>Ga0116231_10013992_pt1 | contig 10997 bp, 5 predicted proteins | sample S1TSphgellanicum_2_FD_89695 | JGI IMG/M metagenome (GOLD analysis project Ga0116231, IMG submission 89695) | Host-associated microbial communities from peat moss isolated from Minnesota, USA - S1T2_Fd - Sphagnum magellanicum MG | ecosystem: Host-associated > Plants > Peat moss > Unclassified...
CGAATGCGCGACTTATTGAAGTATTTTTCATGCGGCGGAAGGAATGCGGGGCGTTTGCGTTTGCCGTTGCGCTGGGCGGCGGTTATTTGCGTCGTCCTGGCCGTGCATATCGCGATTCTGGCCCGCTTCGGCAAGCAGGGTTATGGCCCACTTTTTTCGAATATCATGCTGCTGGCGGAAGGGGGCGCGTGCATGGCCGCCTGTTACGGGGCAAGCCGGCGTTCGGCTGCCGCGGCGCGCCATTTCTGGAACCTGATGACGCTTTCCTGGCTAGTCTGGCTGGCTGCCCAGTTGAGCGAGACAATCGCCCCGCCGAACGCCTTAAGCGATCTTCTTTTTCAGTTTTGCGCACTGCCAGTGGGCGTGAGCTTGTTCATAGAACCGGAGCACGAACCCGAACGCTTTGATCCGCTGCACTGGGCCGACCTGCTTCAGACGCTGCTGCTGTGGATCACGGTTTATACCTACTTCACGCCGCAAGGCATGGCTATCAGCGTTTATGGCCCGATCTGGAACAGGAGCATGCTGGTGGACGGGCTGCTCTGCATCGCGTTTTTTCAGCGGGGATGGTTTACGATCTCACCCGCCATTCGTGCTCTTTTCCTGCCGATGTCGGTTTTCTACCTGGTTTATGGAACTGCTGAAGTGGCGGGCAGTGTGCCGCCGATTCCGGCGCAGGGAGCGTGGTTTGACCTGGCTTGGGCCGTCTCCGTGATGATTTTTCTGATTCATGCCGTGCGCTGGGAAGGGACGGCTGCCGCTCCCTTTGAATTTGTGGAGGAGCGGCATACCGGGGACTGGCGGTATACCGGTTTTGAACAGCTTTTCCCTCTGCTCTACCCGGCGCTCGTCATGGCGCTGTTAGGGCGCGTGGCGCACTATTATCCGGTGGCGGCGGCCGCCATTGGAATCGGGTCGTTCCTCTGCTTCAGTTGCCGGCTTCTGGTGACACAGAGCCGTTTGCGGGAAGGCGAGGCCAGTCTGCGCAAAGCGATGCTGGAAGCCGAATCGGCTAACCGTGCCAAGAGCGAATTTCTGGCCAACATGAGCCACGAAATCCGCACCCCCATGAACGGCGTGGTGGGCATGACGGAACTGCTGCTGGGCACCAAAATCAACAGTGAGCAGCGCGAGTATCTGGAGATGAGCCGCAATTCGGCGCAAGCGCTGCTGACCGTCATCAACGACGTTCTGGACTTTTCGAAGATTGAAGCGGGGCGGCTGGAACTGGATCCGGTTCCATTCAATCTGCATGAGGTGCTGGAACAGACGACGAAGCCGCTGCAATTGCGCGGCAGGGAAAAGAATCTTGAGGTGACGCTGGCTATCGATCCGGATGTGCCGGAAAGAATCCATGCCGATCCTGTCCGCCTGCAGCAGGTTCTGATCAACCTGATTGGCAATGCCATTAAGTTCACGGAGCGCGGGAGCGTGAGACTGACGGTGAATGCCGGCGCGGAAACGGCACAAGGCGTGCCGCTGATGTTCGCGGTGCATGACACCGGAATCGGTGTGCCGGCTGAAAAACAAGAGCTGATATTCGAAGCATTTTCCCAGGCCGATGGGTCCGTTACCCGGCGCTTTGGCGGGACGGGTCTTGGCCTCAGCATCTGTTCCCGGCTGGTGGGGATGATGGGCGGCCAGATTCAGCTTCGCAGCGTTCCCGGCAAGGGCAGCAGTTTCTTTTTCGAGATTGTGGCCCCGCGAGCGGAAAGTTCGCAGGAACAGCCAGCCGCTCCAGTGAGCAGGACGGCGGCCGCAACCAAGATCCATCACATTCTGCTGGCCGAGGACAATCCGGTGAACCAGAAACTGGCTGTGCGAATGATTGAAAAGCAAGGGCATACGGTGGTGGCGGTCAGGAATGGGCGCGAGGCGGTGGAGCAGGCGGGGCGAGAATCTTTCGATCTGATTCTGATGGATGTTTCGATGCCGGAAATGGATGGTCTGGAAGCGACGGCTCTCATTCGCAAGAACCATAAAGCGGGATGCCGCATTCCGATCATCGCCATGACCGCGCATGCGCTGATGGGAGACCGCGAAATGTGCCTGCGGGCCGGCATGGACGGCTATTTGTCGAAACCGATTCAATCGGAAGTTTTGTTCGCCACTATGAGTGAAATTATGGCCAAAGACCAGGAGGCGCTTGCCCTGTGCGCGTGGCGGGATGAGCGAACGGCGTTTTAGTTATTGCGGTAGGCGGCGGCTTTGGCGTCCCAGGGACCTACCCAGACAACGGCGCCGGGCTTGGCGGCGCGGAGGCGGGCTGCTCCTTTGTCGGTGATGGAGGTGCCTTTCAGGTCGGCCTCGCGCAGGGCGGGCATGGCTATCAGCGCGGCTACGGATTGGTCATCCAGACGCTTGCAGCCTTGCACTTTGAGGCGCTCCAGCTTGTTCAAGGCGTGCATTTCTTCCAGCCACTTTTCGGTCACGCTGAGCCGGCTGACCTCGCCCAGCTTTGCGCCTTCAATGCCCACCGTGGTTGAGGTGCAGGCAAAACGCAGCTCACGCAGATTCTTCAATGCCAGCACCGCCTGCAAGCCTGTCTCCGACATGGAGATGGTCCAGACGTTCTTATCGTTTCCCTGGCGTCCGCTCAGGTCGAGGTAAGTCAGAGTCGGCATCTGGCGGAGCGCCTGCAAGCCTGCATCTCCCAGTTCGTTCCCGCCCATGGTCAATTCTTTCAGGTTAGTCAGGGTAGTGAGGCGTTCCAGGCCGACATCGGTCATCAGCGTTGATCCCACGTTCAGAGATTCAAGCGCGGTGAGGCCGCCGATGTGTTCGAGCGCGCTGTCTCCGGCTTTGGTTCCGTGCAGGTTCAGGCGTTTGAGTTGCTTCCAATCCTGAATGGCGGCGATGCCTTCATCTGTCACGTACTCCGCATAATAAAGGTTCAAGTCGGTGATGCCATGCAGGTTTTTGATTTCCTGCAAACCGGCGTCGGTGATGTGAGTGAGTGAAAGATCGAGCGTGGTGAGAGACGAATAATTGTTGAGCTGGCGCAGGTCGGTATCGTTGACCCAGGTTCCGCGCAGGCTGATTCCGGTCACCGCGCCTTGAGCGTTCCGCTGGACGGTGCCGCCCAGATCAGTGATCCATTTAGTGTCTTCCTTCGGGAGTTGCCCGCTGCAGGTGAGGGCGAAGATCAAAAGCGCGAGGCAGGTGGTTTTCATTGGTGGACCCTCCGGGTGGGCAGCGCTGAGTCTCGATCAAAAACAATTTTGCATTCCGGGAGCGCGGCTTGCAGGGCCAGCATGCCTTTTTCGGTAATCAGCGTGTGGTAAATGTTCAGCGCCTTTAGTCCGGTCAACGCGTGCAGGGTTTGTGCGCCTTCATCGGTAATGCTGGTGGAATCGAGGCTGAGTTCACGGAGTTTGGAAAGCCCGTTCAGATGCGCCATGCCTTTGTCGTCGAGAGCCGTGTAATCGAGCTTTGCCACTGAGAGATTCTTCAGTTCAGCCAGGGATGCCATACCGTCGTCGGTGGTTCGCGTGCGGAACAATTCAATCCGCTCCAGATTCTGCAAGGGCTTCAATGACGCCAATCCGGTGTTGGTGACGCCGGTGAAATTCAAGTCCAGTTCACGCAGATTGGAGAGCGTGGCCACTTGTTTGAGGGCGGCGTCTGTAATTTGGGTGCTGGAAAGGTCCAGCTTTTCTAATTGAGTCAGCTTTGCCAGCGCTTCCATGCTGCCGTCGCTAAGATCCAGGTAGCGCAGACGCAACTGGCGCAGACTGGAGAGCGCGCCCAGATTGGCGGACCCAGCGTCGCCAAGATGGGACCCGGAAAGATCGAGTTCGCGCAGATTTCTCAGGTCCTTCAAGGGGGCGAGGCCGGGGCCTTCCACCAAGGTTTCAGCCAGGTTCAGGGTTTCCAGATGCGTCAGCGTGGAGAGCTTCGCAAGGCCGGCCGAAGAGACGGTGGTGTTGGCCAGATTCAACTGGCGCAAGCCGGAAAGCTTCTGGACCGAAGATAAACCCAGATCGGAAACCTGCGTCACTTGCAGTTCCAGTTTCTGAAGATTCTGGAGACCTTCCAGATAGGCCAGTTGAGCGTCGCTCACCGAAGTGGACGACAGGTTGATGTCTATCAGACGGCCATTGGAGGATTCCGTGGTCCCGCCCATGAGCTTCACCCAGGCGGCAATAGACTGGTCGGAGGTGCCGGCGGGCTTTTCCGCTCCGGCAAGCCTCGTCTTGGCCAGTGCGGCACCGTCAAACCGCACCTTCACGCTCGGCAGCGCGGCACGAATGGCTTCCACTCCGTTGGGAGTGACGCGGCTGTAGCGGACATCCAGGTCTGTCAGACTCTTCAATTTCTCGAGCTGGCCCAGGCCGGAATTGGTGATCGGGGTCCGGTAAAGATTTAAGACCTGCAGCGACTTCATGCCGGCCAGGATCTGCATGGATTCGTCACTCGCCTGGGCACCCAGCAGGTTCAAGATACGCAGCGATTTCAAGTTTCGCAGAGATTGGATGCCTTTGTCGGTGATGCGCGCGCCGGAAAGGTCGAGCTCTTCCAGGTCCGTCAGATCCTTTATATATTGGAGTCCGGCGTCGGTGACCAGCGTGTCGCGCAGCATCAGGCGCTTGAGGTGCTTGAGGCCGGCCAGCGAGGCCATGCCTTCGTCGGTAAAAGGGTTGTAACTCAAATCGAGGCCGACCAGTTGCGGGAAGATGGCCAGATTCGGCTTGGCCAGGCTGCACTGGGAACAGCGAAGCTCACGCAGACCGGACCAGGTATTCAATTTCGCGATATCAGCGTCGTTCACTTCGATTTCGGCGTTGAAGTGCCAGCCAAAGGCGAGGCGCTGGACCGACTTCAGGGTGGACAGCGACTCAAAAACTCCGGTTTTGCTTTCATTGCCATCGCCGGGGTTCCAGATGGGCCCTGGAAGATACAGTTCGCGCACCTCAGTGAGGCCTTCCAGTTTGCGAAGCTCGACCGGATGCATGACCGCGGCGGTGAGATCAATGGATTCAATATGGAAGGGAGTTTTGGGCAGTTGCGAGAGGTCATGAACGGGCTGAGCTGAGCCGTCGAGCACGAGACTTCCTTCCCAGCGCAGGACCCATTCGGCGACTTCGCGCTCGGTCGAGCCGTAGGCGGCGAATGCAAAGACAAAAAAAGCCGCGAGAAATTGGCGCATCTCGCGTTATTCTAACGAATACTGGACGGCGCGCCGCCGCCTAAATCCGCAGTTGAGGGAGCTTGCTTGTTCGGACGCCTGATTTTAGTATGTCTTTCGGCGGGAGCGCTGTGGGCGCAAACGAGCGATTTCCAGAAAACCCTTTACCCGGTTTTGGAGAAGGCGAACTGCCGGGCCTGTCACAATGCCGAGGGTGTTGCGTCGGCTACGCGGCTGCATTTTCCAGAGGCGGGTTCGTCGGACGAAAAAATTGCGGCGTTCGGCAACTCGCTGGTGGTTCTGGTGAATCGCGATCACCCGGAAGAATCGCTGTTGTTCAAGAAGCCGACCGCGCGCATCCCGCACACGGGCGGGGAACGCATTAGGCCAGGCAGCCCGGAAGAAGTGATCCTAAAGAACTGGATTGCCAGGCTGACGCAGTTGCAGGGGCCGGAACTGGCGGCGGCCTTGAAATACCGCGAACTGGAAAACGCCGGAACGGGGGGCGCGGCGCAAGATGCCGAGTTGCGGCGGCTGACGCACAGCCAGTACAACCATACGGTGCGCGACCTGCTGGGCGATCAGAGTTCGCCCGCATCGCAGTTCCCGCCGGAAGACTTCGTCAACGGATTTCGAAATCAGTCGCGCGGGCAGAGCCTTTCGCCGCTGCTGGTGGAAGCGTATAGCGATGCGGCGGAAAAGGTGGCGCGGTCGGCATTCCGCGGCGGCGATACGCATCACCTGATTCCGTGCAAGCCGTCGGTTGAGTGCCGCGGCCGCTTTGTGCGCGAGTTTGGACGGAAGGCGTTCCGGCGTCCGCTGAGTGCCGGTGAGCAGCAGCGTTACGAAGCGCTGATCGGGCGCGAAACGGATTTCATGAAAGGCGCGCAGCTTGTAGTGGAAGCCATGCTGCAATCTCCGAATTTTCTGTTCTGGAATGACACCACGCCCGACCCTAAGCTGAAGCCCTATGCAGAGGCGAGCCGGCTTTCCTATTCGCTTTGGGACACGATGCCGGATGCAGCGCTGTTTGCCGCCGCCGAGCATGGAGAACTGTCGACGGCGGCGGGCGTGGAGAAGCAGGCGCGGCGCATGCTGGCGGACCCGAAAGCGCACGATTCGCTGGATGAATTTGTCAGCCAGTGGCTGCGCTTCGACCGGCTGCTGACGGCCAGCAAGGATCGCCGCAAGTTCCCTTATTTTACGCGCGAAACCGCCAATGCCATGACCACCGAAGCGCGCATGTTTGTTTCGGACCTGGTCTGGAACGACGGCGACTTCATGGATCTTTTTACCGCCGATTATGGGTATGTGAGTCCGGAACTGGCGCGAATCTACGGCGTGACCGCGCCCGCGAAGGACTTCGACAAAGTCCCGTTTCCCGCGAACTCCGAACGCGCGGGCATTCTGGGACAGGGATTGTTTCTGGCGGGAACGTCGAAGCCCGAGGATTCGTCGCCGACCGCGCGCGGCCTTTTCATACGCGAGCAATTCCTGTGCCAGCACGTGCCGGATCCGCCGCCGGGCGTGAACACGAACCTGCCGCCCGTGACGGAAGCGAAGCCGCAAACCAACCGCGACCGCATGGCGGAACATACCAGCAACGCATCGTGCTCCACTTGCCACAGGCTGATGGATGGAGTAGGTTTCGGGCTTGAGAAGTTTGACGCCATCGGTGCGCACCGCGACGAACTGGTGCTGGAGTTCCGCATCAAGAAGAAGGGCGACGAGGATGACGACGAAGAGGGCGTGAAAGGCCCGAAGCGGGTGATTAAGCTGCCGCTGAACACGCAGGCGTATGTGGCCGGTATTCCGAATTCCGATTTCACTTCGCCGCTGCAACTGGGCGCGGTGCTGGCAAAGAGCGGGCAGTGCCAGGAGTGCGTGGTGAAGCAGTATTTCCGCTTTGAGGCGGGGCGGAGCGATACGCCGTCAGACCGGCCGCTGATTCGTGCGGTGTCTGAAAACTTCCGGAATTCGGGCTTCAAGTTTAAAGAGCTGATGGTGTCTTTGATGGTGCTGCGTGAATTCCCCGGCACCGAATCATTGCAAACCACACTGCATCCAGTAACCACAAGCAAAGCAACCGCGCCAGATAAAGGAACCTTGTTACATGTCGCAGATAATCACTGAACGCGTTAGAACGTCTCGCCGGACTCTGCTGAAGGGGCTTACCGCCGCCGGAGCACGCATTGCCATCGGCTTGCCGCCGCTGGTATCGATGTTTAATTCCATTGTCACCGCGTATGCCGCCACGCCGGACGCGGCGGTTTCCGGAGCAACCGTTCCGGAAAAGACGATTGAGAGCCGCTTTGTGCTGTGGTTCAACGGCAATGGCATTCCGGAGCGCTACTGGATTCCGTCTGAAGAAGGCTGCGACTACGAACTGACGCCGTGCCTGGCTCCGCTGGCGTCGTGGCGCAAGGATGTGCATGTGCTGAGCGGCGTTGATAATGCGGCTTCGAGCGGCAAGGGAAACGGCCACACCAATTCGATGAGCGGCCTGATGACGGGCATGGATTTTACCGGACGAGGGCCAAGCGGGCCGTCCATCGATCAGATCATCGCGGCGAAAATCGGCGGTGATTCACGCTTCCGGTCATTGCAGATTGGCGTGGCGCAGGAATCGTTTGGCGAGAGCATGCAGCGCAACATGAGCTGGGCCGGGTATGAGCGGGCGCTGCCGCCGGAGATGATTCCGCACCGGCTGTTTGACCGCCTGTTTGGAGCGCGGGAAGAAGGCTGGGTGAACCGCAAGCGCAGCATTCTGGATGCAGTGACGGCCGATGCGTCGGCGCTCGAAAAGAATCTGCCGGTGGACGACAAGAACCGCGTGGATGAGCATCTATCCGGCATTCGCGATCTGGAGCGCGCCATTGCGGGTCTGCCGCCCGAATATGCGCATGTGGCCGAGCCGGATTTCGACGGCGACATGAAAGACTGGCCGCGCATTGCGAAATTGCAGAGCGATTTGCTGGTGCAGGCTTTAGCGATGCGCCAGACGCGCGTGGCGTCCTATATGCTTACCAAGTGCCAGAGCCTGACGCGGTTCCCGTGGCTGGGATATACGTCGGCACGGCATCACGATTACACGCATGCGGAAGGCAAAGTTTCCGGCGCGGATGGAATTGACGGGACGCACGTGCTGCGCGATATCTGCCGCTGGCATGTGGAGGAATTTGCTTACCTGGTGGCGAAACTGGAATCGGTGCCGGAGGGTGACGGGAACTTGTTCGACCACACGACGCTGATTTTTGCGCATGAACATGCGGAGGCGAATTCGCATAAGAACAGCGGGCTGGCCATGATTGTGGCGGGCGGGAGTCCGAAACTCGCCAGGGGATCGCATACGAGAGTGACGGGCACGGTGGGTGATGTTTATGTGACGGTGGCGGATGAGATTGTGGGCGCGGGGATTGGGAAGTTTCCGACGGCGAGTAAGAAGCTGGGGAGTTTGCTTACTTAAGGGGGTAAGGATGGGCACCGAGGGAGCTTTCTCCGAGTCTCGTGATCCTGAGCCTTGCACTTACTCATTTCCGAGACAAGGATCACGAGGCGGCGCATTCTTGCTACGACTTAACGAGACAACGGGGACGCCTCGGTTGATTTGACCGCATTCGCATTTGCCTGATCGATCATGATGGGGTGCTTTATTTGGTGCCGTACGATTAAGCGTAACTCGTAAAATTCGGCCTCGCCTTTATTCTTCCGGGTCTTCGGAGTTTTTACGGGCTGGCGTATCAACCCGAGCGCTGCGATTGCTCTTAAAGTTATATTCTTAGAATGGGTTTGCGCTGGTGTTGGCGGTTTGCCGTGGTCGCTATCTGCTGCTGGCCGGTCGCTTATGGGCAGCAGGTGCCCGCCAGCGCGGCGGCGGTGCGGGAGGGTGCGTCGCTGTTTCGCGGGAATTGTTCTCCTTGTCACGGCCTGGACGGAGCGGGCGGCGGACGCGGTCCGGACCTGACGCTGGGACGCTGGATTCATGGCGGTGCGGATGCCGATATTTTTCGGACTATCACGCAGGGCGTGGCCGGGACTGAGATGCCCGCTAATTCGTTTGAGGACAGCGAAGTCTGGTCTCTGGTTGCTTATTTGCGATCCATCAGCGGCGTTTCCAAGCCTCCGATAGGCGGCAATATAAAAGCAGGTCAGCAGCTATTTTTTGGCAAGGAAAAATGTATTGCTTGTCATATGGTGGGCGGACAGGGCGGACACCTGGGTCCCGATCTCAGCCGGGTGGGGGCGGCGCGTTCCGCGGCTTATCTGGCGGAATCGGTGCGCGAGCCGAGCAAGGAATTGAGCCTGGGCTACGTTGATCCGAATAATCATTACGGCATTCCGCTGGAATATGACACGGTGCTGATTACGACACGGGACGGGCGGAAGCTGAAAGGCGTGGCCAAGAATGAAGATGCGTTCTCGGTTCAGCTTCTGGATGAGAATGACCAGATGCATTTGCTCTTAAAAAAAGATCTGGCCGAGGTGCGCCATGAAGAACGCTCGCTGATGCCGGCCTACACGCTGGATATGCTGAGTGATTCTGAATGGCGAGATCTGCTTGCTTACCTGTCCAGCCTGAGGGGCGAATCATTTTGAGGCTTTTTACCGTTGTTGTGCTTTGCACCGGCCTGCTTGGCGCGCAGGTGACGAATGAACGGATCCTGAATGCGGCCAGTGAACCGCAGAACTGGCTGACCTATTCGGGCACATATCAAAGCTGGCGCTACAGCACTTTGGACCAGATCAACACGGGAAACGCCGCCAAGCTGGCTTTGCAATGGGTATTTCAAAGCGGCTCACTCGGCCAGTTTGAAACGACTCCGCTGGTGGTTGACGGGATTCTGTACGGCACCGGTCAGGATAATCGCGCGTTCGCGCTGGATGCCGTGACCGGGCGGGCTATCTGGCGTTATCAGCGCGGCTTGCCGGACAAGATCCAGGCCTGCTGCGGTATGGTCAACCGCGGCTTTGCGGCTTTGGGCAACCGCTTGTTCATGGCCACGCTGGACGCGCATGTGATGGCACTGGACAGCAAAACGGGCAATGTGGTTTGGGACGTGGCGGCGGCGGATTATCATTCCGGCTACGTTTTTTCGCTGGCTCCGCTGATCGTGAAGGACAAAGTGATTGTCGGCATATCGGGCGGCGAATATGGTGTCAGCGGATTTGTAGATGCTTATTCGGCTGAGACGGGGAAGCGTTTGTGGCGCTTTAAGACGGTTCCGGGCCCAGGAGAACCAGGCCATGAAACTTGGGCCGGCGATTCGTGGAAGACCGGCGGCGCGCCGGCTTGGCTTACCGGTTCGTACGATCCGGCGCTGAACCTGATTTATTGGCCTACGGGTAATCCTTCGCCCAGCGACTATGGAAAGGACCGCACGGGCGACAACCTTTACAGCAATTCGATGCTGGCGCTGGATGCCGACACGGGCAAGCTTAAGTGGCATTTCCAGTTTACGCCGCATGACCTGCATGATTACGACGCCACGCAGGTTCCCGTTCTTGTTGATGCAGACTGGCATGGCGAGCCGCGAAAACTGCTGATTCAGGCAAACCGCAACGGGTTTTTGTATGTGCTGGATAGAACGAACGGCCAGTTTCTTTCCGGCAAGGCCTTTGCAAAAGTCACCTGGGCTAAAGAGCTTTCTGCCACGGGACGCCCCATTCTTGAACCGGGCAGCGAACCGACGGAGACAGGAACGCATACGTGTCCAGGGGCGCTGGGTGCCACCAACTGGTTTTCACCTTCTTATGATCCGCAGACCAGGCTGTTGTATGTTTCGTCTTCTGTTGAATGCGACACATTCACGGCGAACGCGCAGAAGTATCACGAAGGCCACGATTTTATCGGCAGCGTCTATGTGCCGGC
>Ga0116231_10013993_pt1 | contig 10997 bp, 11 predicted proteins | sample S1TSphgellanicum_2_FD_89695 | JGI IMG/M metagenome (GOLD analysis project Ga0116231, IMG submission 89695) | Host-associated microbial communities from peat moss isolated from Minnesota, USA - S1T2_Fd - Sphagnum magellanicum MG | ecosystem: Host-associated > Plants > Peat moss > Unclassified...
ATGTGAAAAAAGGACAATTTTGTTTCAAAAAGGATAAAGGAGAAGCATTTATGGTCTCTTTCCATTAGGCTGACTCGATAAGTTACACACAAATAGCTGGGATTTGATGTGATCACAACATCCCAACCCAAAGCCACTGAAATGGGCCTTGTATGGGCCTTGTTTCTTGTTGCGTTGGCATGCACTTCTTATTGGAGAGTTGAAATTGTGTTGAAAAATCTCTAGTTCATGAACGTTAGGAACTTTGGGTACACATGATTTCATATGTCGAGAACCTTGTAGAAAAGTTTAGAAGAACACATGTTCCCATAAAAAAATTGACAGTTGTTATTTTATAGTGATTCAAAGTTTGATTTCCAACTTTTGAAGCTCTTGCATTTGGTCAATTTTTGATGGATAAAATTATGAGGTGAGTGTGATCACAGCTACCTCAGACAATAATAATGAAAATGTGTTGCTGGGGCAGAATCTAGCTGAATGAAAAGATGTCCTTGTAGCGTAATAATGAACATGGCCCACTAATGGACCCCATGAGCCCACCTCTAAACGTGGCCCACATGGGGGTGGCCTACAATGGACTTGGTGTGGTGCTTACCATAAGCAGGAAGTCTCCTGGTGACTTTCCTTAGTGCACAGTGTTTAGACCAAATGAGTTGTCCTCTTTAGTGCCATAAGTAGCACAGTGTGGCGGGTGGAGACTTGGTCTCCAACAGCATTGGGAGAGTAAGTGTAAATTCACATAGAGGGTAGACCGGCCCATCACCGATCGCCTGCCTATGATTGAGCACTTTGGCAGATCTTTCTCAATTCTTCTTCATTTTGAGTGATTTAAAATGTTATAGGAGGACCTTCTCAAGTTCTACAAATCATCTTTAAAACGCAAAGCCAAAAAACCAGCCAAACAATAACAGTAAAGAAAAAACGTTTTTTTACTTGCAAAACTTGTTTTTCGAAAAACAAAAATCCTTTTGACCCGTCCTAATTTCAAATCTCATAACTTTTCTTCTTTTTTTTCATGTTTCTTCATTTTGAGCCATCTTAATTTCAAATCTCATAACTTTCTCTTTTTTTTTCATTTTTCTTTATTTTGAGCCATCTTGATTTCAAATCTCATAACTTTTTTTTTTTTTTATAAATTTCAACGATTTTACCTATTATAGGAGTGCCACCTAAAGTTCTACAAATCATCTTGGAACTCTAATAAGAATAGAGCAACATTATAAATTTTTTTTTAAATGTATGTTTGAAAATTGACCTTTGTAGTGTTTGGTGATTTGATTTTTTGAATTCTTGAGCCCCTTTACCTTGGGGAGCCGTAATTTTCTCATTTCTAATATGTTTTCAACAATTGTTAGTGTGTTACATGTGCCAAGAGGAAAGGTTCAAGTTTTGTGAGTAAACATTAAAATTTAATCATTTTATAAATAATTTTTTAATGCTTATCCCATCATGTGACTTTTTTTTACATTTACATGATTTTGTGTAAATGTTTTGGGAATGTATATGTGTATACATCATATACCATTAGTGATGGCACCTATTTGCAATCCATATTAATTAGGTATGAGTGCATCTTGAAATTCAATTTGATAATAGTGGATCACTTTGATTGGCCCTTCACAAAAATAATAATAAATGCTTTTCAAATATAAGCTTTTATTACCAAGTAGGTGTTGTGGAAAGGTTCTTTCATAACTCACCTATATACACTTGAAGCCCACACTTTTGGATAAAGGATATGGGACAAATGGTGGTGTTATTGGAAAATATCTTGGGTGCATGGTGCACCACTTCATTGCTGGAGGAAATTTTTCATTTAAATTTTTTTTTCATCACCATTTTTGGCTTAGGCATTTACAAGAGTTTGGGTACTATTGTGATTCATATTAAATAATTATATTAGTTGTGATGCACCATTTTTTATTATTTTGAAAATGGATCATTTTTATTGGCACATCATTATAAAAATTGTAAAATTTTGAAAATGTTTTATTCATTAGCACCAATGTTGACATTTTTTACACAAAAAATTCCCTTTCAAAAAGAATTACATGGATTTACACATATTTACATGGCAAGCAAGGGTAAATCATTTACATTTACAAGCCCAAACTTTCTACACTTACAATGTTATTGGGTATACTTATTTTTTATACTTACACAAGGTAGTGTAAATGCTTTAGGGCATGTAAGTGTAAGTGTGTATATTATATATTGTTAGTGAATATAACTACTTGCAATCCATATTAATTAGTTGCAGGTGCATCCCAAAGCTCAATGTTTGTTTTGTTTGAAAACCCATTTTGATTGACCCTTCAAAAAAAAAATCATGATATTATTTATTTATTTTTCAAATTCTACCAATATTGGGGATGTGATAGTGTTTCCCTATACAATATTAAAGCAAATTTTTGGGCAAAGGATATGGCACAAACTATGGTGTTACTTTAGGGAGTATCTTGGATTCACATTTTTGAAGTGCATTTTGTCTTGCCTCATTGTTTGAGTAGGATTTTCATTCCTAACTTTGGTCATCACCAATTCTTTGCCTAGGCTTTCATAAGAGCTTGGGTATTTATTGTGATTCAAATTAATTAGGTTAATTGATTGTGGTGCATCTCAAAACACAAATGTTTTTTTAAAAAAAATTGCAACGGGTCACTTTGATTGACCCATCTCCAAAAACATTTTGAAACTTTGCTCCTTGCCCCCCCAAAATAAAAGTGACACATTTTTACACTATTTTCTATTGTCATGTAAAATAGTAAAAGTCTATAGTCGTGTAAAACCATGTAAGTCTTCGACCCTATATGCATATATGGTTTAGTGTAAGTCCTAAACCATATAAATGCTCAACATTGGTAGAGTGCAAGTTTCTAGACCAAATGAGTTGTGTGTGACTTGTCCTTTCCTATGACATAAGGAGTATCAATTCAGTTGTCCTTTGCAAGCATGTAACAAGCACAGTGTGGAGGCCAAGTCAGTTCCACCTAGTGGTGATATGACGAACAAGTGGATTTTTCTTTATGAGAAAAGCAACAATCCAATAAAAACTGACGGTCGAAACCATCACTTGAAAGACAAAAAGGGAAGGCCAAATGATGCATGTGCTCATTGGAACCAAAGAAGGGAGAGAGCTACTATCTCTCATGGTAGGAAACTCTCATGGTAGAAAGTTATCTCACCCATGGCCTCTCTAATGTCACTCGCATGCAAAATTATGAGATTTAATAATAATAAGAGCCCTAGAACAAGCTTCTCCTGCCAACGCAATCTCTATTTGTAGATAAGGGGCCTCACTGTCTTTTTCTTACTGATGGCCCTCTTTGATTAGCCCATCACCACAAAAAAAAGACCAATCTTTAAACACTCCCAAAATAAATGGATTATGTGGCATTCCCATTTGCGAGACGCTAAATACCCGTCCCATCGAGCACTGTCGGCGCCCTTTCTGGGCCTGACAGTGCAGCTCTGCGGAGAACCATGCGGTTCTGCCGCACAGTTTGACTGTAGAACTTGTTCAAATAAAAAAGAAATCACTCTTAGCGTCTCGCACCCACGCAGCGCGTGACAGTGGCCCCGGTCCAAACGAGCAGGTCGCTGCTCTAGGCAGCACGGAGGCAGGTGGCAGGCATGAGAACAACTTCAGTTAGTGCGGGTGCCAGGTCTCGGCTACACAATAGCGATGGAAGGCAGAGATTTCAACGGAAGAGTAGAAAAGATATTCTGGACGGCAACACAGGAGCGTTGATTTCAGCGGTAGAAAGCAAATGCATCCGCGCCATTGAACGTGCACTTGGTGGGGCTGACTGGTTTGGATTTCAACAAGCTCTCCGTGGAATCTTGGGCACTCTGTTTTGGCGGAAAACTTAAAACTTTAAGTGCGACGAAAAAACCGCAGTTGATCTTTTGGAACAAATTTTCCCCGAGTACCACTGGAGAAAAAGCCGGTAGGGTTTTTACTCTTTGTAAGGCGTCCTCTGGATACACTAGAAAAAACTGGGTAGGTTTTCACTTGGAATTTAATTGCAGATTCAAATCAGCATTGACCAGTGATTCTTTTTACTGGCGAAATGTTGCCAAAAAGCGAAATTAGAAATCGAAAATTCTATAAGGAAGTGATTTTGGAGGTTTTCAGTGAGAAAAAAAAGTAAAAATCGCCAGATTTATAGACTTGGTTTTCATTGTGTAGTAAGAAAATAGAAGGATGATTACATATTTGTACTTTATTTCTGGTTTATAGCCAGATTTGGCCAAATCTTCCTAGGGATGATTGCCAATTTGGTTATGAATGAAAAACCCTTGGCATTGACCATGGTGAAAAAGAGAAAAAAAGATGGTCCATTTCGTAAATAGTGGAAATTGGATAGAGTTGACAGGGAATATTTTTTCCCATATGGATGACATCGATGTCAATATGATATAGCCATGAATGAAATTAAGTTATACATATGAGATCCATGTAAATTTTGGATGACCATTTGGATGAACTTGATCACATGAATAAAATTGGATCATAGGCTTGAACCTTGTCACTCGGATGAAAGTGACAAGATGATTGACAATAAATGACATGGATGAAATTGTAACACATGAATGAAAATTGATGATATGATTGGAATTAACAATATACAATGCACAATATTGATATAGAAGAAAACATGATCATGTGAATGACATTGACAACATGGATGAAACTCAATTCCTCTAAATAAATTGATCACATGAATATTATTCATGTCAATGTTGATGAAATTCAATCATATGGATAAATGGTCACTTTCACTCATGTTTTAAATTTTCATCCATAATGCAAACTACATTTTGTTTTCAACTTCATCCAAGTGGAACCTTTCATCCATATTGTCTATTTCATCCATGTGGTCATTGTCATTGACAAGGTTTATTTTCATCCATTTTTGAATTTAATATTAGTAGTTACATCCATTTAATAACTCCATCCATGAATATGATTATATCCATGTAGTATAGTCATTTGTGTTATCAATATGATTCAAATGTTTTCATTTCATCAATTTCTCTCTTCTGGCAAATTTCATTGTTTTTCCCAAAACATGCCCTCTTTGTTCACTTTAAATCTTTACAACCAATTGCATGTGGTGATCAATTTCATCCACCATCAAATGTTTGGTCAAAATTCATCCATATGATCAAATGCATGTGTGGTAAATATCCTCCATGAACACAATTTTATCCATGACAGAATTCATCCCAAAAGTTAGGTTTTCAGGTGGTAAAATTTAATCGTATGTATGACCAATTGCATGTGTGTGATCAATTTCACCTATGAACAGTATTTTATCAGTTTAATATCCTTCATCATGAATATTATCTTTTGTTTCATCCCTCATGTCAAGTATTTTCCATCAACAACATTTCTTCCTTTCTTTTTTTCCTCTAGTCCATGTTTGTCTGACCTCTCCCCTACCCCTTGCTACCCCAAAAGAGCCCACCCCAAAAAGGTTAGCTAAAAGTGTCACGGAGACACATCTGGACCTGACCATATACAACAGTTGTGAGGGATTATTATTCCAAATCCCTAGGCAAGTTAAGATTACTGTTCTAGGTCGACAGATTTCTCGATATATTCATGAGAGTCGGACAATCCTGTCAGGTGGGTTAAAAAATCGGAATGGGTCAAGCCGAGCCCATTCTGGGGCAAGCAGGCACGTAGCAGGCACGCAACAAGAGACGATAGACATGCACACAGTACGAATCATGACAGCATGCGTAGGCAATTGAAAAGCTGGGGAACGTGTGGGAGAGTAGCTTTTGTACTAGAGAGCCGGCACTGGTTGTCGGTTATGACACCCAGTACCGGTTAGGTCTTGAAACTTGGCGTAAGAGCATCTCCATTGGTGTTCAGTATGTCAGTCTGGATAATAAAATAAAAATTTAAAGTTTAGCTGGTTTTTTATTGGTAGACAAACTATACGTTGAACTGCATATTCGTGGGGACTACTAATAGCAAAACACTTGGACCAATCATTATGATCGACCAATCAAAAATACTGAGCCGCAGTGAGGTCCAATTTATTACACTCTTTTTTGGAGCTGCACAAATGTGTTGCGCCTTTTACCAACCACAGTAGGCTGCCCAAATTTGGTGCAGAAAAACCAATTTTATGAGCTAAACCAGAATTTATTGACTACTTCGAATAAATTATAAATTTTACTGTCTGGAGTCACATACTGAGCACCGGTGGAGATGCTCTAAGGGTCTGAACCTGTAGCCTGAAAATATTGATGCCTGAAAACAGGTTCAGACCTTTACACCACCAAGACTTTTTTGGAGAAGGATACAGGTACTCAACTTCGGCGAAACAGCCTGCCCTAACTTTCAAAGGATGTGCGCTTCCGCTGTGGAAGATTTCGTACGTTTAGTATGATCCTGGAAGATCATTGCTGAATTCTTGCGCGTGACAATGGTCCTCTAAATGTAGCACAATAATTATAGCGGGTTTTTCAACTTTCAAATATTCCTTTTTAATCTATAAATTTTCCTCCTCGCCTTTTTCTTTTTTGGAGCTTTTTTCCCACTGTCTTTTTTTCTTTCTAGCTCTTGTTCAATTGTTTTTGTACTGCTAAATACTAGTGAATTCACTGCGGTGCAAATGTAAATAGTGAAAGTGAACAGTTGTAACCTTTTGAAAGTATGTAGTATGGTGTGATTCATATTAACTAGAAGTGAGGACCCCAGTTTTTCCTCTTTTTCATGGACATAATCAATTGGCCCATGTCACAAAAAAATGTGATCAAACTTTGGGCCGCCGAAAAAATAGATATATTGTAGTCTCCTTCTTTGGGGTACTTATAAAGGTTACAAGTTACAAGAATAGAGTGTTAACCGTGGACCGACAAGCTAAGTTCACACAAGATAAATGTTGTTGCGTAAAAGTGAATGAAAATATGAGAAATCACTTAATCAAGGGACTGGCCATGCTTAGTTAATAACTATGAAGTCTCATGGTGACTTTCCTAGGCACACATTTTGTAGGGCAAGTGAGTTGTCCTTTCTAGCGATGGAAGGAGCAATGTGTGGAGACCAAGTCTCTAGGAGCCTTTTTTTTCTAGGGAACTGGTGCAAATTTCCAGCCTCAGTTGGGGAGGCATAATCACCATAACAGGAGTTTAGCCTTCACCCCCCTTTGCCACACAGAGTTCTTGGATGAGGTTTTGGGTGCTAGGTTGCATCCAGTCACAAAAGAATTTCTGCCAGATTTTTCCTGTATAAGACAATTTTTCTACAGTTTTCTAGCCCTTTGACAGTTTCGTGGCATTAAAGTTAAATCTTCTCTGGGATCATCATCAGTCATGCTAAATCTGTGGTGAGATGATCGCCACCCATGCTCGAACACCAAAAAAAACAGAAGGTTAGTCTCTAGACAAATTGAGATGTCCTTGGTAGTGACGTAACGGGTACAGTGTGAGGGAGACCAAGTCTCTAGACCGATTCAGTTGTGCCTTAGAGTGACCTAAGGAGCACTGATTGACATATTCTTTCCAGTGCGGTAAGCCGCACAGTGTGGAGAACAAGTCTGTTGGGCCAGGGTGAAGCAGCACCCATGTGGCAATACTTTGGAGGCAATGATCTAATCCCTTGCCAAAATATTGCCTTTTACATTTGTGTCACAACTATCAAGGTTCTAAAAGAAGCTTTGTGCAAGAATTAACATCCTTTTAGGGTCAATCAAAATGTCGTTGATCTGAGAACTCATTAATAAGAATAGGTTTTCCATTGTGAAAAAAAAAGTTAAGGAATTTTTTGGAGCATTTATCTCATAGTCTAATCCATTTGGCTATTGAAAAATGAGTTTTCACTTCAAGCTTTTCTTGATGAACAGATTGGATCCTAGCTTGGGCTTCATTCACGGTGTCTCTTTTAGCTTGGTCATTCCAATTTCTTTCGAGACCTAACTTTGCTAATTCTAGGACTTGAGTTTGAAAGTTGTATTCAGCTCTCCACTTGGTTTGTTGTTTCCTTGTGAGTTCTATGCCAACAAACCTAATGACTTCTAGGGCTTTAGAAAGTTTTGATTCCATGAGGTAAGGTTATTATTTTGGATGGCTTTTGTCCAAGCATATATTAACACCACCTTGCAGTCATTTCGAAACAAATTGCCTTTGTTGAAGTGACCTTGCCTCGATGGTTTCAATTTGGGTTTGCGTAAATGGACGAAGATAGGCGCATGGTTAGAAAGGTTTGGGAGAGTGGGCCAAATTCCAGCCTTGTGACCCAAACTTGTCAGATCTCGATTGATGTAAATACGATCAATCTTTGAGGCAATCATGTTCAGAGCATCACGACGGTTGTCCCAAGTATACCTAACTTTGGTCATCACCAATTCTTTGCCCAGGCTTTCATAACATTTCATAATGGGTACTTATTGTGATTCAAATTAATTAGTTTAATTGATTGTGGTGCATCTCAAAACACAAATGTTTTGAAATTTTTTTTGTAATGGGCCACTTTGATTGACACATCTCCAAAACCATTTTGAAACTTTGCTCCTTGCCCCCAAAATAAAAGTGACACATTTTTACACTATTTTTTTATTGTCGTGTAAAATAGTGAAAGTCTATAGTTGTATAAAACCATGTAAGTCTTAAACCATATACACATATATGATTTAGTGTAAGTCCTAAACCATATACATGCTCAACCATGAACCACAACCTTAGGGTGGTTGCATACTACAATGGACCATTATGAAATCACAGTGGTAGTTTTTTTGAATTTCATAAATGTTATTACATAAAAATTTTAACTCTTGTTGAATATAACAAAAAGGGACTCACTTATGTGAAGCTAACACATTAAGTTTATAAACATTTTTTTTAAAAACTTCAAAATCATGAATGCTCAATTAATAATGGACTTTACAATCTTGGTGAAGCAGAATGTCACAAACTATAAAATTTTGGATATGGATTTTTATCTCACAATGTGTTTATGCAATGTATGTGAAACTTTTGGATATAAAATATTTGAAGTTTAAGACATTAAAGGTTCATTTAGTCAATGAAACATTGTTTTAACTTGTGTGTTCCATAACATCAAATATGCAACCCTTAAAATATTTCGCAAAGTCCATAAAGGCATAAAAAATGTTGATTTTTAAAATTTTGTTTCAAGGAAGACCTTTTAAATGATTTTTACCATGGTGGCCTTAAAAACAATGTGGAAAAATTTGAATTTTTGGAATGAAAATTACATGGTCAATTTTAAACCAGTTTCAAATACACTAGAAATGGACTTTCAAAAGCGACTTTGATTTGCTGGTTTTGGTCCACTTTATTATGTTTTCATCCCTCATGCTTGGTCCTAACAACCACATTGAATTGATGTGACAATAAATGGGAAAAAGACGCATCACAAAATTGAAGACAAAATGCCCTATTCACTAACCAATAAAACATTTCGTCTACTATTATCGATTGAATGCCACCTAAAGGTTTGGAAAAGTCAAAAACCTAGTAACACCAAGAATCCAAACAGCAAACCTTGGGATACTACCTACAACCACATGGGAAACCGGTTAATGGAGTTGAATGAAACCATTTGCTAAATCTTCTAGGTCAAAAAAATCTTGGAAATGTTCAAAGACCATGCCTAAAGGACTCTTAGTTGACAAATGGGATAAGTGCATGAATGTTGACCTAAAAAAATCAAAAGAAGGCTTAAGGTATGCATCTAGTTGAAAATTCATCAATGAATCCAAGCAAAGGGAATTTGAACTCAAAGGATGTAAAGTTCATAAGGTGTTGATTGTTTCAGAAAAGGTTGAGGCTAGGGCAATGGGGGCAAGAACCTTGGTAGTGTGTGTGAATTCCTTTGCACACCCAAGGGCTAAACTTTGCCCAAGCCTACAAGCATGGGGAAGGATGGGTGTAGGATCTAGAGAGGGCACGATCACCACAAGAGCCCGATTTGTAAGTAGTGCCACCACAAATGCTTATGCCTTGAAAATATGTTTTGCTTGAAAAATATGTTCATGGTAATGGATTCATTAATGTAAGGGGAAAATTCCTTTGCACCTATTTTTTCATTACACTTGAACATATATGCATTATGTTACCTTGGTCAATTTGCAACTTTTGTAAACCTTTATACTCTCCCAACTTTAGACACCATGTTCAAGTTTGGCACAATAGCATAGGCTAAAGGAGGGTAGCACATGAATGGAAAAAAATAAGTTCATGTGCCCAATTTGGGGATCCCATCTTAGGTTCTCCCAAGTTGGTCCCTTATCGAACCTCTATCTTTAAACTTTATAGATAACACGAAAACAAAGGATGAAGGAGGAAAGATGGATGAAAATGGGACCATGTATAATTTTAATATGCAATTGTGCGGGTGGTGGTGTACACAACTAAACAAATCCAAGTGCAAACATTGCAAACCAATGTTGGGCAAACATAAAAATTTGGATACTGTAGTTGAATAGCCTAATAGGTTTGTCGGGTTTTTGTCAAATAATTATTTAATTCTGAAATTTTCATTTTAACACACAAAAAATTCTAGAAATTTCCAAAATATGCTTGATTTTCCTTCACAAAAAAATTTTTTTAGAGAAAAATATTGAAATTTTTAGAATGTCTAAAAATATGATTTTTTAAAAAAACTTTTATTTAACTAGGGTATGTCAATCAAGGTAAGGGTTAAAAAAATATTCAAGAAAATATCAATTAGTAAAAGTTATATAGGCTTGAAAAAAAACTCCAAACCAAATAAAGGTAAGGGTATTATAAGTTTTGCAAAATTATCAATTCAAGTAAAAGGGAAGGGGAATATTTTGTCATCTATCCTATATTTACTGTGCAAATATAAATGGTTGAACATAGGATAAATTCAAATATTTAACATAAGTACGACACATTACCAAACTTGGAGAAATATCATAAGTTGTGCATTTGGAATTACAAACATGAACCATGAAATTTCAAACATCCTATCAAACAAATAACAAATTGAA
>Ga0116231_10013995_pt1 | contig 10996 bp, 6 predicted proteins | sample S1TSphgellanicum_2_FD_89695 | JGI IMG/M metagenome (GOLD analysis project Ga0116231, IMG submission 89695) | Host-associated microbial communities from peat moss isolated from Minnesota, USA - S1T2_Fd - Sphagnum magellanicum MG | ecosystem: Host-associated > Plants > Peat moss > Unclassified...
ATGAGTTGTGTAGTAGGCGGTATGGTGTATGAGGAGATAAATTTGTAATAGAGGGGATGTAGATATGGGGTTGAATTTTTGCCACAACAACAACAATAATTCAATGTGACTCATACAAAGGATTTTTCTAAAAAAAATTGCACCAAAGCCACCATATTTTAAGGAATTTTTTGCTGAAATTGCTGTATGTAGGCTCTTAAAATTTGGACTCGGATGAAAGGAATAGTGAAAATTGGGGGAAAATAGTTTGATAACCCATTCATTAAAGCCATCATGTGGGTAGTAAGGAATTTTATTTATTTTAAATGTAAATGAGAACGAGATGTCAAGACTTATTTGGTAGAACAATAAAATTTCTTTTAAAAAGTCCAAATTTCTAATACATAAATTTTTTTGAATTGGGTTCAAATTAGACTCAATTCTTCTTTTGTTTGTTCTATGCAAGTGCGGAGTTTAGAGCTCAAAAGAAGCAATAGGTATGCTCGTGGTGTGTCATGGATTTTATTGTTACTTAACCTCTAGGCACCCAATATGCCAAATTTGGGTTTTTTTGGGGGAAATTTTAAATGGATATGGGCAATGGAAAATTAAATAAATTTTCAATGTTCTTTGAGGATTTGCATGCAAATTTCACATGGATTTGGGTGAGGTGTTGAGCAAATGAGTGCATGCATTGGGCCTTTAGCTAGTGAACCTAGTTACCTGCACTTGAGACCGAGTGCATCAATGAAGGTGGTGGGAATCATGAGAAGGTAGTGGGGTTAAGTCTGGAAATTCATTTATCAACTACTACTTGTGATATCTAGCTTGGTTAGGCACAAATTAATTATTTTTTAAATTGCTGAAAATTCTGAAAAACCCTTACCTGCCATGCCCAACATCTGAAAGAAACCCTCAAGCACACTAGCTTCATTATTTATTTAGTATAGTGTGCGATTGTAGAATATTATTATTTTTACTATTAATTTTTTTTAAGTAATAAGTAAAAATAATAATAAATATTATTATTATTATTATTAGTAGGCACTTTGTTGCTGAACCAGCCCAGGTACTACAGTACCCATCTTCAAGCATACCCGCATTCATGAGGTCTATCTTACTTGAAGAACCATATTTTGGCTTGAATTTTTCTAATGGGTCCCTAACTTGGTCATTGTGAGTGCCATCTTAGGGTGCATGCATTAATGTTATGTTGAAAGCCTATTTTTATTTTGGATGAAAGAACAAATCCACCTTTCATCAACATTTGTTGAATCTTGTATGAGCATTCTCACTTTTATATCTCCTCATTGATTTTGGTTGAAATATGTTACAAAGATTGTTGTGTGTAAACTTTGAATCCAATGGTTGGATTTGTAATTTTATCGATGAATGAGTAGATTTGACCATATTTTTAATTAAGATTTCAAATAGAAATAAAATGGTTGAAAATAGGTCTAGATTCTTAATGGTCATTAAACTTGATGGTAGGGAACATATATTTGAAATGTGTGAAGTTTTGTTGTGTGTTCATACCAAGGAAGCTCGGTAGGTGTATTAACTTAGTAGGTATCATTCAAAGGCATTTTATATAGGTTAGGGTGATTCATATTAATTAGTTGGGAGGTGCCTTCCAAGTTAAGAATTTTATTTTGCAATGAAACTTTTTTATTGACCCATTGCATGATTTGTTTGAAACTTTGAAGATTGCCCCACCATAGAAGATTTCATTCCAAACATAGAAACACGTCTCAATATTTGCTCATCAATAGAGTTGCTCAAAGGACAATGTTGGGCAAAGCATATGGAACAACTTGAAGTGCTATTTGGAACATGTTGGGGAACACATGAGGAATTTGGTGAGAATAGAGTGAGAAACTTGAGGAACATTTTGGGGACTTATAGGAATATAGTGTGAACTTTGTGGAAACACATTGGGAACAACAAAACTCAAAAAATCCAACAATTCTCACCCTCCTCAAAAGAAAAAGAAAAAAGGTCTATTGGGTACATTTTGTAATTCTTCATTGGTTAAGCAAAAAAAATTATTCCCAACTAGGTTCATCACCTATTTTGGCTTAGGATAATAATAACGCAACATGAATTGTGGGGACATAGCTGAACTTGTGTGAATGTTCCTCTTTGCCTTTCACTATGCATTGATTGATAATGTTATGAGTTGTCACACACCATGATATAACTATTTGCAAAAGAATATAAATTTAAAGTTAATATAAGGATCATCTAATGAGCAATGTAAAAATATATTATAATAAATCCTTTTTAAAATAATGTTATTGTGCTCCATTGGATTTATTATGCATACAATACCAATGTTTATAGATGTTATTTTCATGTGTGTGAAATCAAATGTTTGTGTTTTACAATATAAACACATGCAAGGATTTGTTTCAACAAAAATCCATGATTAGAATGTGATTTATTTTAATGATTTTTGCATTTTGTGTTGAAAAATAATATTCTAAAGCTAATGTAAGTTTTCTTTTTCTAAATAATAATTCACATTGAGATTTATAATATAATGTTACACCTTCCATCAATTTAAATGATAATTGCTCCCATGTGGCAACTAATGTTAAAGAAATGTTGATATCAGTGTTAGGACAATGTTGTTTAAAGAGGATATAATTTTTTTAAACATAGACTTTGAAAAATAAATGACAATGTTATGTATCAATATCATGAGGGGTTGTTTATTTCAATTTTTTTTAACAACTACTTGAATCCTTTGCTCCATGTTCAAGAACCATGTTCCCTACTCACATTTCCTACTCACAAACAAGGACCTTTGCCAATTCTTCTTTTCTACTATATTTTCTTTCTTTTTCACCAATTTGTAAAAAGTTCAAGCTTTCTTAAAAACAATTGCCTTTGCTCTTGTTGTTCTTGCATTTGTGTGTCAAGATGATTTCCTACTATTCTTGAGGATCTGATGGAGTTTTTTAACATCATACATTCTTTGGAACCTATGGAAAAAATGAAACATTTTGAAAAGAATAAGAAAATTTTACCCAACTTTGAATTTTGAGTACTTGGAACCACATAAACAAATTATCCAAACAAAGAATTTCAAATTTTCAAACAAAAATATAAGTCTCACCTTATCCAATGTAATTGTGAAAAAAAAAAATCAATTATGGGACATGTTTATAAGTAATGTGAAATTTCTTTTAAAATCTTATTTTTACTCTTCACTAGACACCCACAATAAAATGATGAAAAAATTAGTTTAATAAGAAAGAAAAGGAAAGGAAAGAAGGTTGTCATAACCCAAAATTTAGAATCAATTCTAAAGATCCAAGTTAAGAAACCTTGTTAAACCATCTAAAAGCATGGCAAAACTTTTGATCCTTCAAAATCTTGGGCCAAGAAAAATGAAATGTGGTTAATTTGAAGGTAGATGTTCAAAACCAATATTAAACATTAATAATGACTAAATCTAAACAACTATCAAAAAATATTATGAATGTTGATTGTTCAACACACATTAATAACACCCAATTAAGTCCTCAATAGTTACTTTCAAATGAATGGTAATGTTGGGGAAGAAAACCAATACAATAGTTAATAAAATAAATTTATGTTAGCTTATAACTATACTAAAACTACTCAAATCATAATTAGAAAATCTTTACATGAAACAAAACACCTATTTTTACTAAGGTAATAACATTGTCTTATAACATGATTACTTTCATTAGTTTCAACATTATTGTCATGCCAATGAATTGTGTGGCATTGCTTGCTTAAATGGAGTGATCATAACAATTAGGGGGTGATAATTTTACCCTACAACAAAATCATTGCCATGACAATAATTTCAACAAACCAAAAATGATATAAATGCATTCCATGAAGGTATTCAAGTCCCAACTACTAATTACCATTTTTTTTTTATGTTTCTTATATGTTGCCACATTTTGCCATCATTCCACAACAAAAAAAAGAAAAAGAAAACACCAAAAATCTAGAAAGAAGAAAAAATATCAAGATGTCTTATTATGCTTTCATGACCAAAAAATACATCAAAAGGATGTTGTCATCCCTCTTTTTGACAATCCAATAGTTAAGAAACTAAAAATCTATACTAAGCATTCCCAATTTACCAAGATGAAAGTACAAGGGAATGAAAATGAAAAAAAAGAAAAAGAAAGGAGCAAAGACGACAAAGAAAAAAACATATAGGGAGGGAAAATGTGTTGAGAGAAAAAGTGATAACATAGATGTGAAAAAAAATGAAAAAAAATCTAAGAGCCAAAAAGAATTAAGGCCTTCCCTTCCCCTAAATCCTCCCTCATAAACGTGCCTAAAAAAGAATACCACTTAACTTATAGTAAACTAGCTAATCTTGGAAAATCATCTCTTAGTTCATTCCTACCTTTTAAACAATTAAGGAGCCAATTATTACCTTCTAAAAGGTTAAGGTTTACTTCCTACTTACAATCCTTAAACGTTATTTAAATTAATGGGCATTACCTTCAAAAGTGAAGATACAAGGAAATTGACGCACCCCCAGACTCCTTGATGGATTCAATTATGAGTCCAAAGGTGAAAACAGTGGAAGGAAAAGGAGTTGGGTCGCATTCCTTGACTCGTAGCATTTTGGGGGTAGAGGGGCGTGCTGGAGCTCCAGGATGAAGATTAGGAAGAGTGAAAAACAAGTTAATTATTCAAACAGACCTACACAAACCAAATAACAAGTTGGTTAGTACATAGTTGGAGCACTTTTGGTACGTAGACAAGCCATAGGCAAACATGGACTCACAAGATTCACCACAACCCGAACTTGGGGGAAGCCACCACCTTCCTTCTTATAGTATTATCTATGCATGGCCACGAGGCCAGCATCCAAATGTCATTTTGTCCTGTGATTCCGAAGTTGGAATCCCGAAATTCTCGAAATTACGACTTCCGCAACTTTAGAGGCCCATAACTTTGTGAGTAAACCTCCGATCAAAATGAGATCTAAAGAAAAGTTGTAGCCCTCATCAAGATCTTTTCAATAGTATGTGGCACGTCACTTGCACGCAAATAAATTGGGGCGATTTCAAACTTTTAGTGGTTGGGAGTCAAAGTGGCACTTTGACTCCCGGCCTTTCTTTTGGCCATAACTTATGTTTTAAGTATTCAAATGGATCATGCAAGCCTATTTTAGACATCTATGTTTAAGGAGCTTTTCATTGATATAAGGAACTTTTCAATCTAATGAGTTTTGATCCTTATAATCGCCCTTTAAAAATTCATGAGTTCATTGGGATTCCAACTCCCAAAATGGGAATTCATTTGGAAGTGTGGGGGTTCATTCCCTCACACTTCCCTACACTCTCAAAAGTATGAAATGTGACTCCTAGGCTTCACTCTTGGCTCACACCTTTGCAAGCCCTTGCCTTGGTTGTGAACTCAAGCCTAAAGTTGCAACAAAAATATACTATCAATAATAATAATATTGGTTTGCCTTTTTAATTAAATAAACCTCTTAGGTGAAGGTAAAACTTAACCATAGGCTAATAATCATTTTGTTATTATTCATTGCCTAGTTATTTATTTATCAATTGCATATAGTTTATGTTTTTAGTAGGTTTATTTTGTTTTTGATAACACGTCTTTAAAATTCTTTTGTTTTTGGATTTTCTGATTAATTTTTAATCATCATGTGGCCATTTATAATTGTCTAAATATCTTCAAGTTGATTAATACTTCTTTCTAATTCAATGATGTGAAATAGATATTCAAAATTGGATTCATTTTTAATCTTCAACATGTGAAACAAACATTAACAAGTAAACAAGTTATGAATAAAATTAACATGTAAGTTTGATTAATGTGATGATTTTTTAAATCCCAAATGTATTTTCAACAATGAATTAATGTTTGTGTTTCCTATTGTAAAAAAATTCCAAAATTGTGTGAGTTCTTTATTTTTGAAAAGATGTCATAATCCAGTTGATAAATGGGCAACCTTTGTGTTACATCGCTAGCTTTGGACTCTTGACCAAAATTAAAACATGAAAAAAATAAATTAAAAAAATGTTTCAAAATTCAAACACACTTTTACAAGTGTGGGAAATGAATTTTAAAACTCCCAAATTGAAAACATGAATTCATAAAATGAAGCAAACAAGGCTATGGTGCAAAATTGTACTTTCAAATTGGTGTTGAATAGATTGAAAATAATGAAAGGTCCTATTTTTATTTATACCATTTTGGGAATTTAACTCAAATAGGTTTTCACATTAGTTTTTACATGCCCACCATCCAAGGAACATTTTTAAAAACCTTTTTACACGATTAATAAACTATAAGTTATAGATGAAAAGTGGACAATGATGGATCAAGTTCATCCATTGAATGAAAATTTAAATATTCATGGAACACATTTTGGTGTTGCATTCCATTACAAAATTGAAAATTAAGAAATTTTTTACCCTTAACACCATTTGGCAAACAGAAATGTCATCACCTTGTCATTTAACAAGTAAAGTGCAATGCCATTCTTGCAACTTTTATTGAATCAATCAAATCACCATATTCTGCATGTCTATACAAGACATATCTACCCAATACTTTATAATCATTCATGCTGCTTGGCATCTAATGGATGGTGTGCTGGTGGGGTGGGTGCTAGTTCACTCTGGCCAACAACAAAATGGCCACTTACTTCCTTCCTTCCTTCCTTGAAACCAAAATATAAAAGTGAATATAATTAATTAACTAATTTAAAATTTTAAATAATACTACACAAACATCAAAAAATATTTTGTTGCATAATTTACAATAGATTAAATTATTATGAAATACCCACCAACTTGTGATAAAAGTCATAATATTTTGCAAAATGAAGAAAAGGTCTAGAAATGGGGGTATGGTTGTTATCAATTGCACATGGTACATTCTGCAAACCACATCATTGTTTAAATTCTTCCATCATGGACATCATCTTTGATCCTACCATGCAAGAAATCAACTTTTCGAATGTAATGTTAATAGCACCAACAAATTCATGATGCACCAAGGAGACAATAAACTTCCTTATTATAAAAAACTTGTTACAAACAAGGAAGTTGACATTGTGTGCAAGCTTGTAAATAACACAAAACACCTTAATCTTGACATGGATTGATTTTTGATACATGATGTCATGTTCCACAAGTATTGTTTCAATATGTTAGTTATATCGAGAAAAGAGTATATTTTGACATTTAGAAGTTTTCCACCCACTAATCATCTTCATATTTGGTAAATGGAATTTGAAAAAACCATGTAGGGTTTTTGGCTTCACCCAATGGCTTAGATCAAAACATGCTAGCAATCAAATGCATATCATGAAAAATAATTATGTTGAGGAAAAATTGGGTGCTTGCTTTAACAACATTAAGTTCAACATGTAAAATTAAGGTCCAAAAAAAGTGGATGAATAAGGGAATTGAGGAGATGATCAACAATTTGAAATAGTAATATGCACCCCATGATCAAGATCATTTTGTTTTGGAGTTCATCCATGGTGTGTAACTTGGTCAAACTAAAAACAAAAGAATAGTAAAAAACTTATTGCAACTACAACAATTGAATTGTAACATTTGAGAATAGAAGATAAGAACTTGTAGCAAATTTAGATAAAATTATGTGAACAAAAAGAAAACATAACAATGTTAGCAAAACCTATAGATGCACAAAAAGAAAAAATGAGACAAAATTCTAATCAAGAAATGCAATTACAACCGTAAAATATAATGATTGACATAAAACATAAATTGGAGTTGCAACAACCTTAAGACCGAAAAAATCTATAGTAGTAGAAAATTGAAACAACATTTACCACCTTCACATATGACTACAACAACATGATAGCACAATTCACAAATGAAAAAAACTTGAACAATTTCATTTGCAATTATAAACAACAAAATACAAACACAAGCATTAATAAAAACCTTAGTTGTAACCAAAACAACATAACAAAATACAATAGAATACAACAAAATTGAACAAAACAACAAAGTGTTGTGTTTGTAATTAGGTGTCAAATGTCAATGTGAAATGTAGAATATAGACATGCATAAATAAATAACCTCAAGATTGAAGAAAAATAAGAAAGGACATGATGAGTATAAACTAAAAACAAAAAAACTTTGTGTTTGGAATTAGGTGTTGAAGATGAATGTTGATGTGCAACATAGAAAAATGACACACAAATAAGCAATGCCAACATCAAAGAAGAAAAAGGAAAGAACACCAAAACATAAAAAATGATAATTTTTTTTTTGTTTAATAAAAAAATCACGTGTTGAAAAAAACAAATATTTGGAATCAAACATTGATGACAATGAATGATAATGTGCAACATAAAATACAAACAAGTGAGTACATACAACATTGGCACCATCATGAATATGAAAATAAAATAACATTAAGAGAAAACCTAAAACAACCAAAGAAATTGAAAGCAACCAAAGAGCAAAAGAAATCAAAAGCAACTAGAGAGCAAATTAAGAACAATCACAAAACAAATTGAAAAATGAAAACAAGTTGAAAAGTGATATACATTTGCTAATGAAGAACTATGAGGATGAAATTACTATCCCAAATGTCCAAAAACAAAAAGAAGAACCAAAAACTTTGTGCATTGCAAATCAAAAGAATAGTGAATATTTGGAAAGGTCAGAAAAAGATCATGACCTATAAGCACCTTGCAAAAAAAACATTTTTGCAATGCAAATGATGATTATAAATTGTTAACTAGTTAGCATAGATGAAGTTGTTAGTATTAGTTTCCATCCCATGTATGAATGACCATTGCAAAATATTACATATTATCCATCATGGTTGATGTTAGGTGGCATACATGTGACATGTGATATTTGTCAAATGCTAACTTGGTGTTCATGGACTTAACATTAAACACCAAACATCAAATGTGAAGGCAACATAATGATGACCATATCGTTACGAAGATAGTAAATTGTTTCCAATCACAAGGGAGTTGCTTAGTTCACCATCATGGAAAGGTGACAAAAATATGAGCGAGCTAGAACACATGCTTCAACATTTGCCCCAAAAAAAAGAGATTAAGGCTCTATGCATTCCATGTATTATACAACATGGGATCCCACAAGAAACACACAAACAATCATCTACTTATTAATCAACAATAGTGGTTTAGTCTATTAGTCCTTCCTTGTATACCCTATGACTAGCCTAAATGGGGTCAATAGTGGATTAGTCTATTAGTCCTTCCTTGTATACCCAATGACTAGCCTAAGTGGGGTCATGTGTTTTATTGGGGATGCTCAAGGAACTTTTAGTTCTCTTTCCGATTTAAGAAAATAAGTCAAAGTGGGCTAATGGGTATGCAAGGAAGAAATGCAGAACCTGGCCAATGGCTCGTGATCTGCTTGTCCTATGCTTATTCCCCCCATATGAGCCCAAGGTCAGCTCTCACAACAGACACTAGTTCCTATGTCAGACTACGAACACTTATTGATAGAAGCACGTTAATTATATTACATTACGTGTGCACCCCATGGTCAAATAGCACAAAACTATTTCTATGTGTAATATTCACTTGACAAATTATTTTTAAATGTAAAAATCATCACTAAGAGTGTGTTTATGGCGCTTATATTACACAATCTACCTATCTCTTCCACCACCACTAAGAGTTTGTTTATGGCGGTCATATAACACAAACTACCCTATCTCTTTCATCGCTAGCCTACTAAGAGTGTTGTTTGTGGTGGTCATATAGCACAAACTTTATTTTGTTGCTATGTGAAACACTATCTAGAGTATTGTTGGGTAGCTTCTAAACAATATACATCCAAGTTAAAAGTATATCATTTCCTAGGTTAAATGTAGGTAAGAGGCCTAACCCCAGGTCAGGCCAAGGTGACCCAGCACCGACAACTGCGAGTACCTTCACCTTGATGAGTGAGAAGCCCCCCCTTAGGATGAGACTATATTTATTTGATCCAAGAAATTGTTAAATTTGAACTTGGAGACTCTGATTCAGTCTGAGGAATAATTAAGATGAGGTATTTATAATATTAAAAAACAACTTAGATATTAGGGTTTTTAATTTTAACCATGATAAATTTGTAGGTGTTGGGTCACCCTTGCCTTGGGTGAATTGGCACCTTTATACCTTTCACTACTACCACTTCCACCCCTTATACCAAGTTAAAAAAACAAGAATCCCCAAAATATTTTGGGTTGTTTATAAACATTATATATGTACACATCCTAAGAAAAAATCAAGGTCTTCAAATCCAAATTCAACATTTCTCGAGTTAAATATGGCCTTTAATAAGAGGCCTACTTAAGAAAGTGAGGCACTAGAATAGGTGTTGGTTCATGATGGCCCATATTTATATGGTGTTTATATGGTGTAATCTATTTCGACAACAATATACATACCTTTGTCTCAAACAATTTTGAACTTTTTTGATGATAAGGGAAAGCTCTATTTAGTATTTTCCTTTATCAAACTTTTACTTACAAAAAAGAAATTTATTAATTTTTTTCAGATATTTAAAAAAAAAAATGCTAAAGCTGCCAAGGTACTATGGTAAGTAGCCCAATAAAAAGAAGAAAAAAAAGTAATGCAAATTTCACATCATGCATTGGCAAGTAAGTAAGTAGATCTGTCGTGCATGATATTTCTTGAACCGAGTTATTAGATCTCTGACTCTTGTAAACTATACGACATCACACAAAAAGACACACAATTCATGCACTAAAAGTTGAGCATCACTGAAGGAAAGGAAAGGGCAAAAAAATAAAAAAGATGGAAATTTTGTTTTTTCAAAAAAATGTTGGGAAAAAACACTAGAGTGGAAGCCACCGCAAAATTAGGCCAATTTTGTGGCCTGAAAGTGGGGGGGGGGGGGGGGTGGGGGGGGGGGGGGGGGGGGGGGGGGGGGGGGGTGTTGGGGGGGGTGGGGGGGTGAGTGAGTTGTGGGCATAGTTAAAAGGGCATCTCTTTTGCAGCATAATAAAA
>Ga0116231_10013996_pt1 | contig 10993 bp, 11 predicted proteins | sample S1TSphgellanicum_2_FD_89695 | JGI IMG/M metagenome (GOLD analysis project Ga0116231, IMG submission 89695) | Host-associated microbial communities from peat moss isolated from Minnesota, USA - S1T2_Fd - Sphagnum magellanicum MG | ecosystem: Host-associated > Plants > Peat moss > Unclassified...
GGCGGGGGAGGCGGGGACGCGGTGCAGTGGGGGCGAGGGAGTTGGCGGCGGGCGGCCGTTTATTTAATTCATGAAATTGAATAAAAAGAGGCCTGCAAACAGGTGGTAAAAAAGCAAAAATAGTAATAAAAAAAGTTTATTGGGTACCCTAGTAGGTTAAAAGAGGTGGGTAAACTAACCCTAAGCTGACCAACCCCTCAACCCACACATGGGTCAAGTTGCTGGTTAAGTAAGTACGTAGGTGGGAAAAAAAGTAGTAGGTTTTACTTTTTTACTATTTATGAAACCCTGTGGGAAAAACTTTTTTTGTTTTTGTTAAAAAGCTAATGGGTCCCCTGGTAGTAGGTAATAAGTAAAAAAGTAAAATATTATGAGAGCTGTAGGTTCACGGTAGCGTCAACGAACGAGGACAGAGAGGTAACGAAACAGGCGTCAAACGAATGAGGACGAGAACAGAGCAACCTTCGTCAGCGAACGAAGATAAAAACAATGCAACCTTCTTCGTCAACGAGCGAGGACAAAAACAGTGCAACCTTCGTCAACGAACGAGGACGAAAACAGTGCAACCTTCGTCAACGAACGAGGACGAAAATAAGCAAAAGTCGATGAATGAGGACGAAAAGAAGCAAACGTCGACGAACGAACTAACTAGTGAGGTCGAAAAGGAGAAAAAGGCGTCTGTCTACACACGAGGACGAAAACAACCAGGCCTGGAAGAAAGAGGACGAAATAATAAAGAGGTCAACGACGAACGAGGACGAAAAGAAGAAGGCGACGATAAGAAGCAGACGTTGACAAACGACGACGAAAAGAAGCATAGTCGGCGACGAAAGAGGACGAAGAGAAGACGGTATCGACGAACGAGGACGAGAAGGAGACGACGAGAAATGGGGAATTCGTCGTCTCGCACCTCTCGATTCGTCGTCTTCGCAGGGAAGAAGGGACACAGAGACAAAGAGAGAGAGAGAGAGAGAGGATAAAGCTTTGTGCTGCTGCAGCAACACACGCCCGCACGCGCCACGAGCTGCTGCTCCGCTGCCCTGCCCGTCCGTCACAGTCGTCGTCGTCGCCTTCCTTCTTCCTCTTCCTTTGCTTCTGCCTCAATGCAATGCGGAGCCTAAATGGGAGCTCAGCAGCAGGGAGTAGTAGCAGCAGCAACAGCAGCAGACGAAGAAGAAGAAGAAGAAGCAGAGAAGAAGAAGCTCTGTTGTTGCAGTTTAGTGTGGGGATATTGCTTCATGGCTAGTATTGGACAAGTCGGTGTCGCTCGCTGGCCGCCGGGCTCACAGTACTACCGTAGCCCAGACGACGCCTTCCTCTACTTGTTGTTAGCTCCTGCTCCTGGTGGTGGTGGTGGTTGTGGTGGTAGTGGACTTCAACATGCTGGCTAGCTTCTGCAGTTTGCCATCTTCTCTCGATGCGGGAGTGTCGCCTGGGTGCACAGGTTGGTGGATCTAGAAAATACGGCTGTAGTGTTTCGTTTTGTTTTTCGTTTTGTTTTTTGGGGTGGGTTGGCAATGAGCACTTCGTAGAAGTGTTTTTTTTTTTTTTTTTCCTTCCGGGGGTCGTGTTTTTGCCTCAGAAAGCACAGTGCTTGCATTGTCTTTAGCAAGCTTATAACCCTATTGTCAGCTGCATGAAGAGACAGACACAGAACCAAGCAAGCAAGCAAGCAAGCTCCTGTGCAGAAGCAGCTGGGAAGAAGATAAACTGCTGGAAGCTTACTTGCTACAACATGTAATGGTTGTGATTACACTCTGCACAGTTTCTTTCAGAGCTGCTGCTGCTGTAAACAAGAAGCACCCACTTGAGGACTTGCTGTAAACAACAACCCACTTAGGACATGTCTCTTACACTGGTTTGAGTGTGTACATTTGTGGATGTTTTAGCAAAATTTTACACATGGGCGCTTGCCAGAATCCTGTCAAAGTGGGGAACTTTGGTGGGTCTCTTTCTTGTGCTGCCAGCACTGGGGAGCTTACAAAAAGAGGACCTGCTGTTGTTGTTTGTTGCTAACGATGATGATGGAGCTAGCTAGCTAGCTAGCTAGCCTGAGAATGGTTGCTGTTGTTCTTTATCATCTAGGGAATTTTGTGCAACTTCAGAGTGAGAGGAAATGTGATGCTGCTGCTGCCAGGTTGGCTCGTGAGTTGAAAACTTGACTGTTTTCTCTCTCATATAGCTTCTGACAAGAACCCACCATGAGAACCTCATCCTCAAGAAACTCTGAAGACTCATTTTCTGGAAGTATGGAAATGTCACAGCTTCAAGTAACCTTTGAGAAAGACTGCATCTTCTCGGCTCTATACTATATATATTCTTCTTCTCAAAAGCTGCAGCATTTTTCTGCTCCAGAGACTAAGAATAACCAGCGGAGCAGAGTTTTTTGCCTGCCACATAAAGATTTGACTTTCTGAACAACCGTCATATTGTGCTGCTGCTATTTGACATGCAAAAGTGTGACTGCTGCAAAGACTTGTCAGTAGCAACTGAATGTCTTGTGTATCAAAAGGAAAAAAAATTCCAACTGTTGGTAGACTTTTGTCTTATGAAAAAAACAGGGGTGAAATCGGTTTAACTTTTTTTTGTCAGGTATGAGCCAAGGCTTCAATGTGGGAGCTAGCTCAGCGGGGTCAAATGTTCAACCCCCTGGGGGCAGTAATAATATTCTTCCAGCTGGACATTCTGGGCTCACAAATCTGCAGCGCAATAGCTCTATGACACAGTTGGCCACTGTCTCCGACTCGCATCCTTCACCTGGCGGTGGCTTGGGTTCTTCCATGGGGTTGCCAGCTTCACCACGGTCCTTCTCCTCTGGCTCTCTCACCTCTCTTGTCCGTCATCAAGTAGCATCTCCTCAATTGTCTCGACTTGAGCAGCAGGTGACTCTCAAATCCCCCACCCATAATACTTCCATCAAAAACCAAAAGCTGTCCTACTCTATGGCAGTACATATTGCTGGATTGACTGTGAATGAGGAATTTTTTCTCCAGCTGAGTCTCAGTTTTTTTCGTTTGCACAATGTGCAGGAGAATCAGCTCCATCAGCATCTTCAGCAGACAAACTCTGTCACACCACCTTCACAGCTCTTGTTGCAGCAGCAGCAGCAACAACAACAACAACGGCAACCTCAGTCAGTACAGCCACAAGATCAGTTGCCGCAGAGTTCTCAACAACAACAACAACAACAACAGGCAGTGGCGCAATTGCTCAGCGATGCTGCAGGTTCCCAGTCTCTTGGAATGGGGCAACAAGCTGGGCTGGGGGGAGGTGGAACAACAATTCCCCAACAGGTGATAGTTGGTCTCACCACCAGCACAGGTATTCAACAGCAGCAGCAAGCATTACAGCCAAGGGTGAAGGTGGAGCAACAGCAGCCGGACCAGTCCTTACAGCACCTTCAGCAACAACTTCTCATGCCAAAGAGAGAAATCAAGAATGAGGATGCTACTGCTCACCAGGTTGATTTTTGGGGACTCTGTTTCCTCTCATAATTCACTTTCTCTTTACTCAATGTATATATTTTACCTCCTTGTTTAACACCAGCATTGGTTTGATATCTGGCAGGAGGTTCAGCATTCGATCCAGAGACCTGATTCTGTTGGCTTATCCCCTCAGCTTCAACGACAAGAATTGCAATTGCAAATGCAACGGCAGCAGCAGTCACAGCAGCAAATGCATACCCGGCTCAACTTGTTACAACAGCAGCATCTCCTACAACAGCAACAGCAACAGCAACAACAACAACAACAACTTCTGCAGTCACATCACCTCCAAAGAAGTCCTCTTCAACTACAGCAGCACCAGAATGAGTTGCAGCAGTTGCATCAGCATACGACTAGCAACCTCCAATCCGCAGGTGGGTCTTGCTTATTGCCTCTCAAGCTCAGCTATCTCCATCTTCCTCATTCCTGCACCTTCTCCCAATCCTTTCATTGACCTTTTGCTATTGTTCAGAAGAATGGGATTGGCAGTTTCCTATGACCATGATGAGGTTGGGTATTGGCAAGCACATTCTTATCACTCTTTTTAGTGTGTTTTCTCTTCTCATTGATATTGAAGCAGCTCAGCCAAAGCAGCCAGCTTGTGAACCAGGCGTTTGCTCTCGCCGACTGATGCAGTATATGTATCATCAACGCCATCGGCCTTCAGTAAGTTGTTTTTTTGTTTTTTGGGGGTATCTCGTGGTTGTATTTGTAAGGGTGATTTAAGGCACACCATCCACATGAAGGTGCTTCACAGGCATCAGCCCCCTATGAACAAGCATGGTACAGTCTGAGGGAAATGGGGTACTACCCTTGTTCATAGCCTGGCAGGCAAGAACATGTGGCGTGGTGCCTAGCTGTGCATGGGTCTGTTACCGTTCATAAAGAATTTCAGAAGAATCGTAACCTGTAAAAGAACATAAACCATAAAGGAGTGTAACCCACTCTGCCAGTTAGCCTGGCAAGTGCAACTTATGCTCTGTGAACAAACACTGATGAAGCTCAGTGCAGGTTTACAGGAAATAAGTACAATGTTCAAAATAGGTACAAAAGGAAAGGAAATTGGTGTTTGCAGAAATTTCTTTAACCTGGAAGTTAAGTGCAGCTTTAGAAAAAACCAACATTGTGTTTTGGGAGTGCAGGACAACGATATTGGATTTTGGAGAGAGTTTGTTAGCGAGTATTTTGCTCCACATGCCAAAAAGCGCTGGTGTGTGTCTCTCTATGGGAGCAGTGGTCGACAACCAACTGGTGTCTTCCCCCAGGTTTTTTTCTATTGAATGTTTTTTACTTTGTGGTATTCTTGAAAGCGCCTGCAAACCATTTAGCTCATGGAGTGGGTGGTGGGTTCACACTGCTTCTGGGTGTGTCTATTTGCAAATAAGAGTTTCATCTCTTTGAGAAATTTGCAGACCCATGTGTGGGAATTCATTCCAGAGTCAAGAGTTTGATGTTTGATCCATAATCACAAACTTATTTGTCTCTAATCTGGCAGGATGTTTGGCAATGTGAAATATGTGGGTCAAAGCCCGGTCGAGGTTTTGGTAAGACAAAAAACACTTGCACTTTCTCTTACTGTTTTTGCTTCCACTCGTAAAACAGTGAACTGGTTCTGATATAAAACTGCCATTAAAAAGAAGAATAATGAAAGAACCACCCAGATACCCATGGTTGTTTGCCAGTTTCTGTTTCATGAAAACAGAAGGCTCTTTGAGTTTTTGAAATAACTGAAACTGAAGGTTCTTTCATTCCAAATCTCTTTCCCCCCCAATAAGACCAGAACCAAATGGTTCTTTGATTTTAAAATTTCAAAAAATCGAGAACCAAGGTTTGGTAAGAAAGTCAAGTAACCTGCCCAACACTGGCCTTTACGCTCTACAGCACAAGGTTATTGTAGTGTAAAGTGTATTAGTAAACTCTATGGGGAAGATATCTTATGCATGAATTAGTACGCTGAGATTTTGTGAAGCTTGCCAATGCGGAAATGTGATGCTACTGCAGTTGTAAGCAAACCAAAGAGAGCGTAATTGTGGGGGTACATTAGGCAATTTTAAGGTTATGGAACCAATAAAACTTCACTGGGTTGCAGAGACAACTGTGGAGGTGCTGCCCAGGTTATGCAAGATGAAGTATGACAGCGGTATCATTGAGGAGCTTCTATTTGTAGATTTGCCCAATGAGTATCGCTTGAGTTCAGGACAACTGGTGTTGGAGTATGGAAAAGCCATACAAGAGAGTGTTTTTGAGCAATTGCGTGTGGTGCGTGATGGCCAATTACGAATCATCTTTTCTGCTGATCTCAAAGTAAAATCGTCTTTCCATTTTCCCCTGTTCAGCTTCATTTGCCATTTGGTGTTGATATTTGTTGATTGGGTATTGTAATCATGGTCCAGTTTTATGCTCCTCCTCACCCTGTATAATTTATACAGTTGAATGGATACTCCCTGTAGATAACAAAGTTATCCTTCAAAGTCATCCCCAGTTTGGCTCCTGGTTTAAACCCACCCTCTTCACTGTTTCATGCCCAGTTTTCTGCCATCCTTAAAGTTGGCGAATGTCATGGGGATGATGTCATAGGAGTATTTGGCTGTTGGATGGATTGTTCCTGTAGATAATGTCATGGGAGTTTTGTGCACGGAGCCATGAGGAGCTTCTTCCACGAAGGTTGATAGTGCCACAGGTACACTAATGCAAATTTCTGCAAAACTTGAGCTGTTTCCTAAATTCCTCAGCAACCCCTGAAAACCATTCTCTCTACCCAATTTTCCAGAGATTACAAGACTCCTAAAACATTGGGTGTAAATGGGCGTGAATATGACATTATCAGGTGACAGCTTTGGCAGCCATTGCTCAGAAATATCAAACATCAGCTAATCAGACTGGAGGAGGCCTTTCTCTTCAAGAGATGCAAACCAATTGCAGTATGTAAGTAGTTTGTACTCAACCATGTGCAACAACGTATGTGAAATACTGTACAAAAATACAACAAAATTTGAGTGTTGTCAGCTCAATAGGATGTACTAGTGCCTTATGAGCAGTTCACCAAGGAGGATATGATGCATGAGGTCATACTCAGAATCATGTGTGGGTGTTTTTGAGAACTGTGATTGTATATCAGAATGGGTTCTTTTGATCTTTTGAGAACTGTGGTTATGAATCCTAACAACTGACCTCATAACTGGAGGGGGTTTGGGGGTGTAATTCCTACTACCCACCCAACACTGATTAGATGGGTAAACTCTTATGAGCAACGAACAAACTCTTTTCTGCATTCTTATCTGTAGTTTGTGTCAGTGGGTGTTAGTCTGTGTTAGAAATTTGATGGATCCACTGTGGTGGTGTTGTCATTTAACATTCAAGCTCTTATAAAAGTGTGAGGATGGTCTCATGTTTTGCAGGTTTGTGACAAGTGCACGTCAGCTTGCAAGGAACTTGGAGGTGCCAACAGTGAACGATTTGGGCTACACCAAGCGCTATGTCCGGTGTCTACAGGTGCTGATAAATTATTATTTAGGGTAATTGAAATATGTGTGTGTGTGTGTGTGTGTGCACTATAAATGGTATTTATTTGAATGGCAAGTGCTGCTGTCATGATTTAGTAACTCTCGATTCTGTGATGTTATGGTGAAACTGGCTGTAATGTGTTTTTTTTCTTTTTGCAGATTTCCGAAGTGGTGAACAGTATGAAAGATCTGATAGACTTTAGCCGAGAGAACAGCATTGGCCCAATCGGTATGCCTCAATGCCAATGCAAAAAAATGAACTTTTTTTTGGTTGTTTAGGGTTTAGGGTTTTAGGGTTTTAAGTGCTTTCTGGGGTGGACTCAATCTCTGTGCATGTGTAGTGAATGGTCATCAGGTCTTGTTCTGTCCCGACCTTATCTATGAACTAACATGGAATCTGAAGGGCAGACAGCTTACATAGCTTTCCAAGACAAAGCTCCCAACCCAGTACAGCCAGCTTGATCAGCAACCAAGCTCTGCAGCAACAACAACAACAGGAGCAGCAGCAGCAGCAGCAGCAGCAGCAGCAGCAACATGAGCATTTAGAGCTGCAGAGTCTAATTGCTGACACAGTTCCCAATAATTCCCTGACTAGTCTTCAACAACAACAACAACAACAACTACACACAGGGATCAGTGGCCACATGGGAAATAGCCTCAGCAGCCCGATCCATGAGCCGCCAGCAGGAGGAGTTTCAAATCCACTCACCTCATTTTTCCACAGGAGTTCACTAACATCATTACAGAATCCTTTACAAGCTGGCTCCCTGTTGCAAAACACTCACGAGACAAACTTCTCCAACAACTCTCTTGGAGTGGTGGGCCTTCATACCCACCAGCAGCAGTACATTCACCAGAACTTGCAGCAGCAGCAACAACAGCAATCTTGTTCTGGAGTCGGAGGTCCTCGCTCTGCATCATGTCAAAACTTGCCAACAAACTCACTTCCTTTTCAAAATTCACTTACCTCATTCTCAGGGGGAGCTGCTTTAGCTGGCTCTTTGTCAAATCGCAACCTGCTTGCAAGTACACTTCAGCAGCAAAATTCAGCTGGGGTAGTTGGGGGTGCTGTTGGCCTGCTGGAACAGCAGCAGCAACCATCTCTGCAACAATCTGGTCAGGGAAGCCAACAGCAACATCAGGAAACACAAAATGCAGTGCACCACCTTTTACAAGATATGATGATGAACCAACAGATGAAGAGGGGAACTAGCACATTCCAACAAGGGCTAGGGGTGAGTGGCTTGGATGGGAACCTGCAGGGAGTTAACACGGTGGTGGGGTTCACAGGGACATCAATGAACTCATTCACAGGTGGTGGTGCAGGAGGAGGTGGAGGTGGAGGGGTGCATGGAAGTGCTACTCCAAACTTAGGACTGGGAAGCAATGGAGTTCTTAGTAACCAGCTAGCAGGGCTCAACAATAGTACTACTAATGTTGTGGGGTTGGCAGGGGCCTTAATTGGTGGAGTTCGAGGGAACACACCCCTTGCAGGCCTTGGAATGCATCATAGTCTTAGAAGCATAGGGAGTGGGCTTGGTGGCTTGGGAGGAAACACTGCCGGTGCAATCAACACTCTGAATGGGAGGCTAAATCTGGCTGGCATTCAGCAGCAGGGACAACAGCAACAGAATGTGCAGATGCAGCAAGACCCAAGTCACCAATCACATCATCATGAGCAGCTTGGGGTCACGGGTTTGCTTGGTGATCACGGTCTAGGTACAGCCAGTCATGGGTTTGGTGGAATTCAATTCAACTGGAAGACTCCTTGAGCAGCAGCAGTTGGGATTTTTTTTCTTTTTTTTTCTTCTTTTCTGTTTTGCTCTAGATCTGCAGCAGCATTTTTATAGCTTCCTGTTACACATCACTCCCATGGTTTCTCGAATGAAGCTTCATTCACACTTGACCAGAATTTTAGCATCCTGTCATCACACAGATTTTTTAAAAAAAATCTTCCATGAGGACACACTTTGTAGATTGGATTTGAACCAGAACGAGACCTGAGCTTCAAGGTCCTTCTAGGATCAAGGTCCCTTCTTCTAAGGGGCTCTTTTTGATCTTCGATGACTGCAAATGAGTGGCATTTGTGAAAATCATAGGAAGCAAAAAAGGTCATGAGATTTTTGTCATGGCTGCTTTCCTTTCTAAAATTTGTAGTTTACTTTAAAAGTCTGTTTCTGGTTAGAAGTCCTTGAAGTGATGACTAGCCATCAGTGAGATATATTTTTTAGTTTCTCACAGATTTGAGGAAAAGCCATCTCTCCTGTGTAAGTAAGAACAAGCCCCACTGATAGAGATTTGATTTGTTGATGGGACAGTTCTGGTCAAGTGCTACCCCCCACTGTATGTTTACAAGAATATCAGCTTCAAAGATTTAAGTTTCAATGAATGATGCCTTCTGTGGATCGCACCCACTGTTTGATATTCAATGTTGTCTTGAGAAGAAAGATATATGAGGGACTTGGATCTTGTGGGTGGTAGGTCTGGAAAACCAACCGACACAAGCAAGGTGTAGTATCTGTCTTTCACCAGGTTGCTTCTTTGGGCTGATGGGTTTCCATCTGTGACTTCTTTGAACTAATGGGTTTCCATCTATGAGTAGTGCCATGTTCTCATTGCTACTAGTGAAGAAGGTGTAGGTCTGATACTTTGTGATTGATTCTTGTCTGGTTGTGACTGCATCATTCTTGTTAGGCAATGACAGGCCACCATACAATCGGGAGAGCAGATTTCTATACTTTGTAGGGATTTGACATTTGGCCTTTGGACTTATGAGTGTTGGTATCCCTTGTGTACCTTGAAGGGGAAAGATCTGTAAACCATTTTCATTATTAAGATCATTCTTCTTCTTCTCTCTTGTCTTTCCTTCCAAGTTGTCATGGTAGCAGAGCAGCTTCACACTGTGTCAACCATTCCTTGAAGAAGAAAGGAATGTCAAGAGTTAAAAAACAAAGAAATTCACTATTGACAACATGTTGCAATTGGATAAAAGTCTTGATAGCTTGGTATGGATTTAATGTCTAATTATTTTGATCCAATGTCTAATCATTTTGAATCTTAGGTTGACAACTGAATTAAAAATGTCAACACCAAACACAAGCAATTCGAAAACATAAACTTATTCTATTGAAAGGTTCAAAGGTACTTCTTACTTGATGTGGAATACCAAAATAGAGATGGTTCTCCATAGCACTGATAACTTCTGCATCATAGATGAAATTGATCCAAGTCCTGGAACATAGGACCAAGCTACTCTCAAAGTATACTGTGATGGACAAAACTGATCCAAGTCCTGGAATAGGGAACCAAGTTGTTCTCAAAGCTTGGACTTTGAGAGATGATAGGACACAATCTGACCTTGCACTTCATTTGTACAGATGTTCAAGAACAAATGGTAGATCAATTGAAAACCTCCAAAGAGGTTTGGGACAAATTGGAAACAACTTATATGCATTATGATCAAAACGCATAGTTTGCAATTTTGAAAAGGTTGATGACAATAAAATTGCAAGAAGGAAACTCGATAACTGAATTTATTGAAGAATTTCAAGGAGCCCTTTGATAAAGTTGTTGCATCGGGACTTATAATGACAGACCTCTAAGTTTTTCCCAAGGCTTGTGGGATGAACCCCTAAAGGGCAACATGAAAAATGATGTAAAAAGAAGAACTTAGGTTTGCTCTCTAATTTCATGCATTGGAGACAAAAAAATGCATGTAGGAGTTTTGGGATGGGGATTAGGACAATGTGACAAGTTCATGAACACATCACAAACAAGTCATTTGCAAAAGTTATGCAATGGTTAGTAGAAATGAAACCAACTTTGGGTCGTGAATTCACCTTGTACTCATTACATTCACATGACAAGATTTGAGAGGAGGCGACCATTCTCCTCCCTATAATTTACTCTAGACCTCCCTATGGGGATTACATTGAAATGACTTTGTGTCCTAGGATTCCCAAGTACCCCTAGAAATTCTCAAATTGTAAGTCTCATAGCTTTACA
>Ga0116231_10013997_pt1 | contig 10992 bp, 5 predicted proteins | sample S1TSphgellanicum_2_FD_89695 | JGI IMG/M metagenome (GOLD analysis project Ga0116231, IMG submission 89695) | Host-associated microbial communities from peat moss isolated from Minnesota, USA - S1T2_Fd - Sphagnum magellanicum MG | ecosystem: Host-associated > Plants > Peat moss > Unclassified...
GCCAAAGGTATTATTATGATGCATGTGAAAATTGGCTGCACCAGAAACCCTAACCATTATGAACAGGGAGGGGGTCTGGATACTGGAACTTATCAACATACAAAAACAAAGAAATAATTTTCAGCAAATTGATACCTACTAAATAAGTAACTTACTACTTACTTACAAGTTGAACAACGTTGGGATATATTTGGTGTCTCCGGATTATTCCCATGGTCTGCTGTATGTTGCTATCTCACGGGTCACAAGCAGTGCAAACATCAAGATTTTCAGCGACCAGGGTCCCGATGCATACATGCGGAATGTCGTATATAAAGAGGTTTTGGAAATGTAGTTTGTAATTGTAATTTTGTAATATGTACTATCAATACACACACACTTGTGCATTAGGCATGAGGTTCAAACTAGTATTCTATAATGAATCTAAACACTTGCAAGGCCAACAAACCCATTTTGTAGTGAATGGATAATTGAGCATTCCTGACTCCTTACTTTCTGAACCTTTGTTGGCTCTGCCCTCCAGGGTAGAGACATTGTGATGCACCCAGAAACAGGCCAAATGTTGGTACCTACATTCTAGGGTCATGTGGAGCCCACTGCAGAAAGATTTCCAGCATAACTAGCATAACTGAAGGATCCTCTTGGGCTTCACCATGCTAACCACCATTTGTTTTCAATTTACTTGTTCAATGTTTATCACTTTTTTCTTTCTTTCTTTCTTTTTGACTCACAACAGGAGACCCAACCCGACAAGCCTATGGCACCCCCAAGTCAAGCTCTGCAGCAGAGGGCTGGCAGGACTTTCACCTGCACACCAGCGGGTCTATTCCACTGAGTGATACCTCTGGGGTTTTTCGCCCTTATAAGGGGCAGAGCCATTATGGGATGAGCCACAGTTTTCAGGTTAAGGATTTGGTTTAAGGTTAAGCTATTGGGTTTAATAATAAATTAAAACTCAAAATCTCCATTTTACACAATTCTATAATAAAAAATAGGATTCATAACCCTTTTCAAAGAAACTAGTTTCACATCTCCAAATACGATAATATTGGAGAGAACGTCATTTGCAAAAGTATCCAGTGGTAAAAAAGTTTTGAGATTGTAAAAACCTTGAAGGATCTTTGATTTGATTTTTTTTTAAATGCTGAACTTATCTCTTTAAAAAGTGATATCCCCTGAACACTGGAAATATGCTGATTGTTCTTGTATGTTGGTGTTGAATAAAAAGGTTTTTTCTTTCCAAAACTCTTCTCACTTTCTATTCCTGGGCAAAATACCTGAATAGCTACAAATAGAAAAAGTATCCAATCCACCCAAAATTAAATTGTATTCTTCCCCAGAGACAACATCACCATAAAAGACATGACTATATGTAATTCTTGTCCACATTGTTGCTTTCTTTCCTTTTGGATATGCACCACACAAAATCACTAGCTTTGCTTAGGTCTTTTTGTATAGTATGTACGACATAAATCAAGTGCAAGAGTGTTGAACTTTTTGAGGTTTTTGCGTTTCAGAGTTACACTTGCATGCAAAGATAAATGGTTATTTAGTTTATTTGCAATAGCTATTTAATTGTCACTGGCCAGCATGATGAAATGTATCACATGTGTAATGCCTAATGCCAAATATATGCAACAATAAACACCACATATTGTACACTGTAATGGATGAAACTGCAAAATTTATCTCACATACATGTGTCATGAGATGTGATTGTGAGAGAGAAACCACATCCTCTTGTAGTGAGCAGAGTGTCAACTTTGAAACCCAGATTTGAAAACATCCACTTCACTGCTGGTGATTTGGGTGATATATATATATATCAAACTTCACAATTAATCCCTCAAATCACCTTTTCAAAAACCTGACTGACTAACTTCGAGGCAAACGGGTATACATTGTCACTATGTTGCGATCATGATAGGATTCAAACATTAGCTATGTCCTTCACATCAGTATCTGGTTATTGGAATTATACTCAGTTATCTTTGTATTCAAATTGCAACTCTGAAACCCTATACAGTGTTGACGGAATTCTTTATTGAGGACCATGTGAAGAGACATTGAAGACATTTTGGAATCAAACCAAAAAGCAGATATCCCCTGTTCCCTCTCGAATCATCATGACTGTGTCCGGCTGCGCTTGAGTGTCTGCATTGTTTGAGTGTTCAGGACACATTGCATATGTGGTCTGGCCAGGTCAACTGCATAAACCCAAGTAAAACATAGTAAAACAATGCACATGAAATCATACCATGCAGCCTGCTTGCAAGGCCAATTGTAACATTTCGCCTGTTAAATATAGGGACTAGGAGGCCTCCCTCAAGAAGGTGAAGGTACCAAGGTAAATGGTTTGACTGATGTCAATAAAAAAACTAAGTAATTTAAAACTAAGACAATCGTCACCAAAAGCAATTGGAACTAGATTACTTGTTTGATGTCTGATCCTTTAGATAGGTGGTCACGGGTTTAAAATTGCCTGGAAGGAGCAAGATGCATACAATCAATTTGTTTCCCTTTGAACATGTTTCTTCATCATGCTGAACAAGCATCTGCAAACCAGTGTTGGGTGGGTATCACAATTTTATGATACCCGGTTAAATTTTTGTGCTGGGCAAGGGTATCAACATTTTTATAAAAAAAATTAATTGGTTCTCACAATGTTGGTTCTCAGAAATTTGAAAATGGTCAGTTATCCTTTGTCAGTTCTCACAAACCAGATATTACTTTATTTTTAAAATTTAAATTAAAAATAAGATTAAATGATTATTGATTTGATTTCTTTTTTTAAGGATAGTTCTGGCTTTTTGAAAAAATTCAAAATCAAAGGACCTCTAGTTCAAGGTTTTTGAAAGATTTTTCAAAAAAATCATCATTTAAAATAAACTCTTCAAACATCATTACCATCAAACCTAGCCTACCATAAATAGATACCTACCACCAAATACTAGCCCTCCCTTTGATTTACCATCTCCCAAAGCAAATTAAATTTCACAAGTAAATTTTGATGTGGATCTAGTGATGACAGTGTCCTTTCTTTAGTCCTAATTAAATTAGGTTGACTTAAACATTGTACTTCCAAAGTTCAAACTCATGATCCATGAATGATCAACAAGATCCAATAAATAAAACATTGTTTTGTTTTGCATAGAAACATAATTAAGTTTGACACTCATAACTTCTTTCTCATTGCTTGTACTAATTTTTTTCGATAGCTAAACCCTGAGACCCTAACCCAGGTAAAGGGTCAAACCTTACCTAGTTCTCTGATTTTTTTAAAAAACCGATTCTCACATCCAATTCTCACACAAGTGAGAATTGATAGGTCGATTTTCAATCAGGGTATCATTCATGGTGATGCCCTTGAGGGGTAGATTGAGATGCTCGAGTGATATCCTGATAATGCTCAGTGATATTTGTGATACCCGCCCAACACTGCAGCAAACCCGCACAGGACATCGCACTGACACCTGCAAAGTTAGAAACTTCAAAGTGGTTTCAACACCTGCGGGTTAACTCACACCAGTGTTTTGTTTTCTGACGAATTAGCGCCAGATTTCTACTTTAAAAAATCCCTGGCTGCCAATACAAAGGGGGTTTTTGATTTAAGATCGCCTAAAAGCGACGGCAACTTTTTCTTTTTGTGGGAGGGTGTCGCCACATTTATGTGTATCGGCTACAGGTTTAAGAGTTCCTTGAAATACTGTCGCCAAGTTGACGAAATCTGTCTGAATCTGCCTAGGGATGCTCGCTTCCCTGACTCCATCAGCAAATTGAAAACAAGCCACTGACTCACACCTACCCTTGGTCCCAGTTTACTCTTGGGCCCAGTTGTAGGTGCGGGTTCACCTTGGCCCAGTTGTAGGTGTGGGTTCATCCTGGCATAATTGTTTTTCAAGATTGTGACAGCCTTAATGATTGATGATATTCAGATTTTTTTAATCTACCAGACTGCCCAAGATCTAATTTCTTTGCAGAGCGGCCTGGCCCAAGAGATTTTCTTGATGTCTCTGATGGGTGGAATGTCAGTCAGTGGTGGGGTACTTACATTTTCCTTTTTCTCTATTCACCACCACCACATTTCCTGCGTGGCCTGTTGACGAGTTCACGGTCCACGATATGTCTCGTGGGTGAAGAAGCAGGAGTGGGGGGAATTATCTGTAACTTTTTCCAGGATCTTATTCTGGTCACTGTTGGTTCACAAGCCATGGTAATTGTGAACCATGCATTGCACCTTGGATTGGGGACAGAGAGCTCATTCCTGTTTACATTACGTAGGACTATGTACATCTTTTGATATTCCCATTCCATACATTACATTTGTGATTCTCATCATGAAACTTTTGCCCTTCTATTTTCTTTTAAGGTCTCCGGGTCCACAGCAGCTGGATATGGGAGAACCTAAAGCTAATCTTTTGGGAGTTCAATGGATTCCACCATTGTTGGGTGGTTACCGAAAAATGGGAAGATGGTAACCGGTGGTTCTCAAAGATATGTATGCACTGTGGTTTTTAAAAATCAAATCAAACAATAAAGTTCTAATTTATACCCAGTCACGGTTCTCAAAAATCTGAGAACAGACTCTGATATATACAATCGCAGTTCTCAAAAAATCTAAGAACTAGTCAAACATCCTTCAATGAAATTGCTGGTTCTTTAGCTGGTTATTTCAAGAAAGCTGCTGACTCTTCGAGGTTTTCTGTGAAAGAAATTGAAACCAGAGTTTCTTTGACTCTGAAATTTTTAAAAACAAAAACCAGAGGTTGTTTTATTCCAATTTTTTTAAAAATCAGAACTGAAGGTTCTTTGATTTTTAAATTTCTTGAAAACCAAAAGCTGAGGCTATTGAAACAAATCAGATGGCCACCTGTTACTGGATTCACTAAAGAGAATGTGAGAATATGTTTTTTCTCACACAAAGGGCTGCAGCTCATGACAAGTCTTAGGTAAACTTTGTGGGTTCATTCATTATAATGTGCATTATGGCATGTTTGTTATGTCATGTATTACATTAAAATTATAATTTGACGTTGAGTTATTACACCTATTACACACACATAAAAGAGTGATTTTCTCACATGAAAAGTTGCAACACATGTAACATGCGAGATAAACTTTGTGGTTTCATTTATAACAACGTACAATATGTTATATTTATTATGACATATGTTACATTAAAATCATAATTTGACATTAAGTTATGGCGGTTACCTGTAGCGGTTCAACACAAAAATTTAAGCAGCTAAATTCATAATCATGTACACAATACTAAACTAAAACTATAAACACTGAAAAAATTAAATTTGCAAGTTGAAGTTGGCAGTTTGTGAGGTTGACACACTAGTTAACCTCGTTGGCAACAGTGCTGCTGCTGCTGCTCGTTAGAGAGACACTTGTTTACTTCTTTACCTTCTTGAGAAAGTGTCCACGTGAATGCACATTTTATAAGGAAACAGTTGTTTAATTTTTTGCTTATGTGTTGGAGCTAGAGCTGGAGACTATCCACAGAATGATAGGTTTGAACTGCTGCAAGTGTGGCGGGGGAGCTCTAGATACTAGTAGGTCCTTCCTTCCTTAATTCATGTGCAAATGCATCTGCAAGTCACGTTGCCACATGACATACATGTACATATACTATAAGTAGTTTGTTGTTCCTTACAATTTTTCATACATGGGAGCTCGACTACTTTGAACGTTAGTGTCATATGCGAAGGAAGAATTCCATTTGGGTTGTGTGTGTTTTATTTTCTCTCGTCCCTATGTCTCTGTCCTTATTTTCTTCAGGGAGTACGCTCGACTGAATAAACAGATTCTTCATCTGCCTGCTCGAAGCTTACTAGTAGTCTAGTACGATGTACTGCGTACTTGCAGATTGCACCATATACATGAGTTGCATATGATTAGAATAATCTGTGTCGGAGCTGCCGAGATGAAGAAAATGTCCAACAAGCACTCGGCCAGATTAATCAGTCGATTGCTCACATAGCAGATTTCAACAGTTCTGTCAGTCTCGAAGAGAATATTGAATCTGTTCTCCCAGAAATCTCGCTCTGTAGAAGATAGTACCAGTTTTCAGTTGCTGAGGGAAACCATCCACATCTCGAGAACCGATTAGCATTGCGGTGGACTGAGAATACACTAGGAAATGTGTCCAAGTATGACGTGCGAGGGCAGGCTCGCATCTTGGGCCTGTTTATATTTGCATTTTAGCCCACTAGTTTCTGATGCAATACTATTCTTATCTGCATACAGCTTGAGATATTTGCACTAGATGATCATTCACTAAAGCCCAGTAGAACGACCACAGGACCACCTCAATGAAACAATCGCTGATCTCAGTACCGCGAGCTAGCCAGTTTGATGCTGTCCGATAAAAGATTGCGCTTGATTAGATCCGGTCCGGTCTTTCGATGATTTACATTTTCCCCAGCTAGTTTATGATGCAGATTCTTCATCTGCATACTCGAGATAGTTTCACACGAAGGATCTGCATCATAGCCGAGCTGAAGAAAATTTCCGACTAACGAGTTCGCCTGATGCCTAGCTAGCGTGTGAGCACTGCCCGACCTGTTGGACTCTAGTGCCAGAGAAAAAGTTCCGCGTGAGTTTTGTCCCTCTCGATTTAAAAATTTTCTCCAGCTAATCTATGATGCAGATTCTTCATCTGCAATTACTCAGCGTAGTTGCACACGAAGGATCTGCATCGTAGTCTAGCTGCAGACAATTTCCAACGGATTCTCGCCCCGGAGACACCTGTAAGACAACTGCTGCCGATCTGATCGGGAGTCAGTGTGACATTATCAGAGAAAAGAGGTAAGAGGTGCGCGTGTTTCAGTCTCTTTCAATTTACATCTTCTCCACTGGTCTATGATGCAGATCTCGAGATATATAGTTCAGCAGGAAAGATCTGCATCGTAATAAAACGAGTTGAAGAAAATTTCCAACAAACTCACCATATCTGTGTGAGATGATTGAACGAAAGGGATTGAGGCTATCCGAGAAAAGGTTTTGGCCTAGTGATCTTACATTTTTCTCCGTCTAGATCACTTCTGTGATTTGGATTCTCGTATGCATAGCAGAGAAATTTAAGGATGCGGACTCTGTAGCATAGCTGAGCTGCCAAAAAAGATTTCCAACAAACTTGCCGGATAGCTAGCTACGTGAGATAACTAGTGCAGATCTTTTGAGCCGAAATTCGTCCGCGAACAGATTCCACTAATTTTCCAAGCTGTTTGATGCTGCACTAGATTTTTCATCTGCATAATCTAGATTGTTGTACAGGAAGGGGATCCAGGAATCATACCCGACCTTGGCAGTTCGAAAATTCTGTCGAGTCTCTGTTTTTTATACTTCAGCAAAACCCTTGGTTGATCCAGAAACCTCGCTCATTTTGGAAGTTCGTATAAGCTCAGTCTCTAAGTTGTCTCAGTCGTGATGGTATAGATCCATTTTCATCTAGTGTAATTGTAACGCAAACCGATTCATTCTTGAATTGCAACGATTTCGGAAATCTTTTACATGGTTAGTTCTGATCATCCAAGCTTCCTTATCGACACTCTTAATTGTGTCAAACCGATAAAGCTTCGTTGAACCTGCAAGGCACCAAGGTCTACTACTGCAGCTAAAAGAAGTGAAAAACATAGAGTTGAAAACATGTTCTAGGAGCAAGCTCGGTCGAGACAAGCAACTTAGCAGCAGCATTTTAGAAAATTTCCAGCAAGGTAGTTGGAACATGTTGGAAAACTGCTCCAGTGATTATATATGCCTTTTGATCATTTGAACTTGAAGCTTTCATTTTAGCTTTATTTTGTCCAGGAAGACTCACAATGCAAGCTTTAGTGCATATCTCTAATAAGGTGATTGAAACATGTTGGAAAACTGTTGTAGCATACATATGGTTGGTTTTTGATCATTTGAACTTGAAGTGCTTCCATTTAGCTCTATTTTGTGGTCAAAATGACAATGTTGACTCTATTATAGAACCTCCAACAAGGTAGTGGGAACATGTTGAAAAAATTGTTGCAACATATATGGCTGGTTTCTGATCATTTGAACTTGAAACTTCCATGTCAACTCTATTTGTGATCAAAATGACAATGCGAATTCTATTGTAGAATCTCTAGTAAGGTGAACCTTGGAACATGTTGGAAAACTGTTATAATATACATATGTAGCTTTTGATCATTTAAACTTGAAGCTTCCATTTGAAGTCTACGTTGTGGTCAGACTAACAATGCAATTTAGTTGTATTATATAATTTAAAGTAAGGTGGCTGCAACATATTGGAAAACTGCTACAACATACATAAATAGCTTATAATCATTCGAATTTGAAGCTTCCATTTGAAGTCTACTTTGTCGTCAAACTAACAATGCAATTTAATTGTATTGCAGAATTTATAGTAAGGTGGCTAGAACATATTGGAAAAAGTGCTACAATATACATAAATAACTTCTGGTCATTTGAACTTGAAGCTTTCATTTGAAATCTACTATGTGGTCAAATTAACAATGCAAGCTACATATTGTAAAATTTCTAGTAAGGTGATTGGAGCATGTTGAAAATTTGTTGCAATATGCACGTATGACTTTTTGATCACTAGAGTTTGAAGCTTCCATAAATTGTACCTTGTGGCCAAGCTCACAATGCAAGCCCTATTGTAAAACAAGTTTTGATAATATAGTTTTCACAAGAATAGCCTGGTTACAACATTTTGAAATTTGTTATGGTTTACATGTGTAATTGTTTCTTTCTAATCATTTAATTTTGTGGACCCATATAATCATCATTTAAGTTTTTTTATCAAGTTTACTTTATGTCAAACCAACAATGCAAGCTCTATTACAAGTTAAATGACTGAACTATTGAAGACATAATCTTTATGTACACTCAATTTGATTACAACATTTTAAAAATTGCTATCATTTACGTGTAAAATGAATTTTTTTTCTGATCATTATGCTTTGTGCACATATATATTTATCATATAAATGTTTTATGAAGCCGACTTATGTTAAACCAACGATGTAAGCTTTCTTACAAATCAAATATGAAGAAGTGTTGAAAATTTAGTTTTGATGTATACTCAAGTTGGTTACATGTTGCAAAAACTATTTTAACTTAACTACAACATTTTGGAAAATTTATTTTGGTGTACATGTATAGTTTCTGATTATTGAAATGTCTTTATCAATTTGGATTTGTGGTGTATGTATTTAGTTTCTAATTATTGAAGTTTTCTATCAATTTACTTTGTGTCAAGCCCACAATAAAAACAAGTTTGTTAAAAATAAAATAAGGACGATCATTGAAAGTAGTCTTGACACATTTAATATGGTTGCAACATTTTGAAAAACTGCTATTGTTATAATGCAATATATGATTTAAAATTATTCAAACTTGTCTGTCACACTTTGTCAAAATTACAATGCCAGATGAATTGTATAAGTAAAATATTAACTTAATGCTCAAAATATTATCTACATGAAATTCTAACATATGCAACATGATTCTTACGAGTTGGTTTCAACATACTATCAAACCTTTCAAAAAAAATTGCATGGTGATTTTAATGCATAAAAAAAGACTGCACTAAAAGGACTAAATTATAAGAAACCACCTAACACTTTCCACAAAGGACTGCACTAAAAAGACTAAAAAACCACCTAGCACTTTCCAGCAGTTTTCCAAAATGTAACAACCAATGTACAAATGTCAACTCTATTATAATATGATAAGAATATTCTAACAACCATATATCAAACTTATATTGAAAACAGTTACATAAATATCATCCTGTTCACTTTTCCATATCAAGATAAAATGATTTTATGAATGGAAATCTTCAAATGTAAAAAATGATAATAGATTATGTGTTTTTCAAGTCCCAAAAAATTCAATATTAAGAGGTTAAATTAAAAAGTGTGGTTTTTTGAACTTCCCTGTAACCAATTTTCCTACCAAACCTACTTTAATCCCTTTTTATAATTTCTTTTTAGGTGAATCTTGAGTTGAAATGTTGGGCTATGACATATAATCTTCTTAATAGTTATTTCATTATCTAAGTGGTTGCAACTTGGGAGTATAATGAAATAATAAAGTCCTTAGTTTTTAAAAATGTCTTTAATATGGCGTTGGCCCCCACACCATCATGTTTTTACGTGCTGCTCGCAGGATACGAATTACAGTGTGTGATACTTCAGTGAACACCTTTGACACAGTAATGTTCAGCAGCTCCTCATTTTGTGCTGGTAGAAAAAGTATGTCTTTTGAATGAAGAAAAGTTGTTTGAGATTCCTTTCTTGACCCCACCCCCAAGATGCCTAAAAAGTCATGAAGTTTCCAGCCAGATGTTGGCAGTTGGATGTGTGTCGAAATGTTGTGGCACATGCAAACGGAACCAAAACAAACCTGCTGATATTTGGAGCATATTTCTTGGGTCACGAATTTGATATCCTTTTCCCTGTTTTAGCCTCTGATCTAAATTGTACTGTTGATCAACATATTCTTCCTATATTTGGTTGAGTGATGCCCATGTACTTGTCTTGCTTCCCTCTTGCAGCTCCACCACGTTAGAGTCTAGACCTACTTACATGCAAATGTCTCGGATTAGCTAGGGCCTTTCCTTGCCTCTCAACACTGGACCTGGCTGTTTTTTATGCATTGTTTTGGGAGAGAACCTTATATCAATGAATTGTGTCTTGTCCTAGGTGCCTAGCATGTTACCCCCTTGGCATCTAAATAATACCTAGGTGCCTCCATACATATAGGGGTGACAATTTCATGATGTACAAACACATGCATGATTACCTCACAATTTAGTGCCTCATGTCTTAGGTTCTTACTAGTGGGTACCCGTGACGGTCAGACACAATCCGCCCGTGCCTGGCTTTTTTTTTTCCTTCACTTGGATGGTCTTAAGACTCCCATATATACTCAAACCATAGTTAAATGGAATTGATGGTGGGATACAAAAGAAGGTGAAAGAAC
>Ga0116231_10013999_pt1 | contig 10991 bp, 6 predicted proteins | sample S1TSphgellanicum_2_FD_89695 | JGI IMG/M metagenome (GOLD analysis project Ga0116231, IMG submission 89695) | Host-associated microbial communities from peat moss isolated from Minnesota, USA - S1T2_Fd - Sphagnum magellanicum MG | ecosystem: Host-associated > Plants > Peat moss > Unclassified...
CGGGGCCGCTCCAGAGCACGAGATCGGCCACCTGCCCCACGGCAATATGGCCTCGCGTCGCGCCCAAGCCGAAGATGTCGGCGGGGCTCGAGGCGATGGCGGCGAGCGCCGCCCCCCACGGCAATCCGTGCGCGACCGCGTTGCCCGCGAGCTGACGCACGACGCGCGCGTTCTGGGTATCGTCGTACGTGAAGGCGATGCGCACGCCGGCACGCTGCAGGCGCGCGGCGTTGTCGAGCGTGGCGCCAAGCGCATCGAAACTCTTCGGCAGATCCTGTAGCGGATCGAGAATCACCGGCACCTTCTCCTGCGCCAGCGTTTGCGCAACCATCCAGGCTTCGGCACCGCCATCGATGATCGGCTGCATCCCGTTGCGCTGCGCGAAGGCGATGACGGCGAGAATGTCCGCCGCCCGGTTGACCTCGAACACGACCTTGCCGCCGCCCGTGTAGCGCGCAAGCGCCTCGCGGCCGGCGGCATGCAGCAGGGCGCCTTCGCCGACCGGTCCGGCGCTGCGCGCCTCGCGCAGCGCTTGGTCGAGCAGCATGAATTCCGCGGCACGCGTCCCCCCCGCGCGCTGCGCGCCCTCGGCGCCCATCGCGATGAACAGAACGTGGCTGCCCGGCAGCGCGGCATCGTCGCGGCCGTCGAGCGTGACGGCCGCTCCCTGGCCCGCGACGATGCTGTCGGCACTGTCCGGCTCGAGCACGGTCCAGGTGATGCCTTCGATGCGCTCCACGGGCACGAGGACCGAGCGCGGATTATACGCGAGCGTCACGTCGAGCTCCGGACGCCATTGCTGCTGCCATGCCGGGCTCTTCAGACTCAGCGTCGAATCGACCGTCGATGGCTCGGCATGGATCTCCTCGATCCCGATGTCGGAAATGCCGCCGAACAGACCCGGCGTGACGGACCGGCCCTTGGCATCGATGACGGAGGCATCGGACGGGACCGTCAAATGCGGGCCGACCGCCGCGATGACCGTATCGCGCACGAGAACATCGGTGTCTTCGAGCCTGCCCGGCGCGGACGCCGTGTACACCGTCGCGCCGCGGATCACGAATGTCTCGGCGTAGGCCGGCACCGCGGCTAAGGCCGTGACGAGCGCGCCGAGATGCACAAGAGTCCTCATGGCGAGAGCTCCGTGCCGGGCTGGCCGAGCAGAAAATCCGAACGCGGCGTGGCCGGCGGATGCGCACGATCGAAGCGCAGCGCGCCATCGATGTACACCTGGTCCGCGAGCGCGTAGACGCTAAACGGATTGCCGTTCCAAATCACCACGTCGCCGGCCTTGCCGGATTCCAGCGTACCGATCCGGTCCTCGAGCCCCAAGGATTTGGCCGGGTTTGCCGTCAGCCAGCGGATCGCGCGCTCGGGCGGCACGTTCAAACCCACCCGGGCGCCATGCGCCATGGCTTTCGCCGCCTCCTGATTGAGCCGTTGGATGCCATCGGCGGAATCCGAATGCACGATCGCGCAGCCGTTCGCGGGATGATCGACCATCGGGAGATTCTCTTGAATGCCGTCGAAGGCCTCCAGTTTGAATCCCCACCAATCCGCCCACATCGCGGCGCAGACGTTCCGCTGCGCGAGCCGGTCGGCAATCTTGTAGGCCTCGACGGCGTGGTGAAAAGCGGCGATTTTGAATCCGAACTCGTCCGCGACGTCGAGCATCGTTGCCATCTCATCGGAGCGGTAGCAATGCACGTGGACACGGATGTGTCCCTTGAGGACCTCGGCGAGCGTTTCGAGCTTCAGATCGCGTTTCGGCGGCTTGGGTTCCTTGTCGGCGGACGGCGCCTTGGCCTTAGGTTCGATCGGCCGTGCCTTCTTCCGTTGGAACTGCGCGAGGTCGCGGCGATAATCATCCCATTCCCGTGCGTACGCCTGCGCGTCGGCGAACGCCTGCCGATAGCCGGCGACATTGCCCATGCGGGTCGACGGTGCCTGATCCTTTCCGCCATACACTCGCTTGGGATTCTCGCCACACGCCATCTTGAGCCCATAGGGCGCATCGGGAAACTTCATCGCCTGATAGGTCGTGGCAGGCACGTTTTTCAGCACGACGGAGCGGCCGCCGATCAGATTCGCCGAACCCGGCAGGATTTGCAGCGTCGTCACACCGCCCTCGAGGGCGGTCTCGAATCCGGGATCCTGGGGCCAGACCGAATGCTCCGCCCAGACCTGGGACGTGACCGGACTCGTCGCTTCATTGCCATCCGAGGTTGCCTCGACCTCGGGGGTCGCATAGACCCCGAGATGCGAATGGATGTCGATGATGCCCGGGGTCACCCAGCGGCCCCGCGCATCGACGATGCGCGCACCGGCGGGCGCACTGACGCCTTGGCCGATCGCGGCGACGCGTCCCGCCACGATCAACAGATCCGCGGCATCGAGGCGCTCGCCCGTTCCGGTCAGAATCGTGGCCCCGCGAATCAGCAGCGGCGGCGTGACCGGCACCTCATAGGTCGACGGAAACGGTTCGGCCGCGACGCCCACGGACATCGACACCGCGAGTCCCGCGGACAGCAGGGCGACCTGCCGCGTCAGCTTGCCCATCCTCGATCATCCCAATGGTTGTTATCGCGGCGTAGGCTACCACAGGCGGCCGCGAGCGTTGGCTAGCGCACCGACCTATGACCGTCCGCCTCGATATCGTGCGCCCATGACGACTCTCACCCCGTGGGCTACCGCCGGCGTTGCATGAGCGAGCACCACCGGAAGCTCGAGGCGCTTCACGCCAGCTTGCTGCACGGCAAGTTGCCGCGCAACCTGCATTGGCTCGACGCCCTCGAACTGGTCGGATCCGTAGGACAGGTCGAGTCGACCAGCGGCAACGAATTTGCCTTCGTCGTCGGGACACAACGGGAGTTCTTCAAGCGGCCACACGGCTCGGAGTTGGGCGTCGACGAGGTTTCCCGGCTCCGGCGCATGCTCAAAGCGGCGGCCGCGGAGACTGCGACGATTGATCCCGTGCCGCCCGGGCGCATGGTCGTCGTGATCGATCATCACGCCGCGCACGTGTTTCGTGATCTGTCCACGAGCCGGCCGCAGGATGGCATCACGATCGAACCCGACGATCCTCATGGCTTTCATCATCACCTCGTGCATCGCAAGGAAGCCCATTACCGCGGTGATCGGGTGCCCGAGGAGACCTCGTTCTACGACGAGGTCGCGAAAGCGTTGGCGCAGGCCCGAGAGATCGTGTTGATCGGGCACGGGACCGGCAAGAGCAGCGCCCTCGATGCGCTCGTCGAGTACCTGAAGAAACATCGGCCCGATGTCTCGCGCAACGTCGTCGCGACCGAGATCGCCGACCTATCCGCGCTCACCGCACCCGGCGTCGAGGCCATCGCCCGGCGGCACATGATCTAGACCGCCGCATGTCGTTGAGCTCGGGCAAGGCCGCGTCGCGGCCTCGCCCGACGCAGACTCATGCGGCATCGAGGGCCGACTCGTCCCGCCAGTACGCCTTGCGACCGTAATGTCTGTAAACGCTGAGTTCGGCATTGCGGTCGAACAGCGCGTCCGGCGTATACACAGGCGCGGTCTTGATGGCGTCCCGATCGAGCGCCACCGTCACGGTCGAATCGCCCCAACTGACCTGCTGGATCCACTCCGGCGATACCAACACCTCATGTCCGACCCACCAATTGCTGGTGTTCACGATCAAGTAACGAATCGACCAGGTGAGATCGTCCACGAGATATCCTTGTACGTGCCCGACTTCACCATCTTGCGCGGCGATGTGATAACCCTTGACTGCGTTGACGCTGCGCAGATGCGGATCGCCGTCATCCGCCGAGGGCGCGCGCAGATGGCCCTGGTAGCCATTGCTCTCGTAGCCATCGTCATGGCTCGCGCCGCCATGGCTCGTGGCGCCGTGGCCCGTGCCGCCATCGGTCGTGCCAGGATAATAGGTGCCGCCCCAAAGGCCGGGTCCGCCCCAGTAGTACGGATATCCGTAGTAGCCGAGATAGCTTTTCTCGTACTGGCGTGAAACGGGTTTGTCGGTGTCGATGCCCGGGCTATTCTTGATCTGTTCCCGGTTGATCGTCGCCGGCAGCACGGCCGCATCCCAGCCCCCTTGGCCGATCGAATAAGGCGAGACCAAGACCTTGCGGCCACCGAGCCATGCGCTCGTGTCGACCACGAGATAACGAATGACCCAGGCTTGATCATCGAAATAGAAATCCTTGACCTTGCCAAAGTTCCCGTCGGTTGCGCCGATCGCGAATCCCTCCAAAGCCTTCAAGCTCCGTAACATGGTCGCTCTCCTGGTTGATGTTCGATGGATTACCAGTGTCACGGTACGGACGCGGGTATCGGCGTGTCTGTTCGATGGGACACACGCCCGGGATCGGTCACGGCCGCCGCCGCCGCTGTGACCGACTTCTCGTTTCCCCCCCCAATTTCCGGATCTGCGCGGATTCGTGCCAGAAATTCTGAATTGGACCCGACATTAAGGCAATCACGACGACTAAGGTCCGAGAGGTGGGACCCCCAGCAATGCAATGACCGTTTTCCGCCTATGCCCTATATAGAAGAGAGCCCGACACGATCGCCCCCCCTGACCGACGGCGCCCCACGCCGCCGTGTGCTGATCGTCGACGACGATCCGGTGTTCGCGCTGCTGGCGAGCGAAACCCTAAATGCCGGCGGATTCGACGCGACCATCGTCAATAGTGCGCACGAAGCGCTGGCAGCCTTCGAGCGCGATACGCCGGATCTCGTCATGCTCGACGTCGATCTGCCGGGCGGCAACGGCTTCGACATCTGCGCGACGCTGCGCACCATGAGCACGGGTGTGGACGTACCGATCGTCATGGTCACCGGCCACGACGACACCAAGTCCATCGCCAAAGCCTATGAAGTCGGCGCCACCGACTTCATCCACAAGCCGGTGCTGTGGCCCACGCTGCCGCATCGTATCGGATTCATGCTGCGCGCCATGGACAACATGTGCGCGCTCAAACTGAGCGAACAGAAAAACCGCGCCTTGCTGCAGGCATTGCCCGACACGATATTCATCGTCGATTCAAACGGCATCCTCCTCGAGCACATCACCGGCAGCGAGCAGCGCAACGGCGAGCGCCTCATCGGCCGTCGGCTCGAGGAAGTCTTCCCCGCGGATCTCGCGCGGGCGGCACGCAGGACCATGAGCGGCGCCGGCAACGGCGAGCTCTTTACCCATGAGTTCGGCGTGCGCCGCGGCAAGGAGCGCCTGTGGTTCGAAGCACGCCTGCGGCCGCAAAGCGACGGGCGCCTGCTGATCGTGACCCGCGACACGACGGAGCGGCACAAAGCCAAGGCGCGCATCGAATACCTCGCCTACTACGACGTGCTGACGAAACTGCCGAATCGCCAGATGTTCGTACGCCAGGCGGCGCGCGCGATGCATGAGGCCAAGCGCAGCGGACATCTGCTCGCCCTGCTCTACCTCGATCTCGACCGCTTCAAGCGCATCAACGACAATCTCGGCCACTCGGTCGGGGATGCACTCCTGCAGCACGTGGCACGCCGCCTGGAACACAGTGTGCGACCGACAGACATGGTGTCGCGACCCGCCGAAGTGGACAAGCCGACCGAAACCCGCGTGGCGCGCTTGGGCGGTGATGAATTCGTCGTGCTGGTCACCGGACTCACCAACGAGGTGCAGACGGTGACGGTGGCCGAGCGGATCGAGAAGTCGCTGGCCCAACCGTTCGATTGCGGCGGACACCGCTTCGTGGTCACGCCCAGCATCGGCATCGCGATGTATCCGAAGGACGCGACCGACGTCGACGATCTGCTGGTCAAGGCCGACATGGCAATGTACCAAGCCAAGGAGAAGGGCCGCAACGGCCATGCGTTCTTCGGCGAGTCGATGGCGGTACGCTCGCTCGGCAGACTTGAGCTCGAAAACGATCTGCGCCGTGCATTCGACAGCCACGAATTCGAAGTGCACTACCAACCAAAGCTCGATCTCGCGAGCGGCGCGATCATCGGCGCCGAGGCGCTGCTGCGCTGGCGTCATCCGGAGCGCGGTTGGATACCCCCGGAAACCTTCATCCCGGTCGCCGAGGAAACCGGACTCATCATCGCCATCGGCGATTGGGTGATCCGCGAGGCCTGCACACAGCTGAACTCCTGGACCCGCGAGGGTATCGGCCCGCTCACGATCGCGGTCAATGTGTCCGTGCAACAGTTTGCGCGCGAGGACTTCGTCGAGTCGGTGCTGCGCGCCCTGTGGCAATTTGGGGTCAAGTCGCAGCAGTTCGAGCTCGAAATCACCGAGAGCCTGTTGATGCGGAACGTCGACGACACGACCGCCTGCATGAAGCGGTTCCGCGCCGCCGGTATCGCCTTGTCGATCGACGACTTCGGGACCGGCTACTCCTCGCTCGGATACCTGCGGCAGTTTCCGGTCGATTCGCTCAAGATCGACCGCTCATTCGTCAAGGATCTGCACCGCAGCGACGACGATGCCGCAATCTGCGCCGCGATCATCGCGATGGCGCGCGAACTGAAGCTCAAAGTCATCGCCGAGGGCGTCGAAAATGCCGAGCAGCTCGAGTTCCTGCGCCGGCACCGCTGCGACCAGGTACAGGGCTATCTGATCGGCAAACCGGTGCCGGCGCTCGAGTTCCAGCAGCGGCTGCAGGGTGCACCGCATGCCGGGACCGATCCGGCGCACGCGACCGGGCGCTGACCCATGAGGCGCTGGATACGCCGCATCCCGCTGGCGTTCAAGCTGCGCCTCATGGTCGTCACCGCGATCGCGGCGGCGCTGTCGTTGCTCGCCCTCCTGGTGGTCTTGCGGGAGCTCGTGACGCTGCGCGACAGCGCGGGCGAGCGCGTGCTGATCCTCGCGACGGCCGTCGCGGACAGCGTCTCCCGGCCGATGCGGCTCGGGGACCGGACCCAGGTGCAGGCGGTTCTCGCGTCGCTGCGGACGGATCCCAGCGTGCGCGGCGTGACGCTGTACGATGCCAAGGGCGGGGTCTCCATGGACCTCACGATCGGGCCAGTCCCCGCCCCGGGCACGTCCCTGCTGCCGCCGGCCGAACGCCTGCGGGAATGGTCGATCAGCGATCCGCTCGCGGAAGGGCAGTCGATTCGTTTCGACGGCTTCGCGCGGGTTCATGTCCAGGCCGCCGTACTGGCGGATGGCGTGCGCATCGGCGCCCTGCACGTCGATGCGGATCTCGGCCGGATCTTCGTCGAGGTCAAGCGTACACTGCACTTCTTGGGATACATGCTGCTGTTCGCGGGCGTGTTGGCCTTCTGGTCGACGCGCCGGCTGCGGCGCGGCATCACGGTGCCGGCCACCGACCTCGCCCGCATCACGCACCAGGTGGCGCAAAACAAGAACTTTTCGATCCGCGCCGAGAAGAAAACGCACGATGAATTCGGCGCACTCAGCGACGACTTCAATGCGATTCTGACCGAACTCGAGCGACGCGACCGAAACTTGCGCGTCTATCAGAACGAATTGGAGAAACTCGTGCGCGAGCGCACGGTGCAGCTCGACCAGGCCGTCGCGGACGCGCAAGAGGCGGTCAAGCGCGCCGAGGCGGCAAGCCGCGCGAAGAGCGACTTCCTCGCGCGCATGAGCCACGAGATCCGGACTCCCATGAACGGGGTGCTCGGAATGGCCGAGCTGCTGCGCCACTCGCCGACCTTGGACGATCGTCAGCGCCGCTACGCCGTCACGATCCACCAGTCCGGCACCGCGTTGCTGGAAATCATCAACGACATTCTCGATTTCTCGAAGATCGAGGCCGGCAAGCTCGAGCTCGACATCGCGCGGTTTTCCGTCCGCGACATCGTCGAGGATGCCGTGGAGATCCTGGCGGAGCGCGCGCACAGCAAGGGACTCGAGCTGATCTGCGACATCCCGGCGACTCTCGAGACCACCGTGTTCGGCGACGGTCTTCGCTTGCGCCAGGTGATCATCAATCTGATCAGCAATGCGGTCAAATTCACCGAGCGCGGCGAGGTCATCATCCGCGTCACCGGCGTCGACTCGGGACTGAACAACGCCTCGTTTCAATTCAAGGTCATCGATACCGGGATCGGCATCAAATCGGAGAATTGCGCGACGATATTCCACTCGTTCGCCCAGGAGGACATCTCGACGACACGCCGCTATGGCGGCACCGGACTCGGCCTTGCCATCTGCAAACAGCTGGTCGAGCTGATGGGCGGCCGGATCGGCGTCACCAGCACGCCGGGCAAGGGATCGACGTTCTTCTTCTCGGTCGAGCTTCAGAGCGACCCGACCGCGGGACCGGACCGAAGCCGCACGTCGCTGCATTCGAGCCGCATGATCCTGGTCGACGACAACGCCTCGGCGCGCTACGTGCTGAAGCAGCACCTCTTGTGCTGGGGCGTGGCGGTCACCGCGGTCGGTTCAGGGCCGGAGGCGCTCGCGATCTTGGACAAAGCCCTCGGCGGGGAATTCGACGCCATCATCGTCGACGGTCAAATGCCGGGAATGAGTGGGATGGAACTCGTGGCGGCCGTCCGCGCGCGGACACAATTCGCCGAGGTGCCGATCGTGGTCATGAATTCCGGCCTCGCCTCCTCCACCCCGCCACCGGTCACCTCCCGCGACGAGGTCCTGGTGTGCCTGAACAAGCCGATCCGGCTCGCCCAATTGCAATCCTGTCTTGCCGGACTGATCGAGCGCCATGGGGCGCCCTCCAAGGCGGTGACGCAGGACGCCGCGCAGATTGCGGCACCGTCGGTCGCGAGCGCCACCCCCAAGCCCGTCGTTCGGCGCGTGCTGCTGGTCGAGGACAATCCCGTGAACCAGGAGGTGGCGAAGGCGATGTTGGGCGAGCTCGGCATCGAGCCGGTCTGTGCCTGGAGCGGCGAGGAAGCCCTCGAGAAGCTCATGACGGGGCGCTACGACGTCGTTTTCATGGATTGCCAGATGCCCAAGATGGACGGTTACGCCGCCACGGCCCGCTTTCGCGACTGGGAACAGGAGAACCTTCGGCCGCGCACGCCGATCGTCGCGCTCACCGCGAATGCCTTGAGCGGTGACGAGGAGAAGTGTTACGCGGCCGGCATGGACAAGTATCTCAGCAAACCCTTCACCCTCGAACAGCTGCGCGAGGTGCTCGAGGCCTATCCGGCGGGCGGCGATGCGGGCGGCCCCGCGACGAGCGCCGGCGCGGTACTCGATCAGCAAACCCTGGTGCGCATCAAGTCGCTGCACAAGTCGGGCAGCCCGGATCTGTTTGCGAAGGTGGTGGAGCTCTACACCTCGAACTCGCTCGCGCTCACCGCCACCTTGCGCAGCGCCGCGCTGTTCAACGATGCCGAGGCGATGCTGCGCGCGGCACATTCGCTCAAATCGAGCAGCGCGAACGTCGGCGCCATGACGCTCGCCGAGCTGTGCAGGGACGTCGAAGGCGCCGCCAACAACGGCGAGCTCGATGTCGCCTGTGCGCTGATCGAGCGCGTGATCGAAGAACATCAGCAGGTGTTGCAGGCGCTCAGCGCACACAGCATCGCGGCCTGACGCCCCTGGGGCACGCGAGCAAGCCCCCCCGCTTCCTTAGGTCGCAGCGTGGCATTACAGTGGGGCATGCTGAACGGGTCGGATCTGCATACCGTGGCGTATCTGCTGGGCGCGGTTCTGATCGCCGCGGGCATGGTTGCCGCCGTGCTGCCCGGTCTGCCGGGAATTCCGCTCGTGTTCGGCGGCATCCTGCTCTGCGCCCACGCCGATCAGTACCGTCACCTCGGGACGGGTTGGTTGATCGGCATCGGGATCGTCGGCGCGCTCGGACTGGGACTCGATCTTGTCGCGGGCGCGCTCGGCGCGCAGCGTCTCGGCGCCAGCCGCCGGGCCGTCGTCGGGGCGCTGATCGGCTCGTTCGTGGGACTGTTCTTCGGCCTGCCGGGTCTGCTGCTCGGGCCATTCGTCGGCGCCGTGCTCGGCGAACTCAGCGCAGGCAACAGCGTGCTGCGGTCGACCGAGGTTGGCGTCGGCACCTGGATCGGGTTGATCCTGGGGACGATCGCCAAACTCGTCGCCTGCCTGATGATGCTCGCGCTCGCCGCCACCGGCTGGTGGTGGACGCACGCAAGCTCGAGGCTTCACAGCGCGACGGATTCAGACACCAGCAGCCCCGTGTTCTGGCGCGCATACACTTCGTTCCACATCTGTTCTGCGCGCCGGTCGCGGAACAGCAACGAACCGAAGATCACGCCGAGGAAGCCGAGCGGAATGGAGATGAGGCCGGGATTCTTGAGGTTGAACAGCGGCTTCTCGAGACCCATGAACGAGGTTTCCTCGTCAGCCCATTTCGCCAGATCCGCCTCGGCCTTGCCGACCGCCTTGTCGAGGGCGGCGAGATCCTTGGCGGCCTTCGCGGCCACCGCGGCATCGGCGGACGCGAGCGCCTCGGTCGCCGCGTCCCGCTTCGCCGGCGCGGCATCGATGACCTTGTGTGCTGCCGCCTTGACCGCCTTCGGATAGGTGAGATTCGGCGATACCAGGGTCAATCCCACGGCTGCGATCGTGCCGATCAGCTTGCCGGCGACGATTCCGCCGGTGTTGCAGCGCTTCCAGTACAGCGTCAGCAGCACACAGGGAAAATTCGCGCTCGCCGCCACGGCGAAGGCGAGCCCCACGAGCACGGCCGCGTTCTGACCCTTGGCGGCGATGCCGATGCTGATCGACAGGATGCCGACGATCACCGTGGCGACGCGTGCGGCACGCACCTGGCCCTGCGGAGTCGTCTCCTTGCCCGCCCGGATCACGCCGACGTACAGATCGTGGGCCATGGCCGAGGCCGAGGCGAGTACCAGTCCGGCGACGACCGCGACGATCGTCGCGAAGGCCACCGCCGACACGACGGCCAGCATGAAGTTGCCCAAGAAGGACTCCGGGCCGCCGCCCAAGTACTGTGCGAGCAAGGGACCCGCCATGTTGCCGCCGGCATCGACCGACGCGATGTTGGCCGGCCCCACGAGGTGGGCGGCGCCGAACC
>Ga0116231_10014000_pt1 | contig 10990 bp, 9 predicted proteins | sample S1TSphgellanicum_2_FD_89695 | JGI IMG/M metagenome (GOLD analysis project Ga0116231, IMG submission 89695) | Host-associated microbial communities from peat moss isolated from Minnesota, USA - S1T2_Fd - Sphagnum magellanicum MG | ecosystem: Host-associated > Plants > Peat moss > Unclassified...
CCCCCCCCACACCTTGCACCACACAAATGTTCCAACAAGAGGTGTAACAAAAGGATTTGTAGGGTGGGTCAATGGAAATGTGTAAAATGTGTTTATTCCGTCAAACTTAATTCAAATATCCATCTAAGACAATTGAAATTCATAATTGACAATTTTATGTTGTTTGCATTTTTTTTGCATTTTCATTTTTTTCCAACAAGAATTACCAAGTTAGGGAAATTCAAAACCAAAAAAATATGTTGGTTGTGTGTGGGGGGTAATCCAATCCAACTATTTAAACCAAAAATTTCACCAAATTAATTTTTAAATTAAGAAAAGGAAAAAATGTTAAATATATTTTTGCATCATAGAAAAACAATTGTTGTGATTTTTTTCAAAATTAAGTAATTAAGTATTTATATTAATGTATGATTCATCTTACTAAACAAATATGGTCTTGATAATTGATCACGTAATTAATATTTTTTCTTATGACCATTTTTTTCCAATTTAAGGGGGCAACAAAATTAAGAGCGGATTTTTGTTTTAATTTCAAATTTCAAATATATAGTCAAATTTTTACAAAAAAAGTTAGTAAATAACCATGATATTGAAATATTTAAATAAGTTTCTAACTACACAACTTGTCTATAACCAAATGTGATAATTGTTTTATGGATGATTACCATTTTAGCAACATTGCCAAAAAAAAAATTAAAATTTACCTAATGATATTGGAGAAAATAAAAACTTATAATTCCATTAAAAATGGAAATATTTTATGTATTGAAAATAAATTTGTAAAATACTCAATGAATGCATTTATCAATTAACAATAAATTTACAAAGATTTTAGGTCAATTTAAGCCAAAAAAAGAAGAAGATTTATTCGTGACATGCAATTTCAAGTTAGTTTTTAAACCTCTTAAATTTAAAATTTGTAAATTTAAATTATTTATTGAATAAATTATTGATTATAATATTTTATTACATGTCCTAAAATCCATTGTAGGGTTATATCATTATCAAAAAATTAAAAATGTAAAATTTTAAATTAATATATTTTCTAAAAGATTAAAAAATCCTTTGTTGATGTTGATGGCCATTTTTATGTTTGCAAAATGTTGAAAATTCACAAAAAAAAAAAAAAAAACCTTTGGTTACATCGTTAATATTTATTTTAAAATTTCAAAAACATTGGTTAAGGTTTATGATGATTTCAAAGATTGAGCTTAAATGTTTTCAAATAGATTTGATGTTGGAATTATTAGAAGTAATTTTTAAAAATTATTCATTACGAGTAACAATCTTTTTTTTTCCAAATTTTCAATCTCAAAGTTTTGGCAAGTTTTTTGTTGTTTAAATATTTTCTTGATTTTGCACCTTTTTTCCCATTTTTTCCCAACAAGAATGATCAAATTAAGGAAATTCAAAATTAGAAAAACATGTTGGTGGGGGGGAAGTGGGGTTAATCCAACTATTAAACCCAAAATTTCACCAAATTAAATTGTGTTTCCTTTTACAAAATAAACAAATGTAAAATGTCTTCTTACATAAAACATGTTATGATTTTTTTTCAAAGTTGTGTAATTAATAATTGGTACTAATGTATGATTATATTATTTTTAAAACATGGTCTTGATAATTAAATGGATATATTTTTAATATTTAATTAATGTTTATTCTTATGACCAATTTTTGCCAATTTAAAAGGGCGACAACATCAAAAAAAAAATTGAAATAAAATCTAGTTGGGCCAAATTTAAAGTATATATTATTTATTTATTATAATAAAATATAGTAGATAACCATAATATTGATATATTTAAACATCTTTTCAACTACACAACTTGTCTATAATCAAATGTGGCAATCTTCTTATGGATGTTTATCATTTTAACAACATCATAAAAATAAATAAATAAATAAAAACCTAATCATATTGGGGAAAATAAGAACCTGCAATTCTTCAAAAAATGGAGATATAATCTATAATATGTATATAACTTAATAAATGCACTTTTGAATTCACATTGAACTTACAAAGAATTTTGGTCAATTTAAACAAACAATATTTGTTGTTTTATTTATGAAATGTTATTTTTTTTAAAAATTACATTTTAAATTTATTTATTTTTAATTTAAATTTTTTTTTAACACATTATTGAATAAACTTCAAGATCATCTTTTCATTTGTAGTGTTTGAATACATTTTGCAAAAAAAAAAATGTATGTTAAATTTTGAATTTCTTAGACAATTTCATACCAAACATGATAAAGTTAAATTTTTTCATTTTTTTTCATGAAGTGTTGAAGTGGTTTGGTGGTTAAGACCAGAATGTGTGTCCATGAGATATTGGGTTCAATCTTTGATGGATGCATGTTATAATGTATCTTGTACAAATGTAATGTACAAACATATATATCATGGTGAATATGCAAACATGTACATTATGCTTAAATGGTGTCAAAAACAAATTGTTCACCAAATTGGGATTAAAAAATTTTTAAAAAAAAATCACAAATGTGACTATCCAAAATGACTAAAAAACATTTCATGAAAAATATTATAATCAGCTAGTCCTTTTTTAGCAAAAGCATACAAGTTGCATATTAGTCAATTTTGTCCTATTTCACTAAAAACTTAGTGAATTTGGGTAGTTGAAAAAAACAAGATATCTTCTTGTGTGTGAAAAAGTGAAAATGAAAATGCATCTTAAAACAAGAAATAAACTTCTTGTAAATATGTATTGTAATTCACACAAAAATTCCATAATGATGTTTTGTGTGATACATCACAACAAATTTGACAAAATAGATTTAAATGGTCATAAGCCTTATAATATCTTGTAAACACCAAACACAACATGCCAATATGGATGTCCAAGCTTGCTCGTGTAAGGATTGTGGCTTCCTTAGTTGTCATAACTTTGAACAATCAATTTATAGGTGACATGTTATTTGGGTTGGTTATTATGGGTAATATTTAACATGACCTATAAATGAACTAAACCCACAAGCATTTGCAAAGTGATCATGAATCCATTATGTCGTTAGGGGCACTAGTTTGGTCATTGGTGTTGAATTTTAAGATCACACAAGGTGAGTAGCTTTGAAGAGCTTTTCATAAAGACCTATTCAAATGTGGAATTGAATGATATAGCCAAAGGGAAATTAAATTTCATGATGTGCCAAAGAAAATATGATTTTATTCCAAATTTGAATGAAAAATGGATAAGATTTTTTTAGAAAGGTTTACTATAAAAAAGGAATATGGAACAAATAGTATATGGTTATATTAAAAATAATGTCACAAAAAGTTGATTAAAGTGTTGACAATGATTTTCAACATAAGAACATAAGAAAATTAGAATGAAGGTTTGTGAAAAAGAAGGTGTAAAAACTAGCAATTAAGGACATCATACATTTCAATCTTGTTTTTATCAAATGCCATATTTTGTGATTAATAATTTGAATACCACTTGTAAGAGAGCTAAGAAACCAAATCATTTTAGGTAATGGTGAGATGTCACACATAAAGAAATCTTACATGTCAACTAAAAAAACATTTTATTTTACTAAAGGGACCAACACAACAATGTAAAAAGGTTTACTTCACATCAAATGTAACACATATTTCCATTGAGTAAGCCACATTTGATAGAATCATTGTCCATAAAACATCTATGAAATGAAGTTTATGGTTTTATTCTTCAATATAGATAACACGTATAATGTTTATCATAATTTAACATTATTGTAATATGTGCCATTATCATAATCAAGTGTCAAGGCCTCTTGCCATAGCAAAAGCAATATTTTGTTTTATTGCAATAAGAAAGGTTTAAAAATACATTTATCATTTCTTGAAGGATAACAATAAATAGTGTAACAATTTTAAAGGAAAACAATTACAACTCCCATTTGTAATTTAAAAAAAAATCCACTTAAGGTTTTATAGTGTGTATTAATTAGGGTGGAAACTTTGAATTATTTGGACATTAAAATTCAAATCATAATTTCAAGATAATAATGTTAGGGAAATGCATAGAATCCATTGTCAAAAGGGGCCATAAACATGCAATCATAGGAATAAAAAAGGTGTTAGGTCCTAGTGCAAATTATAAACAATTTTAAATGTGATTACATATTGCCACTTGAACAATGAAAATCATGTTAATCTAGTTAGCAAGTTGTGATAAATGATGCCATTGCAATTTCCTTGCCAAACATTTTTTTCACCTTCACTTCCCCTGTTAAATCCTTGTAGGCAATAAGCTAAATGGCTTGGTTTTGGACATAATGTGGTCTCTCTTCCTCATCATTGTGTCATATCCATCACAAACCATAAACCCTTATGTACCTTACTTGTAATTTAAGAAGCTCATTTGGTTGGTCCTTGGCCAAAAACCCTTATGCACCTTATTTGCAATTTAGCAAGTTGATTAGGTTTTGGGTGGTCCTTCAATTACAAGTAGTAAATGACATGGTGTCTTGATATTTTTTGATTATTTGTTGGGTTTGGTGATATATCTAAAGTGAAACCTTAGCCTTTTTAAATTTGTTTTGGCAACTTGCTAGATTTAGTGTGTTACTTGCTAAAATTAGAAGCACACCAACTTTAATGCATTATTTACCCCAAACTTTAAGGCTTTAGGAATGATGTCAACACTAAGGCTTGTGCTCAAATATATGCTTATTATAAGTTTGAATTGTGACTTTCGAAACTAATGAATCTTATGGAACAATAGATTCCAACTTTTTTTATCAACAAAATTTTGTTAAAAAAATCAAAACGAAAATTTTTAAATTGAAATGATTTTTGGGGGGTTGAATCAATAGAAGTGAAAATATCACATTTTATATTTGGTTATAATTACTATAAAAATATATAGAAAAATGATTGTAAATTTTTCCTTTCATATTTAATTTATAGCCAAATTTGGATAAATATTCTTTGTGGATGATGGCCATTTTCGCTACATCACAAAATTCATTAAAATAACATTGAAAGCTATCCTTGAAAATAAACATTACAAGTTAAACACATGTTTTGGTTAGTTTTGAAGTTTCGTAACTTTCAGTCATTAAATTTCCTCCGAGACATTTCATATACATTAATATTTTTAGGTCAATGCACCTATTGAGTTTGCCACACACAATAAGAGGGTAACGTTTAACTTTTATTTTAGGAACATCAAATTTTTACTCCCTTATTTGGAAGGTTGGGCAATTTTGGATTGAAAACATATGACTCTTTAAAACATCCCAATTGAGTTCCTAGCTCATGGTAGAAATGTAGGTTTTCTTTCACCCTTCTGTTGCTATTCAAAAGCCACATGAAGACTTGTTTTGAATATGTGATGTAATTGGAAGGCATATTGTAACTTTTTTGTGATAGGTTGTAGTAGATAATCAGTATTTTAAAAATTTATATAATTCTTTCATTTTCATATTTGTCAAAAATTTCCTTTTTTGGGGATGATTAGCAAAATTGGGAATGGAAAAAAATAACACGTTAATAACAAACCATTTTTTCAACATGGATGGATATTTGTTTTTTATGGCATGATGAGTGGTTAAAAACTTGGTAACTTAGTTGTGGTTCATCCACAGCCAAGTCATAATGGATTTTAAAGGGATGATGCATTATTAAATGTTAAATCACATAACGAGGGGAGTTAGAAGTTAGTATACACCAAGCCCTATGCAATTTAAACATGATAAAATTGAAGGCTTAGTATTATTTTATCTTGTAGTCAATTCTAAACCCTAAACCTTTCTAAAAATTACAAAAGAAATTTGGCACATCTTTGTTTGTGTGCCTTGTTTTAAAAGAATAATGATAACATTTTGCATTAATAAGCAATGAAACACTAGGAAATTTTCAAAATGGACATCCTTATGCTCAAAATATTGAATTTTGTTCATGTTAAAATGTAGGTTACAACATAAAACATGAGGTTTAGACTTAGGTTTTTGCGACCTAGATTTGAGTTGACACCTTTTTATTGAAATTAGCACAAGAATTAAATTGTTGAACTAGTTTTTTTTGGTTACATTTAAAATTGAAATCAAAATTGTGAAAAAAATATTTTTAAACATAGGGTCAAGATCTTTAAGTAAGAAAGTTGTTTTTTTGTCAAAAATTTGATAAGTAGGGTGAATGTTTTAGTTAAATATTCATTTTAATCGGTTATTGAACTTTGTATTTGTATAGATCCTTGTAATAATTTGTTGTAAAATTTTTTACCCATACAATCTTTAACATTGAGGATTGTAGATTGTGTGTATTCCGTACATTGAATCAAATTCAATTTTGATATGGGCTCAAAGGTTTTTGAATTTGAAAAAATGTGTTAGAACCATAACAAAAAAGTTTAGAAATTGAGAGAACTGGGCTCAAACCTCCACCCAAAGAACCTCCAAATAAGCTTTATAGTGTCAAAACTGGGATTGAATGTTTTCTTAAAATGGAAGACCTACACAATGGTAGCTTCATTTTTTATGGTCATACATCATACTTGTTGTCTCCACTTTGCAATCTTTTGAGTGACTCAACACTTAATGATATAAGGCAATGCTATTCAACCTTAACATCCATAGACATTGAGAATGTGAAGGCCAAAAGGTTATACATACTTGTGAAATTCACCACTTGCCTTGGAAAATGAGTGGATATTGGATAACATTGGTGGTACTTAGTACTTACATGATTCCTAGTCCCTACCAATCTTTTTCTTTGGGTGTGAACATTACTGCCCATCATCAGACCACTTCAAAATAAAGGGGTGAACATTTGGAAATTTTATGTCTCAAATTCAATGATTTTTTGAAAAAGAATTCTGAAATGATTGCCCTAGATTTCTATAGATTCTTCGAATAGGTAGCAATTTTTTTAAAAATGTTAAATTTGTTTCGTTTCACATTTTTAATAGCCAAATTTGGCTAAATTGGCTTATGGATGATCAGCACCTTGTTTGCATCATAAAATTGGAAAAAAAAAACATTGGTTTCCTAATTCCTACCAGTGTTGTGCAAGTATTTGATTTTGTTAATAGCCCGTGGTGCCAGCTTTTAATGTTTTAAAATAAAATTACTACCGGGCCAGTGTTTTTCGAAAATATCAAAATAAAAAAACCATCAGTTCTCATTATTTCGAAAACTCAAAAATACTATTTCCATCAAAGAATTGGTAAAAAAGAACTGTGGTTTTCTGGTTGGTTCTTTCATAATTTTTGGTTTAAAAGAGAATGACAGTTATATACAAGAAGCCGGTTCTCTAGTTTTCTGAGAATAATAGTTATGAAATTAAAGAACCGCCCTGATAACCAGCGACGATTTGGTGCAACTTCTTACCCCTACAACACCCGTTTGTACATTGTATTGCAGGAATCACAGAATGTGCCAAATGAGAAGAGGAAACCTAAGAGAGCTCTGCTTGCTTCTGCTGTGACAACAGGAATCATTCCACCACTTACCCAAGTGTGAATTTCAACTATGGCAATTCCAAGCTGATGAAAAGAAGCTAATGTCATGAATTCATGAAATCTAGAGACAACTATATTCCCCAGGAAGGTATTTGCGCCTGACAAGGTAGTGATGCCAGTTTCAATCTTTCCCCAGAAGAAATGCTCCAGTAGTACTCCTCACAGAAGAGAAGGTAGTGTTTAAATTGAGAGGATGCTAAACCAGCAATGGGTTCTTTTCTTATTGCAGACTGTACAAACTTTTTTGACTCCTCAATTGCCCCATTGCCTGACCAAGATGTATCTATGAGGTTCAAACACATCTTGGTGCCGCCTAGACATAAATTTTGTGTCTTATTATACATGCTTTGATTGTGTAATGGATAGTAAGAAGCATATTATGCCTCTTAGTGTCTATTAGATGCCCAAGCATGCATAAAAAGACTCAAATTTTGTGTTTGGGCATCACCTATCTTTTTCTCAAAAAGATGGATCTGGCCAGGGGCAGACAAGAAAAAAGAAGAAGCAGATGATACTTTTGTTCTGCTGTCTGCCATAAGGACCCATTGCTCCTTCTATATTTTGGATACACACAAAGTCCAAATCTGATGAAATTTAGGTCGTTTCTTCCATGAAAACTCCCTTGTATAGACCAGCATCACATTTTTCAGGTCGAAATTTGACAAAAATTTGCCAGTAAGAAAATCATGAGGCTGAACTGACCCGCCCTGTCTGCAAGGAAGAAGGTGCTAGAAGCTCAGTCAAGGAAGTAAAGTACGGACTATGGAGGGGAGGGGAGATTGAGCTAGGTTTAACTTAGAAGGGAAAAAAAATTGGCTGCATGGTTATTTGAGTTGAGCAACTCAAACCCAGAATTTGATCTAAAAGATCCTTCAAAAGCATGAAAGAGTGAAGGGATGGACATCCAAGCCACATGTTTGGCACTGATGTGTGCAGAAAAGGCAAACAATACCAACCAACCCAAAGAGTAGCTAGTCTCTCCTCGTTTCAATGCAAGTGGAGGGGTCTGGAATTGGGAGTAGTGTGCTTGGGACGTTGGGAAACCGATTCTATAGCAAATGGAAATGGAAGCCAATGAGAGGACAAAATGGATACTGTACCCCAAACTCCAAACTAGGATCAAATCTTTGTTTTTAGACCCATAAATAGTTTGATTGGACTCTTAAAACCTTTACATTGGAATCAGCATTTCTTAATTTTGAGAATTTCAACTTTGTGACTCTCCACATTTTACATACTTGTGTGTTGTTAGGAGGTGCCTGTCCTGTGGCTTGGGTCAGAAGCAACCTAAGAAAATTTGAGGTTTTTTTTCACCATGGTGCCAGTGTAGGTGCTGGTTCACTCAAGCACCCCATATCAGCCTCTTATTCTACTTTGAAGTTATTAGATGTTGGCAAATCTCTAGTCCCTACCTCCATGTTAAAAGATTGGTGAGGTAAAAAGTGCACACTATGCACAATCCACAAGAAGTGGGGATCTTCCATTTGGGTGGAGGGTGGAGGGAGACTTAAGTGACCAAAGTTTCAAGACTATTATTAATAAGGTAAGCATGCATATGACTCCACACTCATTCAATCATCCTCCTTTGTCTCTGGTTTGCAGAGAAAAAAATGTATAGTTCCTCTGGGTGCATCCATAGCTTTTTAAATTGTTCAAATCAGTTGAAAAATGAAGAAGACATGGAATCCCAAAGTCAAACTTTCAAAAAATTCAAAGTACACATGATGACATATGAATAAACATTTGACCAACTATAATCAAACAATCAAATGTTCAAATGTTCACAATTGGATGTTATCTATACCTCATCCCCAAAATGAATGAAGGTGAGAATGAAATGCCTATATTATTTATAAATGTTCAATGCCGTCCAATGGTGAAGATATTTTTAAAAATGGGGTTTCCTATCAAGGGTGATGGTGACCCCAACATGTTCTACAAAAATGGAACCACCACCAATGCGTGTGCAAAATATTATGTTTCATGAAACCCCAAAGCCTAAATGGCTTCATCTTTTTAGTGGTCATCATGTTCTCTTCTTGAACTAGCCTAGTGCTCCTTTTCTTGGTCTTTATCATCTTGTGGTCATGTTTAACCTAGTGCTCCTTTTCCTAGACCTCATCATCTCATGTTTGTGTTTGATTTTGGTGCATCTCTTCATGTTCCTCATCATCCTATTGCTCCTATTCAATTTAACATTCTTTTTCTTGGTCTTTATTGTTTTGTTATTCATGCTCAACTTGGTGTTCCTTTTTCTAGTCTTCATCATCATGTTGTTTGTGTTTGGCCTTGGTTTTCATTGTCTTATTACTTATTTTTAGCCTTCATCATCCTATTGTTGTGTTTAGCCCTAATGTTCATTTTTCCAATCTTCTCTTGTCTTGTTGCTCATGTTTGGCCTTGATCTTCACTTTCATAGTCCTCATCCTCCTACTACTTGTGTTCATGATCTTGATACTCATCTTTTTCCTCCCATACCTTCCTCATCCCCTTGTTCCCTCATTTAATTATTAGAGGGATGCAAAACCTTGCTACTCCATGCCTTATGGTTACCATTTTGGTTTTTTCCTTTTGTTTATTTTGTTTTTACACAATTGTTGAGTAGCATAGGTAAACACATTTTGTACCTTAATGGGTGGGCTTTGAATCTTACCTAAAATTGAGATGAAAATGATCACATGCTTCCCTAATAGCCATTGTGAACCAAGTTCACACAAATGTCTTTCTTGCATGTTTTTTGATTAATTTCTAAGTTGTTTGCTCGACCATAATTAAAGAATATTTTGTTCTTATAACCTACTTTTATTGTCTTTCCTTTCCTTTCACTTAAATTAGATCCAATTTTTTCTAACATTTTTTTTTTCATGACCTTTTATCGTATGATACCTAAATATTCATTAAAAGCCACAACATGTGATTGTGAGTAATTTGTTAATGACTCAAGGTTTCTTGGTGTGTTTTGTAATCAAATGGGGTAGCATCATCAAATTATAAGAAATTTTTTTTGCTTGGGTTAGATTTGGAAAATTTTGAAATTATGGTTACAACTATGAACATGGACTACATGCTCATTGAGTTATTTAGGCACATCTTTTGCCACATGAAAGGGTTGAAACATATCCACATGTAGTATTGATGTTTAGGTCTTGATTTATCATTATTTTCATCTCTAATAGTTGTTTAGTGGATTGTTCTTGTTATATTAAGTAGATTTGTAAATAGTAAATTACTCTTCACATTGTTGGTTGTGATAAACTTTGTCATCTAGTATGTATTTTTTTTCATCTTCCTTGTTATTTGTTCATGCGTAAATCTTTGAAGGTTATCTTGTCATCCATGGCCTAAGGGTTAAGAGGTCATGTATTCTTGTAGCCCTAAAACTTAACTTGATATTTTGTTTGGTTAATGTTTCTTTCAAAGTCTTGTCTACCCATCCAATGAAAATAACCTTATTTAGTTCATTATTTTTTTCTTCCTACCATAGCCCCATCCCTTTATTTTTTATAGGAATGCAAAATCAC
>Ga0116231_10014001_pt1 | contig 10990 bp, 10 predicted proteins | sample S1TSphgellanicum_2_FD_89695 | JGI IMG/M metagenome (GOLD analysis project Ga0116231, IMG submission 89695) | Host-associated microbial communities from peat moss isolated from Minnesota, USA - S1T2_Fd - Sphagnum magellanicum MG | ecosystem: Host-associated > Plants > Peat moss > Unclassified...
TCCAATTAAATTGATATCAAAAAAGAAAGTTCAATTCAAAAGTTCAATTCAAATTAAAATGCAACACAAACATACCAAAAAAAAAAAAAAAACAAAAAAAAAATAAAAAAAATAAAAATTTAAAACAAAAAAAAAAAAAAAAAAAAAAAACAGATGACTAACATTTCGATGAAAACAATATTGATTTGATCGAAAAATGAAAACATTGCCACTGTTGAAAGTTTGAATCTTCTTAGTTTTGGGCAGCTTTCAAAATTACAAGTTTTTGGGAGAATTGGACCAAGCTCACCATGTTTCATTGACAACAAAATTCTAGAGGAGATCTCTCACCCAGTTGCAACTCTTCAATGGAAAACTGTCCATGAAGCAAGCAACAAGGCTCCATATCAGTGGCTTTCCATTAGATTAGACTGCTGTGATCACAGCAGGCATACTCTGTATACAGTCCATGGTTCATCCAAGTGCTGATCAGGTTAGGGAGTCCAAAATCAAGTCTAATCAAATTCAGTACTTGACCTTTTTGCATGAAGTTTAACGTGAGTGAATTTGGGCTATTTAATTTTTTCTTTGTTGAAATTCCTTTGTATAGCTTATATAATTAGAGTTTCATGTCAAAAAAATTTGTGACAATTTGCCCAAGAAAGAAATGGTGTATATAATCTCTTTAGAAAAGAAGAACATTGTGTAATTAGTAGGCAAAAGTAGTGTCAATTTAGGATCTGATATTGAATTTTTAAAGTTTCAAGTCGGATGTGATTTAACTTCCTACATTCTTGCCTTCTTGTTGGTTTTTATTTCAAGGTTCAAGAATTAAGTCGTTATATCGATTTCCATCCAGTTTGGGCATATCAAATTGTGAAGAAAACAGATCATTGACATTTATTTGGTAGTAAATGCTTTAACACAAAAGTGTTCAAATTGATATAAGTTTAAACTATGGGCAGTAAGGTGCCAAACTTCTTAAACATCCAAGAAAAAAACAATTTACTGATTTGATTTCAAATTGTAAGCAAATATTTGTTCAATTTGTTTTAGTTTTTAGTACAAGTTTACTTCTAACTACTATAAAAACATTACTTCAAATACCCATTTAATTATAAGTTTCCCACTAGATTAGCAATCCGAAGTAAATTCACGATTGGGTTTCAGGTAGTGGTCATTGTTGAGTGGACAATTTTTGTGATTTCTACTGCACTAATGTGTATGCTTAGTATATGTCCTTTGTACTAATACTCACAAATCCATCCCACCTTCCAATGAAGCTTTAGCTTTAGCCTCCATTCCTCCTTTATTTTCCTGTTCCAATGCATTTCAATTTCAAAACTTAGTTAAATTGCTCTCCGTGTAAAATGCATTTGCCAATGTTCAAAACCCGAGCAATGGGTGAGCATCCTTTTGACAGTTGGGTGAAGATGTATAACAAACATGGTGATAAATTTCTTCACAGCCCACTTCGCACTAGTTGGGTTCATCCATAATTTATGAAGAGGAAATAGCTTTTTGCATTTACAAACAGGGTTCAATTGATTAACTACATGTCAACTTGAAGACCAGAGAAAAAAACTTGCCCACAAAACAATCCAATTACACACACACAACTACTACTGTGAGTTTACAATAATGGACATGAAAATAAATATCTTCCAACCAAATTGGTAACAATTAAAAAAACCATCCTCTCTAAACTGTAAACGAAGAATTAAAAAAAGTGTGTGACTTTATTGGAGGCTTTGATGTTTTCTTGCAACTATCTCGCCGTCTTTTCATAAACTGGGGAGAGGCCCTAAATTTTCCCTCTAGCTCCTTAAAGACATCCAAGCCTCAGTCCACTTACATGGCAGTAAGGCGGGCTCCAACTCATTGGTATTACACTTTCCCAATGAGCTACATTAACTTCTTCTTGGTCACATTTTGCAAAAGTGTAGTATGTAGGGAAAAAGATCATCCACGTTGGTGTTGTTCTTCAATCTTCAACATATCTGATCAAACACAAAATGCAAGAAAATTCGTTAATTTCAAAGATCACTGAGCCTTGATGCACCGCCCGCTCTTTACAAATACAAACTAAGTAATTTGACAATTATGACCTAATACAAACCAAGTATTCATGAGGGTTAGACGAGATGAGCTCGATAGTCACCTACATACCACAACATTTACAGTATTGAAGAAAGAGTACTTAAGAACAACACTGCATCAACTAAATTAACCACCATTGATCTACGGTGTCTTTCTTGAAATTTGCAACCATTAATTACTCAAAGTTGTCAGGAAAGTTTTTAACTTGGGTTCAAAGCTTTGTTTACTCACCATCTGCGTCTGGCTGAGTAGAGTCTGGAAACCTTAAATGTGGTTTTGTCTTGTACCTACGTGCAAACCAAATGTACAAGGATATTGCACCAGCTACCATGCCCACTACAAGAGCAGTGATGGTCAATGTCACCGTGAGTACTAGCGCATGATGATTCAGTTTCCCTGCACACATGACCAGCAGCACAACATACCTCAACAGTTTGGGTTAGTAGTTCAACTTTCAAGGTTTTTGACTCATGTACAACAACAAAACTTTCCAAAAAACACTGTGGAAAACATATAACTTGTGATTGTAACAGAAAATGTCGAGCTCTTCAATTTTAAGAGAGCAACAAATCATTAGCATCAAATGGTAGATACTTTCGGAATTGCATGTACAGGTATGTAATTAGAGCATCTCCCACCCACACCCTCTATTGGAGCTTCTATTAGAGTTTACCAAATCTAACATGCAGTGCTAATTATTCCACCCATCCCCACCCATAAGCATGAAAAAGTGGACTGTAGCTATACAGTGAGAGAATATTTGAAATATTGTTACCACTTGGGCTAATCATTATGGCTGGCCAATCAGAAACAATCATTTCCTTTTACTAGCCCTCTTGGAGAGAGGATACTGAAACATGGTCACCACTTCCAGGACCAATCATTATGGTTGACCAATCAAAAACAATCATTTCCTGTTACTAGCACCGCTCTTGGATCCGGGAGGGCACTGTATCCAGGGCATAAATCTACGGGCTCAAATTTAGTTTCATGTTGTTGGAGGGTACTGTATGTATCCTGGGCATAAATTTAAAGGCCCAAACTGAGTTTGACACTAGTGGAGGGCACTATATCCCGGGCAATAGTTACAGCTCCAAGGTGAGAACTTTAACACTATTTGACTAGCATACTTAATTCATCCAGAAGACCATGTACAGGCCATTTTACTGCTGTGGATGAAGAGTTGCTCCAATTAGGGAACCATGTATTCAGTGACTCACTACTGATTGCTCAAGAAACCAACCAAGCAGCAAGAAGAAGATTGAGCAACAAAAGAAGGCAAATACAAATACCAAAGTAGTATGTATCATGATATGAGCTGATGACACTAGACAGCAAAATACTTTCTAAACTTGAGAGTTCACACTGCAAAATCCTGCAAATGTACTGACATATGCATGATCATTACCAATGGGCACCCCAAAAAAACACTAAATGAAGAGTACTGAAGTTTGAACCATATGAACAGTACTTCTCCACCCACATATATGCACAGTCAGGTGGCTTCCTCCCTCAGCTTTGAAGTTCCTTACCAAAAAAAAATGAAGGAAATGAAATGCAAAAAATATGTTTTGGAACTCTAGCAACACTTCCACATGAGATGCAGCAAACATGAGACCAACTGGTTCTAAGTTCCATAGCTAGCTAGCTCTGGATTTTCCAGAAACCATGGGAGGAGGAGGAGGAGGCTGCAGCTGGTACCTATGTTGGTGAAGAAGAAGTAGTGTAAGAATCATTGAAGAAGAAGCAAAACTAGTGATGAAAGCGTGACTTTCTTTGTACCTGAAGATATTGCACCGCAGGGAGGTGCAGGTTTAAGGCTAGTGCACATTTGGCAGAGGTCGGTCACGTTGCAGAGTTGAGGGAGAGCGAGGCGACGTGCAGGGATGATACCCATATTGGATGCTGGGTGAAAGACATAACGGCAGAAGCATCTGGGAAGGAAGTACGTGGATGCGTTAACAACTCCGGAGCAGCAAGCGGGACTTGGAAATGACAAGCTGACGTTGGTGGAGAAATCGCGACAATCCGCGAACATTTGTGAGGGATTGATATACGTACTCCAGCAATCGGCTCCGCAGGTATCGTTCATCTGCAGCTCGCTAGGAGCGTTGCAATTTGGCTGTGGGAGCTGAACCTGCTGCCCATCCGTACTAACGATTGCTGCCACCAAGAACACTGCCACTGCAAAAACATTCACTCCGTAACCCATCTTATTACTCTCCTCGCCGCCTCCAGCTTTGATGATGATGATCATGAAGAAAAGAAAACAAAACAAAACACGGTGATCTTCAACAACTACAGCTTTGACAACCCCAGCTGATCATGACCTAAACTGCTGCATCTTGTTTAGATTCTTCACTACACTATTCGCAGTTTGTTTTCCAACTTCCCCCAATCTGTCTGCCAGCTTCTTGGCAATACCCACATACCACCACCACCATCAGCAGCACCACCAGCATGATCTTGCAGACGGATGTATGAGCTATTTCATTCAGCTACAAATCATGAGAATATTGATCACCAAGAAACACTCCTTCACATGCAAATCAATGCAAGAAGAAAATTCCTTTGCAGATTAACCCACCAACAAGTAGCTCACTGTCCTCACTCTGCTGTCCTTTATTGCAGGTTCAAACTTCAAAGTAAAAAAATACCATTTCTAGATCAAGAACTTTTTTCATCTAAATGTGTGTACTTCTATGAACATGCCCATCCATCATATGCACACATAGTAATATTCCAAATGTCACTCGCACATTCAATCTAGAACTTCTCGTCTAGATGTATGCACTTCTATCAAACATGCCCAACCATCATATGCACACATAGTAATATTCCAAATGTCATCATTCACAAAAATGAATCTTTAAAAAAATTCCATATGTATGCATTTCTAGGGACATGCCCATCCATCATATGCACACATAATAATATTCCAAACGTCATTCACACATTGGATCTAGAACTTCTCGTTCTAGATGTATGCACTTCTATCAAACATGCTCAACCATCAAATGCACACATAGTTGTACTCTAAATTTCATTCACACCATGAATCTAAAACAATTGTGGGATAATGTATGCATTTCTATGGAACATGCCCATCCATCATATGCACACATAATAATATTCCAAATGTTATCATTCACACATTGGATCTAGAACTTCTCATCTAGATGTATGCATGTCTATGGAACATGCCCATCCATTGTATGCACACATATAGTATTCTGCGCAAATCCTGCACTGATGGATGCCAAAACCCTAATCTCTTCTTCCCTGTTGGGCAGAGCCAACCAAACCTGCAAATGCCATAGCCACAAGACATGGGCATCTAAACAAGAGCTGATTATAACTACAATATTACTCAAGTAAAACACCACTGTCTGCAACAACAACAGGCCACAACACAAGGCAGCATCTGGCATACCATCTAACATGAAATGCAGGGTATGGATCATAAGATAGAGTTTCAGTCCGAATCCGTCGGTATGGAGCCTTATTGGTCCAATATCCAGTTTTGATCATACCAGACTAGCCTAGTCGTAGTATAGATTTTTTTAAAAGGGTAATATTAGTTTATTCAATTGGTATACACAATTCAATATAAAGATTATTATATTATTAATTATGCGCAACAAGTCAAATGCAATAACATGTCTAAAACGTACAATTAGATTTTTGTATATTTTGCAAAAAATTATTTACTTCCAGAACTTGAACCTAGTTTTAGAATGAGACAACACCCTCAGTTGAGATTCTAATTCAATTTTGAAAAGAAGCCAATCGCTTAGTTACGTTTCATTTCCTTGATGATTCCAACAAACTCAAAACCTCTAATTTGAAAGACCCTGAAACCTAACCTAGAACCTGGACTTGAACTTACCTAAACCCCATAACATGCCAACATTAATAAATACTTAATACTAAGGTTGATATAAAAATTATACAAAAGACTAGTATTGCCTGAGATCCCTAGTCCCTACCAATGTTGATGCCAATTTCAATATCCAAGCACAAGCCTAGATAAAACATTGTTGTTGGTATGGGACCTCGCTACATATTACTTAGTGTGCCTTACCTCAAACTACCTACACCGTAAACCCAAAGTTTGGAGCCCAAGACATTATGGGTCAATGAGCGATTTTAGATTTTATTGGGTCAATTCCTTTGGCCAACCTCAAACTACCCTAATGTAAACCAAAGCCAAAAGCCCAAAGATATTATGTACCAATGACAAATTTTTAGATTTTACAAGTCTGTGAATTTTGCTCACACTTCAAAAACTATCCTAGTGTTAACCCAAAGCAAGACTCAAGAGGTCAAGAGATTATGAACCCAGCAAGAGACTTTAGATTTCACTGGGCCATTTGCTCAAGCTCAAAAATGAACAGCTCTTTTTACCCTAGTAGCAAGTACTTAGAAGAACATAATACACATTTTCCAAAAACAATTGCACTCCCATTGAAAAGTGACAGAGCTTTTCAGTTACTACTTTCCCAATTCCCTTGCTGTTTAGTCATAACATGAGTTTTTTCCTTCTCTTGTCACAAGAAACTGTGATGACATAAAGAGAATGGAAAGAGAGAGACCCTTACAGAAGCAGCACGGACGATGCAACAACAACTTGATCATCATGAATGTGCAAACAACTAGACAAAAATGCAGAGCACCTCAACACTAATAACTCTTTTAATTGTGTGTGTGTGCTTCTACATTTGTCAATGCCACTACTGCAAGGGGGTACTTATTATTACTGCAAGAGAGTGTCAATAGTACTTATTACTGCCAGAGGGTAGTCCATCTATCTACTTATTGCTGTAGATGAAGCCTGGGCCAAGACAGTACTGGTTGCAAGTGAGTTTCCAAAATATCCACCACCTACACTAGTCTTCAACTTCACCAAGTGCAGCCTTGTGGATGTATTATCACTGTTTCAGTTCTATAATTGAACTGCATTACTCAGTACAGTGTACTCATGGAACAGTTACACCTGCTCACTTGCAGATAGGTAATAAAGAAGCTCTCCCCCTCTCCCTTTCCCACCAAGTTCCCACCAAGTTCCCACTTGCAACCAGCCCTTTTTCTTTTCAACTTTTTCTGAAAGTGCCCCCACATGGCTACAGAAGTCTGTGACTGAAGAGCCCAAGTGGCGATCTTTTGAAAATATTTGTTCAAGGAGCTGGCTATCTTCTCTTTAGCAAGGCAGGAACATGGCTTAAGTTCAGTGTGTTGCAAGCTTGAGCCTAATGGCCATGGTTGGAAATCAAAGACATTTCATTACTGGCTATAATCCAAATTGAAATGCAGACTTCAGGCTAATACCAAGTTTTTGAAAGTGCACAATATGGCTCTAAGGCCTTTTGATTGAGAGCAAACTGGCTATCATAATACAAGATATAGTTAAAAGTCTCCTTCAATAAATCAACAGTGCAAATTCATAATGCAGCAATATCATTAGGCTTACTAAAATGATGGAAACAATGGCAGCTGCAAAAAGAAGTAATTGTCAGTATTCCAATAATCATACTAAATGCACTTACAAAACTGATGCTTACAAGACCACATAATCTAATCTATGCAATAATACCATAACATTTTGCTACTCCAACCCACGCATCAAATGTGGCATTGTAGGGAAAAGTCTCTAAAGTGAAGAACTTCTGGCTTTACATGCCAACCACCAGAGGTAGGTGAAGATCTAAATTGGTCCTAAGGTTATTCTTCAAAAACGCTAAAAATGAGAAACAAGTGTCTAAAGTGAAGAACCTCTGGCTTTACATGCCAACCACCAGAGGTAGGTGAAGATCTAAATTGGTCCTAAGGCTACTCTTCAAAAACACTAAAAATGAGAAACGACGCTCATTCTCTACCCTTCCTAGAACATGGACTACTTCCATCTCTACCAACTTGATATATTTAGGGAAGGAGTGTGTTAGAACTTGAGATGCACCAACTATCCTCCAAATTTGTGTCAATGGATTGAGAACAAAAGGTTGTTTCATAACAGCCCTAGAATTACTCCTCAACACAACTTGAACATTCCTTGTTTAGAATCAAGTTGATGACAATTTAGTAGTGCTAGAACCACCTTGCTAGACTCACCAAAGCCCATCACTTTCAAATTGAGGGAAATAATTGTCTAGTTCCGTAATCAACTAAGTAGCTACACTTGCAAAACAACGTAGGAAGAAAAGAAACAAATCATTCCAATGCAAACTCAGATTACATCAAAAAATTGAATAAAAATGAAATAGGTTAGGAATTAAAACTTACCTAAACACTTTGATTTCATTTGTGAAATCAAACTTTGAAAAGATTCTTGAGTCACAATTGTTTGTAACTTAAACAGTGGGTCATTGTGCATGACCCAAATTTTCTCACCATTCACAAGAAATGCAAGTTGCTCAATGTTGTCATTCAAATTTGCCACCCATTTCATGTGAATATAGTCATGGTTGAAATTTAGCAAACTTTTAAATGCCCATAATTCATTAATGGAAAATGATGAATTCCCATCATTATATAATGTATAGAGCTACCTTTAGTAGATCTTTATTGCAACCACAAAATCACAAATAAAAACATCTTGTTGCTATGCAAATTGCACAAGACAATCAATGCTTTCCAACAAAAGGAGGAGACAACACATTCCCAATAGGCAATATGGGTCAACAAGGAGAATAAAGTTAACATGCAAGAACCAAATTTCAACATTAGGTCCAACTTGAAAAAAAACAAAACATACAAATGAAAAAAACTAACAACAAGTTTCTAGTTTGTAATTCAACTTACTTTTGTTGCATGATTATTTGTGTTGTCCATGTACATCTTAGCTAGTAAAGGCTTATATTCTCACAAAATCATCCTTAAAGGCTCCAGCAAGGGATATCCATCATGTTTTCACATTTTTGAAAATTTTCAACCCCTTTGTTTCCATCATTTCAATAAGCTTAATGAACTCCAAGTGCCTATTTGGGTTGTGGGCAAAATAGGAATGACAAGTTTGTAACATATCTTCTATGCTATTCATTATTCCCAAGGAAGACAAGGTTTTGAAAGCCAAATTGCATCTATGAACCATGCAATGAACACCAATGAAAAATGGTGAATAATTAATATTAATATGATTAATGACCCCAATTTTGGTTACTTGGAATATATTTACCCCATCAACCCCAAAACAAAGGAGTTTTTGAACTATAGATTTTGGATTCAGGCTTCTAGCCTTTTATAAGGCCTCCACGATCACAACAATCAAATTGTCAACCCCTATTCCATCAACAACCTTTTGCAAAGAAATCAACATTGGAATTTTGACCTAGTTTTGCATTAGATATGAATGAACGGAGATCCAATTCCCATTATCCACCGTACTCCCTTGGTCACATGTTATGGCCACATGGTTAACAATAGAAACAACAACCATAATTACATTAGTGACTTGGACATACATGAATTCTACATTACCCAACTTGAAGAATCTAACCAATGCATTTTGGGATTCTTAGGCACATTAATGAATGAGTACAAAATCTTCTTTTTTCATACTCCACATAGGATGACCATTTTCCAAAGTTTGGAACAATGTGGCAAATTGAACCTTTAACCTTTTAGATTCCAAATAATTTTTTTATTCACTTGCTGAACATAGTATTAAGTGATTGGGTAGTGTATAAGGCCTAGTTTCTTTTGTGTCTATAAATTTTATTGTTGTACCACTTTTTAGCCTTCACACTAAGCTAAAGGAAATCCTTGTATGCCTTCTTTCTACCTTCATGTTTCATGAGGGTATCCCATTTGGGAGTAAACAACAATGGCTTCATGTTAATAGTGCTGCAAACCTTACATCGAACATTGTGCAAGATGCCATTAACAACAAGCACTCCTTTAGCCCATGGGAGCTTTGTAGCCCATTAAAGTTGAAATTTGCGAGTGCAATCATATGATTTCTTGAGCTTTTGAGGTCGATGACATTGATGTAAAAAATTTGGGTCTCATTCAATATTTAAGAGATCATTCAAGTTCACAAGCTTATCTAATGACATGGGGGACTCGACATGGACATTAGAACTTGAAGTAGGATGTTCAGTGGGTGATATGATAAATGTTGCAGGAGGAAATGAAATGGTGAATCAAGTTCATGAACAAGAAGAGAATGTTGATGAAAAGGCACCTTAGAAGAAGGCATGGCAAGGCAAGGTTTTATTATAGAAAGTAAGGTTGAAGAAAGCAGCTTGGAAAACAATAGCTTAGTTGAAGGCAACAAGTCAGGAGAAGGTAGTAAGTTAGCAAAATGTAATAATTGAAAAGAATGCAATAACTTGAAAAAGTGCAGTAGATCAAAAGAGTGCATCAACTTGGAAGACAAGAGCTTAGAAAAAGGTAAGTTGGAAGAAAGTAGTGTTGGAGAAGGCAACATTGGAAATGACAACAACTTAGAAGAAAAAACCTCAAAGGAAAACAATGATGGCAAATTTGAAAATATAGGAGAGTGAAAAAATAAACCAGAAGAATCTGATGGGCCATCCCCATCAAATGGCAATGGCATGAAACTGCAAACCGACTAGAGGCATTCTACATTTAAAAAATTCTTACTACTTGAGAAAAAAATCGAGCCATTTTTGGTTTAAACTTGGTTGTCAACCTTGCTACTGATTCCAATCTTTTTAGTTTCCTGATTCAAGAAATAAAAACATAATAAAAAACAAAACAAAAACAAAACATTTCAAGTAAAAAAAAAAAAAAACAAATGAACTAAAAAAAAAAAAAAAAAATAAAAAAAAAAAAAAAAAAAAAAAAAAAAAAAAAAAAAAAAAAAAATTAAAAACAAAAAAAAAAAAAAAAAAAAAAAAAAAAAATCTTTTTAAAAGTTGGCTTCTCTGTCAAAGCAAAAAAGGGCACCTAA
>Ga0116231_10014002_pt1 | contig 10990 bp, 12 predicted proteins | sample S1TSphgellanicum_2_FD_89695 | JGI IMG/M metagenome (GOLD analysis project Ga0116231, IMG submission 89695) | Host-associated microbial communities from peat moss isolated from Minnesota, USA - S1T2_Fd - Sphagnum magellanicum MG | ecosystem: Host-associated > Plants > Peat moss > Unclassified...
AAATTAATTGGAGTTGAATAATGGGCGAGTGGAAGAAGTGGTGTATTTTGATGGGCTTACATATTTTTTCTTTGTGACAAATGATGTTTTCATTTTGCATTTCAATGTGATAGGAACTTTTAACAAATGCATTTCACATGATGGGTTGATTTACTAACATTCATATCAAAGTGTGTAACTTTCAATCAAGAACTGATTATCAAACCTACCAAGAACTAGTTTAGTACATAACCTAATTAAAAAACCAATTTTGGTATATGACCATGGTTTTCAATTTTGTCTTTATGTCATGCTCATACATGGCTTCGTACATGATGGCCAATTATGGGCATGCCCATGTGCGCTTATAAGGTTAATGTACGATCTTAAGTGATTATACGTTATTAGGTACTTAGGGTTTCAGTTTATTGGCGATTATATAAAAGGCCAAGCCCTTCTTTTCTCTTTTTAGTTTTTTTAGAATTCCTTTGTTAGGAGAGTTTCCTCCATAATCAAATAGGATTTCTAGATGCTCATGGTGGCCATTGCATGGCCACAATTTACATACATTACATGTTCTTCTTTCTTTGCAATTCAATTTTTTTTTGCATTCAATTCTAAAAAAACTTTATTATTTGTTGCTTAATGTTGAAAGCGGCAAATTTTTTTTGCCTTTGAATTCTTGAGTTTTTGCTCCTAGTGTTGCTACTACTGGTGCTGTCATTGCCAGAGGGAGCTTGCGTTGTTACTGGAGGGAGCTTGCGTTATTATTGGAAGAAGCTTGCATTGTTACATTTCTGCTAACCAACAAAATTGGGATCCTTGAATAGGTTTCAAAGCTCCCCCTCTTTTTCTCTCTCTTTTTCACACCCAGAAACGTGCCTTCTTGTGGCGGAAGCTTTTAAAGCAGTCGAGTAAAATAAAAATAAAAAATGAAAATTTGTTTCTCCACACTAACGTGCTGCTGGCCATTGCCACAACATTGCAAGCTATAGAGTGTTACCGGCCATTGCCATAGCACCACGAGTTGCTGGCCATTGCCACAGCATCGTAAGTTGTAGAACGCTACCGGCCATTGCCATAGTGTTGTGAGTTGTTGGCCATCATCGTAACATCGTGTTGTTGGGAGTTGCAGTGTAGTGCCATTCCTCATTATCGCAATAGTGGCGACCGATCTTTCTTTGTCCAACATTCATTTGACATTTGTTTGACTTTTGTCGGACTTTCGTCGGACATTCATTCAACTTTCATTAGACTTTCGTCGGACGTTCATTTGACTTTCGTTGGACTTTCGTTGGACGTACGTTCGACTTTCGTCGGACTTTCGTCGGATGTTTATTCAAGTTTCGTCCAACTTTTGTCCAACTATCGCCTTGCCGTTCTTCCATTCTGCCTCTTGACGTCCCATTATCTTGTGTCCTGCGTTCTACCATCCTACGTCATGCATTTTGTCGTCCTGCATTATATCATCCTACATATTGTGTTTTGTTGTCCTACGTATTGCGTTCTACGTTTTGTCGTCCTACATCCTATCATTCTTCCATCCTGCCTTTCCATTCGACATCTGTTTAACTTCCATTCGACCTTCATTCGGCCTTTGTTAGGCATTCGTTTGACCTTCATCTGACGTCTGTTTATTGCGGGTCATTCCCAACGATGCACTATATTCTTTAAACCATACGTTGTGTTAGAATTTTGTAACTAGTGTTGTTTATTATCACAAAATTTTGGGGCATGAGACAACACCATGTCCTCGGATGATGAAAGCATTACCGCTCAGCCAAAGCCCACGTATCAGCTATGAAGTAACACAGAATCCTTTGAGCCGATTTCTTTAAGCTCACGATCTTCACAACAGTACCATCAAACATCTACAACACCACCGTCATCCAGTACAACTCCTACCAAGAATTCAGGCTCAGGTTACACTACATCAACGGTACATCAGAGTCCATTCGGAGGGGTTAATCAGTGGGGTACACCTATTGTTGCACTTGCTTTCACACCATCACCGTATATTCTACTCCAAGCCATAACCTCTACACCCATATACACCATGGAGGTTAGCAATTCCTTTGGGAGAATTGAGAAGTTCAAGGGAAGGCCAAGTACCATTTCCTTGAGGGAGTTCAAGGCAACTTTCTCAACTGTGGTTTGTGAATTGGAGCTCAAGTATGGTGTTAAGTACATCGAAGCATTTGCATTCAAACAAGTGGCTCGTTATGTGCATTATGAGGCATTGGATGTCTACGAGCAACATTCTATAAAGATTTTGGGCATCACCTAAATTCCTTATCTAGCTTACACCACAACCATCGCCACCGCCTCTCAAGCTGCATTGCAAGCTGTAATTGCACATCATGGGACTATGCCCAATAATCCAAACCCAGTACCTACCTTAGTAAACATTTCTCCTCAACAACTCATTGTTGCTACTTTAAACATTCCTCCCACCACCGATGTGCTAGCTTTTGCTCATCTAGTGGGGGAATTCTTTCGAGTTCTTAAGCTAAAATTTCCAGTCGAAAGTTCTGAACAAATTCTGTAGCTCGCCACTTTCTCTCGGTAAAAAGATGAAACCCTCAAAATGCTCTACAAGAAACTTCTCAAACTGAAAGAAGATACCTAGAGCATCACAAACTTGGAAGTTGCCCATCAGTATCTTTGTTTGTTGGAAGGTACTCCAACATTCCATGCAAAGGTTTTGCAACGAGTTTTTGTAGAATTTGGAAACTCTTACATTTTGTTGGATGTGTACAATATTTCCGAAAAGCTGAAACTGGTTCATGCACAGTATGAGGCTAGTATTATGAGGCTTCCATCACATTCAAAGCCTGAGCCTACACTAGTTGCACCAACTAGATCATCACATTCTTCTTCAAGGGCTAAAACGGTGCATTTAGCTACACCCATCCTACCTTCTTGCAACTACTATGACAATCCTACCCACAAAGCTAGTGAGTGTAACATTCCTTCCAAGTATTTCTTTTGTGATTATTGTGGGAAAGATGGACATCAGGAAGTCTTTTATTTTGCCAAGTTCCCAGAACGAAAGCAACTCCGATTACCACAACAAAATCTGCCAACATCTTCTGATGTCCTTCAACCAAAAGCCAAGGCACCGTAGCCTTCCACTCAGGCTTTGCCCACCAAGGGCAATTCCAATAAGAATGGTAAGAAGAAGGAGCATAATGTTGACAAGAGGGAGGTGCTTCAAGCCCATGCAATTCAAGTTCAGACTCTACAAAATGAACTCGAATCATTGATGGTCCAACTTGTTAATCTAAAAGGTAAGTCCTCTAAATTAGCTAGTCATGCCCAACCTGTACAAGGTTCAAGTTCATAGGAGAGACCTCCTAGGTCATTTTATGGCCTCCCACATGATGCCATGGTTGGGGAGTATGTTCTTTCCACTGCACACAATTCTAGTCTCACATTAAAATTTGCTACTTCTTTTTGCCCTTCCTATGTCGTGGCACAAAAGGTTAAGGTGGCACCCAGAATTTCTGCCACTTGGCAGATAATTCAGACTGATGGACTCACATATGGTTCAAGTCCTATTACCAGGGCTAAAGGAGCTTGAGCAATCATGCCACAATCTTTTCGTCCTCTTAACACAGAAGAAGAACACACTTTGTTGGCAAGGGGGGAGGAGACTACTACACCATAAACTATTAAGGCATCAAATTCTCATGTCCCATGACTACATTTACATTAGGAAAACGCACAATTTTCCATTGATCAACTTATGGAATGCTAACTTCAAATGCATCAAATGGCGTAAAAGCTTGTGAATACACCATTGTTTAGTTTTCAAGATTTGAAGCTAAGCACTAGGGACATAATTGCAATACTAGAGGATACCGTGAACACTACATCATGTCCTTTACCAATCCCTAATCCACATGCTATAAAGGTCCCATCTAACACCTTGGAGAGACATTCGATTGGTTCACGTGTTGTAGATGGCGGTCGTAATTTGGTCACTAGTTCTAGCATGGCTAAACTAATGGGCTTTCCTACCTCTGATTCTACATTCACATATTAGAAGGGAGTTAAGAACACTTCACTTATGGATTTGTTACTTAGCATAGGTGTTATGGATAGCCATTCTCTCTACAAAGTCTCTCACTCATTTCCAAAGGTGGTGCTTAGTGAGAGAACTTCCATCGCCATCGGAGTTGCCATTGTCGACAATATTGGGTCAATAATTCAAGTGGGAGGACATACACCCGGAGTGGTACTTTTTGATACAAGTGCCCAACTAGTGATTCTTGGAGTTCAATTCGCCAAGAAGATGGGCATGCTTTATTCCAAACTATGAAAATTTATGTGGCAGATTCGCATTGCTAGTGGGAGCGTAGAAAAGGTACTTGGGGAAAGCTCGGATTTGACTGCATTTAATTTCAATGAAGGTACAAATTAGGAACTTTGCTTACAAGTCAGATGTTTAGTCATTAATGCCACTAATTATGATGTGATCATTGCCCTATTTCCATTAGGTTTCATAGTTGATAATTGGTTCGAACATGCGTATTACCGAGTGGATTAGGAGACTGATGGCCACCACCTAGGATACATACCCCTTGATTTACATGGGAACTGTAGTTTTAAGGCTCACCATGGTAAGCACACACCATTTCCTACATCTAACAAGCTAGCCACAAGTGGATAGAGGGAGATGAGGAGGAGATAACTTACGCTCAAGCTACTGAAAACTTGAGGATGATTGTTATTGACATTCAACATGGACCAAAGGTTTTACAGAGGTTCAAAGTAGCCCACAAGCCCTTCGTCAAAACTTTGTTTAATTTTGAGAGCATGGAGAGCCATGGTGAACCGATTAAGCCATTACTTCGTCAGCTAATCACTTGGACACCACCTAAGGAAGGGATTACATTACTAGAGCTCTTTGGCGGTATTGGTACAGGTCTCAAAGCCCTACTATAGTCAGGGATGGTGGTTTGGAGGTATTTTTATGTAAACATTGATCTTATTGCAAAGCAAGTGGCGGCATTGAGAATGAGGGAGTTCACAACAAGATTTCCACAACAGTTTGCAACCACTACATGAGGTTAGTTTCACATTTTTGCCCTCTGACATACAATTAATTTATAATAAGCATATATAATTACTTGGCCTCGTCAACCTCATCATTTCAGGTTGGGAATGTCAAGGATTTTCAGCGACTAGATTTGGAGAAAACTTGAGTGACACAAGATTTGTCTTTTCACGGACATGATACGATTGATCACCTGGGCTCAATCCATTTCTCCTAAACTTGGTTATGTAATTGAGACACCCCTTCTCAACTTGACCAGAGGGAAAAAGTCCAAGAGCACTACACATTTGTTAAACATTACCTTGGAGAGCCGCTCCTACTTGATGCGGCACAATGTGGTTCCTATGCGCATCGGTTGCACAACTGGTGGACCAACTTGGCACCACTCTTAGTTCTGCAGCTAGCTCTGAAATACACTATTAGAGACCCCAACTTGTAGGTTTTTCACATATTGGATGATCAAAGTTCTTTTCAACTAGTTACAAGGCAAGAGAAACTTCCTTGGTTTCCTGTGAACATAATAGGAAAACCAAGAGGTGCTTGGCCCACCTTTGTCTCCTTCCCAGTAGCACACGCCTTTTAGGGAGATGGACTAAACCTGGTGTATTGTCATGCTTCAACCACTTGGGATGAACCAAGCCTAGAAGAAAGAGAAAGGGCTATGGGGTTCCAAACTGGCATTACTAGTCACACTAAGGTGACTAGATTGGAACGTAACGCTTTATTGGGCGAGAGGCATGGACCTGAACTCCCTTACATGGTTGTTGGTAACTTGTGTATTCTTTCAAATGTACATAACATCAACATTGATTTAATCAACTTGCAATTCTGGCGATGCAACCACATGGCACCCCAACCAAATACACTTACCTATTTTCAACACTCTACATTTCACTCTTAGTGTTGGGGGGAGAAGGTACCATGTAATTTGACTCAAGTTGTGTCTAATACACCTGGAGGTACATTAGTTTTTGGAGAAACAATTACAACCTTCTACAAATTTGCGCAGTTGGATAGTGGAGAACCTAATACACTAGGTTCTTCAAACACACTTTGCAACTCCATTCATGTGTTTCCAACTACCCTTTCGTTATGGGGAACCAGCTCACCAAGACGGAGAGAGACTAGGTCACAAACTTGTTAATTAAGTATGAGAATGTGTTCGCATTCTCAATGAAAGACTTAGGTAGGTGTAAGACCATGTAGTTTTCTATAGACCTTATAGATGAGACACTCGTCTATTGGAGGAGGCATAGGTTAAGCAAGCATGAGTGGGAATTGGTAAATGAAAGATGCAAAGAGCTCCATGAGACTGGTCTCATTCAGCCATCAAGTTCTGATTTCGCAACCGCTATACTAATGCCAACAAAGAAAGATTCAACTGGATTATGGACTAAGAAAAGGATGTGCGGGGATTATAGGCCTTTGAACCTAGTTACACCTCAAGATAGGTACCTTATGCCCATCCCTGAAGAATTGTTTGAGAGCATTGGAGATTCAAACATCTTCACAATCGTGGATCTGAAGCAAGGTTTCAACCAGATTGTGTTGGTTGTGAAGGATCGTAAGAAAACGACATTCCATGGAAGCAACAAGTTGTGAGAATGGCTTGTGATGCCTTTTGGATTGAAGAATGCACTCGTCTTCTTTTAGCGAGTCATGGACTAAGTTCTTGAAGGGGCAAATTTCCTGAAGTGCTACATAGATGACGTCTTAATGCATAGCAAGGGACTTTTGTAGCACTTGGCTCATCTTGAGGAGTTATTCAAGAGGCTCCATGAAGTTAATATGAAGATCCATCTTAAAAAGTGTGAGTTTGCTGTCACCTCAGTAGTCTACCTTAAACACAAATTTCTTCCAAATGGTATTATGGTTCATTGGGCCAAAGTAGTAGCCACTTTGGAGATGCCCAATCCTACTGATGTTCACATGTTAAAGAGCTTCATCAGACTATGTAATTACTACAGAATTTATGTCTAAGACTATAGTACCATTGCTCATCCTCTCTATGCATTGTTAAAGAGGGATGTTGCTTGGACATGGAATGATGAAGCTCAGGAAGCTTTCAACACATTCAAGGAAAAGCTTTCAGAGTTCCCCATTCTGAGAAGACCTGATTTCAACGAGGTCTTCATTCTACACACTAATCGGAGTGCTCTTGGTATCGGAGCTATTCTTGGCCAATTTGATGAGGAAAGCAAGGACTATGTTATCGCCTAGGCATCCCGAAGCAATAATAAGGCTGAGAGCAACTACTCTTCATACGAGGGGGAGTGCCTTGTTGTTCTATGGGCCGTCATACATTTCACGCTCTATCTTTATGGCACCAATTTCACTTTGTATACTGACCACCAGCCTATCAAGTGGTTGATGACCAACGATAAGCTTACTGGTAAGTTAGTTCATTGGGCGCTTATACTTCAAGAGTATGAGTTCAAGGTTATTCACCAACCTGGTATTACACATCAAAATGTGAATACCATGTTGCGGAGACCCCTTACTACCTTTGAAGATTTTTCAGAAGCCAGACAAAATTTTGACTAGATTCTAGATGCATCTAATTATCTTGCACTATTGTAATGTAACCTGGTTAAGCATCCCATTGTGGATATATGGGAAGACTTGGACACTTTGAGGTTTCTTTAGCATGGGGAGTACCCTCCCCAAGTTTAAATTAAGTCAGCGAGATTGCATACAACAACAGTCTAAACACTACTCATGGAGGGACAATCACCTCGTCCGATGCTTACCACAAGGCGACAGAGTGGTTCCACCACCACATGAACGGTTTGGTCTTATTCAAAAAGTACACTCAGAGTTTGGACACTTTGGAATTAAGCATACTTATAACCTTCTCGTTCTTCATTACCATTGGAGAGGTATGTATGTTCAAGTCCGAAATGTCATTGTTAGGTGTGAACAATGTGATAGAATGAGAACTTCTTTCTCCTTTCAATAATTCACGTTTTTTCCACTCCCTATTCAGGGCATCTTCTATTGTTGGTCATGTGATTTAGCTGGAGAGTTACCACAAACCTCTAGGGGTAATGTTTACATCATGATTATGATTGAACATTTTTCAAAGTGGGTTGAGCTCGTTGCACTACTGGACAAGTCATCATATAACACTAGCTAGGTTTTCTTACAATAGGTTCTAAATAGGTTTGGGGCTTATGCTGAGTGCCTTATTGATCAAGGATTAGGATTTAGGGGAGAATTCCAAGACCTACTTGACCATGCTTTCATTGACCATCGTCGGACTTCAAAAGATCATCCCCAAGCTGATGGCCTTGCAGAGAAGATGGTTCAAACGTGCAAAAAGGAACTTTGGAAGATTTGCCTCACTAAGAACAAAGAAGACTGGGACCTAGCCCTCCCTTACATCTCCATGGGTTATAGGATGTCTACACACACCTCTTTGTCTCATTTCTTTCTTTATTTTTTACTTTTTGGGGGACATCCCATTCCACCCTCTTCCATTGCTATTAAAATGGACCAGGTTGTGGACTTGGACTCCCTAACCACTTGGGCTAGGGTCATTGCAGAAAGGGCTACTTTATTCAGGAGGGTTATGCCCATGGCCATGGACAATCTGTCCATTGCACAACATTGAGACACCTTACGGTATCCACACACATGAGGTGACAGTTATAAACTTAAGGTGAGACAATTTGATGTTGGTGATTTTGTGTATCTCCAACGATAACTGAATGATACTTTAAACACTTCTTTTGGTCGCACTATTTTGAGGATTAAGGCGATCAGGCCTTCCGGTCACACTATCTTGAATATTAAGGCGATTAGGCCTTCTGATCGCACTATCTTGAGGATTAAGGCGATAAGGCCTTCAAGTGTGTTGGAGTTGCAAGGAGCTAACGAACGCACAATTTGGGATCATTCCAAAAATTGTGCGCCCTGCCACTTGTCGAACTTGGATCCTACCATCATTATGTTGATTTGGATTCCTCCACTTGATTATCCATGTCAAGTATGTCAAAGGATAGACAATGTTGATTAGATGCTACTTTGCGATAACTGTAATGGTGGATACCATTTCTTCTGCCTCAAGCCGGAGCCCATTCAGGTTCCCATTGGCAATTGGTACTATTCATCATGTTCTCTTACAGCACTTTGATTCCTACTCAGACCATGCCATGCTTTTCCTGGTTCAGGTCTGGGGGGGATACATGAGAATTTCATTTCAGCTTCTTTTTGTGCATTATATATATATGTGTGTGTGTGTGTGCATTTATTTTTGGTTGATTAATTTATACCTTTGATTGGCTTTAGTCGTTTTGTTTAGTAGAATTTATTATGAATTTACACCTTTATAACACCGTACATCACAACACTACACGTCATAATAGCTGTCATGCTTGTACATGGCCTTATACATGATGGCTAGTTATGGGCATGCCCATGTGCGCTTTTAGGGTTAATGTACGGTCTTAGGTGACTATACATTATTAGGTACTTAAGGTTTCAATTTGTTGGTGGCTGCATAAAAGGCCAAACCCTTCCTTTTTCTTTTTAATTTTTCTAAAAGTCCTTTATCAGGAAAGTTTCCTCCATAATCAAATAGGATTTTTAGATGCTCATGACGGCCATTGCACAACCACCGTCTACATACATTACATGTTCTTCTTTCTTTGTAATATAATTTTTCTTTCATTTATATACATGAGAATTTCATTTCAGCCTCCTTTTGTGCATTGTATATATGTGTGTGTGTGTGTGTGTGTGTGTGTGCATTTCTTTTTGGTTGATTAATTTATACCTTTGATTGGTTTTAGTATTTTTGTTTAGTAAAGTTTACTATGAATTTGCACCCTTACGACACCGTACGTCACGACACTACACGTCACGACATTTATGACAATTAGTACTTTATTGGTTCTTTTGTGAAAACTGTCAATTCTTTGGTTTTTTCAAAAATATTCAAAACATTTAATTTTCTAATTTTAAATAATTAAACTCAATGATTCTTTGATTTTTAAAAAAAAGGAATAAAAATTATAACTTATTAGAAAATTCAAATAACCATACAACATTGGTAGAAACTTCAAAAACATTTGGGTTATTTTTAACCATTAGAAATATGCCATCCTCAAACTAAATCAAGGTTTTTGAATTTAAATTTACCATTCGCTAGGTTTAATATCAACTCTAAAAGACCTCTTGTACAAAGGTGAAGTACCAATGTAGGTGTGAGTCCACCTTAGCTTGAATGCATTGAATGCTTAAAAGCTCCAAAAATCATGTGCACAAACTAAAATTAACAAAGGTTGGGGTGTGAAGAGTAAGAAGAATTGTTTTTTAAAATTCACAATTTACTAATAACTTCGGAGAAAAATGTCTTTACGACCTCATTCAAGGCTTGGGTGAACAAGCTAACAACACTACAATGATACCATTATAAAAACTAATTAAAAAAAATCTTGGGTTGTGTCTAAACGTTTCAAAGATTCAACTATTAAACTATTAAATCATGGTTCAATTATAATATTTCCAAGGTTGATGTAGGCTAACTTTTAAGAGGCCTCCCTCAAAAAGGTTAAGGCATGACATACCAATATTATTGTTGATTCATTTTAGCCTATCATCTAGTGACGATTATAGTTTAGGGTTACATCTTTGTACGGGCTATTTTTTACTTTGCTGAAATTCCATGTGATGGGCACTTTTTTCACACTGCATTTCTGTTTGATGGGCATAAATTTTTTGGACTTTTTCCACCTTCCAAATTGCATGTGAGAGGTACAAAACGAAGCCTTGAGTGAAAGACATGAAAACATACCCTACCTATGGGCTAAAGGTGATTCAGGTCCACCTTGGACACGGACCCTAGTACGCACCCATTATGGCGTACCTTTGTCAAATGGTACTGTACAATGAATTCACCCTGTATCTGGTCCAGGTGCAGGAGACACATGTTGGCCAAACAGTTTC
>Ga0116231_10014003_pt1 | contig 10989 bp, 6 predicted proteins | sample S1TSphgellanicum_2_FD_89695 | JGI IMG/M metagenome (GOLD analysis project Ga0116231, IMG submission 89695) | Host-associated microbial communities from peat moss isolated from Minnesota, USA - S1T2_Fd - Sphagnum magellanicum MG | ecosystem: Host-associated > Plants > Peat moss > Unclassified...
CGGTGCGGGCGGTATCATTCACGTAGGATGCGGCCGCCCGCACGGAGTGGGTGCGCATCCATGCCAGCAGATCGGCATTTTCCGAAAAGCCTTCGCAATGGGCGAAAATGCAGCGCAGGCCGGGGGCGGCCTGTTCGGCCAGTTCCTTCAACAGCGTGCGCGCGGGGCCGTCGCAATCGCCCAGAAACGCAAGATAAAGCGGTGCGTTGGAAAACGTTTTGCCGTAGGCGGCGAGGTCATTGAGCGTTTGATCGTCGAGGATCACGAAGCGGGCGAAATGAAGTTTTCGGAATTTTCCGAAGGGCACGAGTGCATTCCACGGATCGGATTCGCCCGGCCGGCGGTTCATCGTGGCGAGCAGATCCTGCACCGCTTCCCGTTGGCCGGGCAGGATCGGGGCTGCCACCAAAAAACCATCCTGCGGCAGCATGATCCGCGCCCGGGGGGGATTAGAATTGCAGCGCGAAATTGATCAGCCGCGTTTTGCCGGCATACACCACGCCGAGATAGAGTTTGTCACCGATCAGCCGGATTTCATCGCGTATCCACTCGGCGACAATCGACGTTTCGGAGTAATCCAGTATGATGCACGGCTTTTGGTCCAGCCAGCTTTCGCCGACATAAACTCGTGCGACGATGGCGTTCAGCCCGAATGGGCCGATGCGGTTACGCAATGTGTTCGTTTTGGGATCGAATACCTTGCCCTGCCAGGCAAAGAAGGTGATGAAGGCAGCGATCTCCTTGCTGAACACGGTGCCGGGGGCGATGATGGCGGTGCCGTTGGCTTCGCCTTCGGGAATCGGCCCGGGGGATGCGCCGGTGAACAAGCCATCGAGCTCGGCCTGCGACATGCTGAGCAATTCTGGAACGTCGTATGCCATGGCCTCACTCCTTGGGCGGGTGATAGGTTGTGTCTCGTTCGGCATCAGCTGGCGCGCCTGCAGCTTGACGGTGCGAAAGAAGGCTTCGAGCGATTGCTGCCCTGTGGCCCCCAGCGCGGTTGTTTCCTGGTAACCGAGGGCGCGATAGCTTTCGAACTGGCTTTCTGAATACCACTGGTTAAGCGTGGTTTCGTGCGGAAACGCGGTGCTGGCGTTGCGGTAGGCCAGAACATCGGCGGTCGCATTGGGCAGGTCGCAGGGACGTATGTAGATCAATTCTCCGGTGGCGCCTTCAGGGTATAGTATGTGCGCACAGGCATAGCCATGCACAGGCTTCAGCGGCTTCTCCCGCGAACCGATCGATAGCGGCGGATCGAACGTTACCTCGATGCCGAAATCGATGAATGCCTTGCGGAGCGCGTTGCCCAGATCGGCGAGTTTTACATCCGGGTCCTCCCCGGCATCCACCGCGAGGATGAAGCGGCAGCGGCGCCGCAACATTTCATAGAGGCCAAGATTATCGAAATGCCCGCCATCGGAGAGATAGATCGATCTGCCATGATCGTCGCTGAATCCCGTCAATTCCCGCGCCAGAGTCAGCAATGCATTGGGCGGCTGGGCCTGCTGCAATTCTTCTGCATTCGACATCGCGGGATTGGGCAGCCACGCGCCCAGCCGCACATTGAACAATGTCATCAGGAAGGCCAGCCCGGCCATTGAATGATAACCCATATTGGGGCTGACCGCGGCCCCCGAGAGCGTCACCGCGGTGCCGAGCAGTATGCCCTGGCCGTAATCATTTTGTCCGGTTTCGCGTTCGGCGCCGGCGTAGCTTTCGGTTTCTACATAGGCGCCGCGGGTCTTTTTCCCGGCAACGCGATCCTCGCGCCGGTGCAGCACCGCCGAACCGCAGGCTGTGGGCGTGATGGTGAAGCTTGCCGCCAGACGCTCGCTCCAGGCGGTATCGCGCACCTTGGTGAGGTTCAGGGTTACGTTGACCACGTGGAACAAGGCCCGCTTCGCCCTTGGCGTGAAGCTCTTGCTCATGCGGATGTTGTCGTTCGGGTCGATGCCGGTAAATCCATCGGGCGTGCGCGCCGTGCGGGCTGTGCCCAGAAAAGCGCGCACCAGGCGGTTGCGATAGACCGCATGCATGGAAAACCGGTTCACATTGATGATTTTGCCGAACCAGTAGGCGATGGAGGCAAAAATCAGTACCAAAGCGGCGTCTACCGCCCAGCGGTAGCCGGGCAACTCCCCATTCGTGGCGGGTGCCAGAGCGCCGGTGACCACGTAAGCCGCCTTGGCCAGCACGGTGAACAGCATTGTGGCGAACACCGCGCCGGCCAGAGTGGCGAGCAATGTGATCGAGCCGCGCCAACCTTTCGCCGTATCATTTCCGGAAGCCCCGCTCGAGAGCGTGCTCTTGCCCAGCCAGGCGCCGGCCGGGCCGGAGATAATACCGGTGATGGCAACCCACCAGGCGTGATACTGCGCCAGACTCTGCCCCAACAGCCGTTCGGGCAGAACCAGGCAGATTGCCGCGAACACCCCCCAGAGCAGCGCAGGCACCACTTTCAGGGCATTCAGCCGGGCCAGCCATTCGCGATCGAGATCGCTTCGCAAACCCTCCTTCCTCAGGGCCACGTAAAACAACGACTGTGCCAGATGGGCGAGGGTGACCCAGACCGGCCCGGCGATGGCAAGGAGCTCGGCCGGTTGGCCCAGGCCCAAATCCAGCCCCACATTCAGAATGATCGATGCCAGCGCAGCCCCGATCACCCAGGCCGCCAGGTTCTGCCTGAATATTTTGGCGCCTTCCACCGCCCGCCACCAGGCCACCGCATAGGCGGCGTTCATGACAAAAAAGCACCCCCAGGGCAGCAACGAGAGGGAAACGGCGCCGGCCGGCAAAACCAAATGAAGCGAGGGTGCTGCAATCAGCGGCACAAGAAATGCCCAGGCGAGTATGGGCAAAACCACCCGCCGCTGCACCTTGCGGGATTGCTCTTCTGCTGCGCTGCGTGATTTCGTAGGCTGCGACAATTTGGCAGGCTGCGGGCTGGAATGGCTCGGCAGCAAAGACGCGGCGAAATACACGCCCGCCCCGAGGCAGGCGAACCCGGCCAGCAAGAGTGCTATGCCCCATCCGGGGCGCGAGCCGATGATCAGGTCGCGATACAGCAACGGCACCAGCGCCATGGCGAGAAACGCCGGCAGGAACAGCATCCAGTTGATCAGAACATTGCGCACCCATAGCAGGATGCCGGCCCAGGTGTCGGTGGACGCAAGGCCGGGGCGGGGCGTCAGAAAATCGGTGAATTTACGCAGCGCGGTCAGTTCGGGCAGCCGGTCCTGCTGGCCGGGCCACTTGACCTCCGCGCAGCCGCCCAGCTTATCTTGCACCAGCCCAACGTTGCCATCATGCGCCTTGATCAGGGCCGTCAGCCAGCCGCCGATATAGCCGCCGCCGGAGACGGTGGAGAGGTAATGGAATTCGGTCAGCAACTTCTTGCGGGCCAAAGCCTGCAATACACCGAGCGAGAACGTCGCGCTGCGGATGCCGCCGCCCGAAAGACACAGCGCCGCCTGGCCAATACGGTTTGCCTGCTTGCAGTATTCCGAGAGCGAGGCCTCGGGCGAATGGTCCTGCAACACGGGCTTCTGGCCGCCATGGATGGCGTCGAACTCGGCCCATAATGCGTCAGCAAGCGTACCAACCGGACGCGGTGTCGGCGGCTTCGGCACCATTGTTGTTATTCCATCGCCGTGCGTTTGGACTATCCCCCCAGTATTGGCCACGGCGCAAGCCTATCTGTAATGAATGCGCAAATATTTTTGGGCCACAATAAAATACGTTTGCAGTGATTGATCCCTGCTCTAAGATTGCTTGGCTTCTTACAAGTTCCGGTTGAGTCCTCTCGCATCCGCACACGTCGCCTTTGGGAGCATGATCGTGCAGCGCATCATTCGGATAACAGCCGTTCTTGCCGGTTTTATACTGCTATGCGTCGTGGCGCTCGTTCTTTATGCCCGGAGCGGGCCGCAGCCTGGCCATGTGCGGGATGAAGCAATGAAGGCCGGGCGCACGGCCGCCAGCTTCCCGGCCGCGGACGAGGATTATTTCCGCCTCATGGATGGCGGCCACACGCTGAGCGCGGATCAGGTGAAGGGCCGCAACATGTGGCTCGTGTGGAGCGGCGGCAATGACCGCTTCTGGGATCTGCTGACAAATCGCAGTTTCGGCACCTTCGACCTGCTCAAGACCATCTCCTCCGCACCCAACCTGCCTTTCGGCCGCGACACGCGATGGACCTATTTCGGCGTGATCAACGAGCCTTGCTTCGAAAAGCCCACCGCGCCGGACGACACGCATTTCGGCCTCTGGCTGGACAAGCGGCGCAGCGATTGCCCGGCCGATCCTTTCGATAATCCCGGCAAATATCCGGGCGTGAAACTTGGCGCCCGCGGCACCGGCGGTTTGCCTGTTGGCTCCTATTACGGCGAACCAACCGGCATCGTGGGGCTGCGCCTGTTCCCGAACCCGGATTTCGATGAAAAGGCCCGCAAAGCCTGGGACGCGACGCGCTACTACACCGATCCCAGCTATTACGAATCGAAGACACTGGTTCGGCCTTACCGTGTCGGCATGGCCTGCGGTTTCTGCCATATCGGGCCTAGCCCGGTTAAGCCACCGGCAGATCCTGAAAATCCGGCCTGGGAGAATCTGAACTCTACCGTCGGTTCGCAATATTTCTGGTTCGATCGCGTTTTCGTGTGGAACGCGGATGAACACAATTTCGTTTTTCAGCTGCTGCATAGCTATCTGCCGGGCACGCTCGATACGTCGCTTGTCTCCAGCGACAGCATCGTCAATCCGCGCACCATGAACGCGATCTACAACCTGCCCGCACGCCTTGAACAGGCCCGCCAGTATGGCGCCGAAACATTAACCGGCGGCCAGCTCAACAACAAGCAGTTCAATGATTTCTTTTCCAGCGGACCGCTCACTGATTTCTATCGCCGAACCGGCGACACCGCGACCTCAAGGACGCCCCGCGTACTGAAGGATGGATCGGATTCGGTGGGCGTGCTTGGCGCGCTCAACCGCGTGTTTGTGAATATTGGCCTGTTCAGCGAGGAATGGCTGCTGCACTTCACGCTTTTTACCGGTGGCACGCCACTTACGCCGTTCGAAATCGCCAGCGCCGAGCGTAATTCCATCTACTGGCAGGCCACCGAAGCGCAAACCCCGCTGATGGCGCAATTTCTGCTCGCGGCCGGCCTGCCCGACAAGCTCGCCGACACGCCGGACCCGGCACGCTATCTGAAAGCCGATGCAGAAACCCTGGCCCAAGGACGCGGTGTATTCGCGGAACGTTGTGCCCGTTGCCATTCCAGCAAATTGCCGCGACCGCTTGCCGGCATGGACAGCCCTAATTCCGCGCCATGCGCCGGGCGCAATTATCTGGTGTGCTGGAATGCCTACTGGACATGGACAAAGACCGAGGATTTCAAGGCGAAAATGCGGGCGATCGTCGAGCAGCCGGATTTTCTGGAGAACAACTATCTTTCCACCGAATTCCGCGTGCCGGTCACGCTGTTGCAGACAAATGCCTGCAGTCCGCTCGCCACCAACGCCATTGCCGGTAATATCTGGGATAATTTCTCGTCGCAAAGCTATAAGGATCTGCCTTCGGTCGGCACCATCACGGTGCAGAATCCGTTCACCGGCGCCGATCTGCCTTTCACCATGCCCGCCGGCGGGCGCGGCTACACGCGGCCGCCCTCGCTTGTCAGCCTGTGGTCCACCGCCCCGTATCTGTTGAACAATAGCGTTGGCGGATCGCGTGAGTTCCAGACCGATCCTTCCGTCGAGGCGCGCGTGAACTCTTTCGAGAAGGGCATGGAACAGATGCTCTGGCCGGAGCGCCGCGATCACGACAGCCTGCTGGGCGACAAGGGCGTGGGATATATTCAGCGCACGACGGCAACCAGCTATCTCACGACGCCCGCTGGTTATATGCCGGATGTTGTGGTCGCACTCCGCAAGCCGCTGGGGTGGTTGTTTCCGAATGTGTTCGATGCCGATGGTGGATTGAAAATCGGCCCGATCCCGAAGGGTACGCCGATCGGCTTGCTGGGCGACCTCAACATACTCTCCGAGGATAGTGGTTTTGGCGCGCAGGCCTCGAAGACTCTTTCGGTTCTTTCCGCGGTGATGCTGGCCAAGCGCGATCTTGCGGCATTGCCGGCCAACGTGACCGACGCGCAGGCGGCTGACATTTTTCAAAGCCTGGGTGAAAGACTATACAAACTGAGCAAGTGCCCTGACTACGTGATCAATCGGGCATTATTTTGGTACCTCGATGTTTTCCGAGGAGGCGGGGCTGAGCGACGATGAGAAACATGCCCTGATCGACTATCTCAAAACATTTTAGGAGAGCGTATCCGGGGGCAGCACCAGGAGTAAAAGTCTTTTTGCTTCTTTTTCTTCAGAAAAAGAAGATTCTTCTTTTTTGAAAAAAAGAAGCAAAAAACTTTTAATTCTTTGGCTTTGTGTTCAATCAAGTCAGGCAAGCCAGATGAGCGACAGCGGTGAGTGCGATTATATCGTTGTCGGATCGGGCCCGGGCGGGGCCACGGTGGCGGCGCGCCTGGCGGAGGCCGGCTACGAAGTGGTGATCCTGGAAGCCGGCGGCGACCCGCGGATGATGCTGGGCGGCGACACCCTCGATCCGGGCGGGCAGCGATTGCCCGACGATTACGACGTGCCGGCCTTTCATCCTTTCGCCTCGGAAAACGAGGCGATATCGTGGCATTTCTTCGTTCGGCATTACGCGAACGAAGACATGCAGCGCCGCGACCCGGCTTACCGCGCCGCGTGGCAGGGCCGCCCCGCCGATGGGGTGCTGTATCCCCGCGCCTCCTGCCTGGGCGGCTGCTCCGCGCATAACGCGATGATCTTTGTCACGCCGCCGGATGCGGATTGGGACGCCATTGCGGACCTCACCGGCGATGAATCCTGGTCGGCCGCGCATATGCGGCGTTATCTGGCGCGGCTGGAGGATTGCGGGCATCGATGGGTTGCGCGCCTTCTGGCGCGGATCGGGGTCGATCCAACCGGCCATGGCTGGAGAGGCTGGCTGAGCACGCAAGCGGCCTTGCCACGCGCTGCCCTGAACGATCCAGATATCGTCAGCATTTTTGCGCGATCCGCACTTGCCGCGGCTGGTTGCGCCCGAGGCGGACTCGGGTTCTACCTGCGTGTGCTGCTCAGGTCGTTTGGTGATCCTAACGACGCCGCGGTGCGGAGCGAAGCGGACGAAGGTTTGTTTTACACGCCTCTTACCACGCGGCGGCATGCCCGCAACGGCGCGCGTGAGCGCGCGCTCGCGGTGGCAACCAGGTGGCCACATCTGCTCCGCATCCGGCTGAACACGCTGGCGACGCGCGTGCTGCTGGATGAGCGCGGCCGGGCAACCGGCGTTGAATATATGGAGGCTCCTTGCCTGTACGGCGCCGGGGCCGCCATCCACGCGGGGGCCGATCCGGTGCCCAGACAGTTGCGGGCGCGGCGGGAGGTGATCCTTGCCGGTGGCGCGTTCAATACGCCGCAGCTTCTCATGCTATCCGGGATCGGGCCGCGCGCCGAGCTTGAGCGGCTTGCGATACCGGTGCGCCGCGATCTGCCAGGCGTCGGCTGCAATCTGCAGGATCGTTACGAAGTGAGCGTGGTGAACCGGATGGGTTTCGGCACCTGGCCGAGTTTGCGCGGTGCCACGTTCAGCCGCGGCGACAGGCAGTATCGCGCCTGGTCGCGGTGGCGGCGCGGGATATACACCTCCTGCGGCAGCTGCCTTGCGGTCGCGCGGCGATCGGATGCCGGCAAGGCTCTGCCGGATTTGTTCTGCATGGCCCTGCTCGGCTATTTTAAGGGCTACTTCCCCGGTTACGCGCGCAAGATGGCGGAGCGCCATGATTGCCTGAGCTGGAGCATATTGAAGGCACACACGATCAACCGCGCCGGCCGGGTCAGCCTTCGATCCGCGAACCCGCGCGAGCCGCCCGCGATAAATTTTCACTATTTCGAGGAAGGCACGGACGCGCAGGGCGAGGACTTGAAGGCGGTTATTGAAGGTATCCGCTTTGTGCGATCGATGACGGAGCCTCTGCGCCGGGACGGCATGATTGCGGCCGAGGAAATTCCCGGGCCGGATATCGAGACCGACGCGGCGCTGGGCGAGTTTATCCGGCATCATGCCTGGGGGCATCACGCATGTGGCACTTGTGCGATCGGCGATGCGGCCGAGGGCGGCGTTTTGGATGCTGATTTTCGCGTGCATGGCGTAGGGGGCTTGCGTGTTGTGGATGCCTCCGTTTTTCCGCGCATTCCTGGTTTTTTCATTGCGAGCGCAGTTTATATGATCGGGGAGAAGGCTGCGGATGTCATTATTGCGGGGTAGCTTGGCCACGCATCTGGCCGCACCACCAGGAATAAAAGTCTTTTTGCTTCTTTTTCGTAAGACAAAAGAAGATTCTTCTTTTTTGAAAAAAAGAAGCAAAAAACTTTTACTTTTCAGCGTGTGTTGGAGGATGCGCGATTTGGCACGCATCTGCGCGGGCGCGGAGGAAGGCTGCTTCGCGCGTGTTGCGGGTGAGCTTGGCCGCAGCTTCGAATTCCGCGCGGGCCTCGGACAGGCGGCCGCAGCGAAACAGGAAGTCGCCGCGCGCGGCCGGCAGCGGCGCATAGCTGCGCAAGGCGGGGGCGCCGGCAATCTCGTGAAGCAGGCGCAGGCCCGTTTCGGGTCCATAGGCCATGCTGTGGGCGATCGCCCGGTTGAGATCGACGACCGGCGAGGGCATGACGGCGCGCAGCCGGTCGTAGAGCGCTGCGATGCGCGGCCAGTCGGTTTCGGCCGGGCTGCGCGCGCGTGCGTGGCAGGCGGCAAGGGCGGCTTGCAACGCATAGGGGCCGTCGGCGCCGCCGAGCGCCTCTGCGCGGGCCAGCGCTTCAAGGCCGCGGCGGATCAGCAGGTGGTCCCAGCGCGCGCGGTTTTGTTCGGTGAGCGGTATCAGGGCGCCGTCCGGCCCGGTGCGCGCCTTCAGGCGCGAGGCCTGGATTTCCATCAGGGCCAGCAGGCCGAACACCTCTGCATCGCCGGGCATGAGCCCCGCCAGCATGCGGCCCAGCCGTTGCGCCTCCTGGCAGAGGCCTGGCCGGACCAGGTCGTCGCCCGCCGTGGCTGCGTAGCCTTCGTTGAAGATCAGATAGACGACTTCCAGCACCGAGGAGAGCCGTGCCACGCGTTCGGCGCCGCGCGGCACGGCAAAACTTAATCCGGCCTTGCCGATCGTTTTCTTCGCGCGGACGATGCGCTGGGCGATTGTAGGTTCGCTCGACAGGAAGGCGCGGGCGATTTCATCTGTGGTGAGGCCGCCAATGATGCGCAGCGTGAGCGCGGTGCGGGCTTCGGCCGAGAGCACGGGGTGGCAGGACGTGAAGATCAGGCCCAGCAACTCGTCGCCGAGATCATCGTCCATGGCCGCTTCGACCGCCTCGGCGGTATCGCATGCGCCCTCCAGCTCCCTCGCGATCTGCCCATGTTTGAGGGCGCGCATCTTGCCGTGGCGGATCGCGTCGATGGCGCGGCGCCTGGCGGCTGCCATGAGCCAGGCGCCGGGATTGGCGGGGACGCCGGTTTTTGGCCATTCGGTGAGGGCAACGACCAGGGCATCCTGCGCCAGTTCCTCCGCAAGGCCGACATCGCGCACCAGGCGGGCCAGACCCGCGATGAGTCTGGCCCGTTCAATGCGAAAAACCGTTTCGATCGCCTGGCGAGTCTCGCTTGCACCCATGGTGCCTTGTCGGCCACGGCCATGAGCGAGGCAAGCGCAATGGGGCCGGCAGGCTCAGCCGGCGCTACCCCTCATCACAAAACTCTCTCGGCAAAAGTCTCATCAGTGGGTTGCCACTCGAAGAGTGGCCGGATTTCGATTTCGCTTTGCCCGGACGGGGGATTGGGCCAGCGTTTCGCCCAGGCGAGTGCCTCTTCCATGTTCTTCACTTCCCACACCGAGTAGCCGGCGATCAGCTCGCGCGTTTCGGCGAAAGGCCCGTCGATGACAGTGACTTTGGCGCCATCGAACGCGATGCGCTTGCCCTGCGAGGAGTTCAGGAGGCCGGCCCCGTCAACGAGGGCGATACCGGCAGCCGCCACTGCCTCCCCGTATCTGTGCATTGCCTCCATTGCCTCGGGCGTGGGGGGAATGCCCTTTTCGGTATCTTCGGTCGCCTTCACGATCACCATGACGCGCATTGTCTTGTCTCCTGAATGGTGTTGGCATCAGCCCGCCAAATCCTGGCCGCAAGTTGATCTGCCCTTACAGATCAACATCCAGGGCCGTCGTCTTGGCCGCTGCTGCTTCTTGCGCATGCAGGGCCTCCCAGCGCTGGACCCGGTCGGCCCCTTTTTCCAAGACCTCGGGCGGCAGCCACGCCTCGATTTCGGCCATCTCGAAAAGCGGCCGGATTTCGATCTCGCTCGGTCCCGGCATGGGGTTGGGGCAACGCTTAACCCAGGCGACCGCCTCGTCCATGTCCTTGACCTCCCACAGCCAGAAGCCGGCGACCAGTTCGCGGGTCTCGGCGAAGGGGCCGTCGATCACCATGCGGCCGGGGCCTTCGAAGGCGACGCGCTTGGCCTTCGAGGTGGGCTGGAGGCCCTCCGCCATGAGAAGGATTCCGGCGTTGTGCAGCTCGGCGTTAAACCTGCCCATCGCTTTCATCGCCTCGGGCGTGGGGGGAGCGCCCTTTTCGCTGTCACCAGTGGCCTTCACGAACACCATCACACGCATCGTCTGTCTCCTTGTTGGAGCCGGCCTTGTTGGCCTGGCATCAGAGCGACGAATGGAGTTTCCGGAAATCGACATCCTCCGGCAAATTATTTTCTACCGTCCATGCGGGGGGGGGGAGCGTAGAGCTTTGGCCGCCCGGATCAAAAATGAACCACTCTGCCATACGCATCCAGCACCGCTTCATGCATCGTCTCGCTCACGGTCGGGTGCGGAAACACCGTGTGCATCAACTCCTCTTCCGTTGTCTCCA
>Ga0116231_10014004_pt1 | contig 10988 bp, 7 predicted proteins | sample S1TSphgellanicum_2_FD_89695 | JGI IMG/M metagenome (GOLD analysis project Ga0116231, IMG submission 89695) | Host-associated microbial communities from peat moss isolated from Minnesota, USA - S1T2_Fd - Sphagnum magellanicum MG | ecosystem: Host-associated > Plants > Peat moss > Unclassified...
AGCGGCTTGATCATACCGATAGGCCGGTGGGTTCTGCGCACCGCATGCGCCAAGTTCAGTGAATGGCGCCACGCCGGCATCGCGGTGCCCGGACTCTCGGTGAATATTTCCGCTGCGGAAATGCGCTCGCGGGGCTTCGCGAGCGGGGTCGCCGCCGTACTCGCGGAGACGGGCATGGATCCAAAAAGTCTCACATTGGAGATGACCGAGAATTTCATCATGCAAGACTCCCAAGCCACCGCGTTCGTGCTGAATGCGCTGCGCGCGCTCGGCGTGCGGCTTGCGCTCGATGACTTTGGAACCGGCTACTCGAGCTTGGGTTACTTGCGACGGTTCCCCCTCGATGTTCTTAAGATCGACCGATCATTCGTGGGCGGGCTCGCCTGGAACGTCGAGGACGCCGGCGTCGTGAGCGCGGTGATCCACATGGGCAGGAGCCTACGCATGGGGGTGGTGGCGGAGGGCGTCGAATCCCACGAGCAGATGGAATTTCTCAAACAGAACGGGTGCACGGAAGCACAGGGTAACTATTTCGGCCGGGCATTGAAGGCGGAAGGCATTGCGCGGGTGCTGCGCAGGTCGCTCAAGAACACGCCGCTGGATCGTCAACTCGCCCTGGCGCGGCCCAAGTCCGCCGACAGGCAAGGCTTCCTGTCGAAATAGCGGAACTCACGCGCAGCTCGCCCGAAGGATTGAGCGCCTGCTGCGGCGACCCCCGTGCGGCGCGGCCATCTCGAATTCCCAGCTAAAAACAGTCGCAAAAAAAGCCCCGGTGGATCAGTCATGATCCACCGAGGCAATAGTCCCGGCAGGGGGATGACAAGCCGGGGCATGCCCCGGGAGGGGCAGGGAGTGTGATGCTCGCCAATGCGGCGGTGCACTGTCTGTTCGGTAGCGCTCATATGAGCATCGAACGTCGATGATTCCCATCCGGGCGCTGCAACCGATGACCAGCGTGCCGCGCGATGTCACGGAATCCTGGTTCTGTACGGCAACGTACAGACCGCGGCCTCCATCGCGGATGTAGGCTCGATCTACACATGAGTACGCCCGTTGCACAATCGTCATCGCTGCCGCAGCTTCTGCGGCTCATGGATCATAGCCTCGATTTCGTCGAGATCGTCTCGGCCAACGGACTCGTTCAGGGCGTCTCCGCTGCGATCAAGCAACTCGGCGGCTATGACCCGCAAGACCTCGTGGGCGGCGACTACCAAGATATCATCCACCCAGACGACTGCGCGCGCGCGGCGAAGGTGTTTGCGCGTGCGCTCAAAGGAAAACCCTCCGAAGCGGTCAAACTGCGCTATCGCCGCAAAGGCGGCAGCTGGCGGACGATACTGGTTTCTGCACAGAACTTCCTGGAGGATCCTGCGGTCGGGGGCCTGGTCATCCTGACCCGGGATGTCACCGAACAGTGCGCGGCGGAATCGTTGCTGGCGCAGGCGAATTCGACGGTGGCCAAACTCACCGCCGAATTGAGAGAGGTGGAGAACCGGCAGCGAATGCACCTCGGAGCGGAACTCCACGATGACGTTCAACAGATTCTCGTCGGATTGCGTATGAACATGGAAGCGTCGCGGCTGGGCCGGACCCACGAGACGCCCGGCGAATCGGTCGCCGGCAAAGTGGTCGCCGGTGAATTGGTCGGGGAATGGACCGAACTTCTTCAGAAGGCCATCGATCACCTTCACGAACTCACGGTCGCTTTGCGAAAACCCCGCATCAACGAGCAAGGGCTCAGCGATGCCGTGCGCGCGCACGTGTCCCACGTGCAAGTCTGCCCAGGTCAAGACGTTGCGTTTCAGACCGATGGCAGTGTGGGGAAGGTGCCGCCGAACGTGGCATTGGCCAGCTTTCGAATCGTTCAAGAAGGCCTTGCAAACGCCATCAAGCACTCGCGGGCGGCGCATCTGCACGTGGGCCTGAAACGCGCCAACGGATGTCTGCTCGTGTCCATCGGCGATGACGGAGTGGGATTTGACGTGAAGCGCGCTGCCGCGCGGGCGGCGAAGGTGGGAAGCATCGGGTTGATCAGCATGCGCCAACGGGCGGCCATGGCGGGCGGCCGTTTCATGATCGAATCGGGGGTCGGCGCCGGAACCCGGATCGTCGCCTCATTCCCGGTGGAGCCGTTCGGTGGGCGGCCCCAACCGGGCACCGACCGGACCGTCGATGGAGCGCCGCGGCGGATTACCGCAGAGGACATCATTTATGCAGCTACAAGATCTACCCACGAAAATAAGCCAACGCATCTTGAGGAGCGTCACCTGGACCGGAGTTGATGCCGAATTACCGGGTCATGGGTTGCGACGCCACCTCATCGTGCACTTGAGCCGCATTGGCGGGCGCGTTTCCATCATGCGGGCAGCCGTCGCACGGCTGTTTCATTGATCCGAACATCGACAGGAGCAATTCCATGGCGCACGTGTTCATCGGGTCGGAGCATCGCTGGGGAGAAAGGGTCCGCGTGGATATTCCCGTGCGAGTCATGGCGGAAGGTCGGGATCCGGCGCACTGCCGCCTCAACAATCTCAGTTTGAGCGGCGCTCTGGTCAGGGCCGATCATGCTCTGGCGTTTCCTTTGCTCATCGACGTGCATATCGACTCCACCGTTCAACCGGGCATCGCGTGCGTGGTCAAGGCGCGCGTATCGCGCAAGTTGGCGCATGGCGTAGGCATCGAATGGTGTGATTTCGCGCCGCCGGTCGTCAAGGATTTGCTGCGGTCGCCGACGACGCGATTGCGCCAGTGACCCGTCCACCGTCCCTCATGGCCAGCAAACTTCAGCATTTGACGGTAGCCGGCGAATTGGTGACGATCAGGCCGATCCGGGCGACGGACGCGCGCATGGAGTCTGAGTTCGTGCGCAAGCTGTCGCCGCTCACCAAGCACTATCGGTTCCTGGGCGGCCTCAAGGAGTTGACGCCCGCGCAGGCAAAAACGTTTTGTGAGGTCGACGGCAGGCACGCCATGGCGTTCGTTGCCACCGTCAACGAGAATGGGCTCGAGATCGAGATTGGCGTGGGGCGCTATGCACCCAATACCAAGGCCGACGTTCGAGAGATGGCGGTGACGATCTCCGACGACTGGCAGCACAAGGGCCTGGGCAAGTGTCTCGTGCTGCAATTGATGGCATCCGCGCGGGATTACGGTGTGAAGCGGCTGTACTCGCTGGAGCTCGCCGATAATACCGAGATGCGCGAGCTCGCCCATGAACTCGGCATGTCCGCAACTCGGGATCCTGACGATGCGAATCAGGTTTTCTACTCTCTGCAGGTCTGAAGGCGGCGGCTGCCGCAGGCTTGCTCTGGGCACGCGTTCTGACGCAGACTCGGTGGATTATCGAGATTTTGCGGGGATGATCTGTGTTGGGTCCGCTCGAGACGAAGGTGCTCAATGTGCTTTGGGGTAGCGGTCGGGCCGTGACGGTTCGGCACCTGCTGGCGGCGTTCCCGGACCTGGCCTACACCACCTTGATGACCACGCTTGATCGGCTATACCGTAAAGGCGTATTGCTACGGCGCAGGCGGGGAAGGGCGTTCGTCTATGAGCCGCGCTGCTCGCACGAGCAGATGCTGAAGGAGCGGGCATCGGACCAGATGGCCAGCTTGCTCGCGGCGGCGAGCGCATCGTCAGCGATTCTTTCGACACTCGTTCATTGCGTCAGCCGCAAGGATGCCGCGCTTCTCGACGAGCTCGATGCGCTCGTTCAGGCCGAGCGCGCCCGACTCAAGATGGCGGGCGAATGAGCTTCGGCGCAATGCTGTGCCTGGTGCTCGCCGCGGTCTACGGGGCCACTTGCGTGCTGCTCTCGAGCGGGGTTGCGTTTCTGTGGCACGCCGTGCTCGAGCAACGGCGCCAAGGGGCGCGCGAGTTACTGACGTGGCGCTTGGCTCCCGCAGCCGGAGCGGCATTTTTGACGCTTAGCGTGGCATTACCCGCTTTCGTGATCCACGAGCCCCATCACCGCGCGGAGCCGGTGGGGCCGCTGCTCGTATTGCTGGCCGTGTTCGCGTTCGGCGCCGTTGGCTGCGGCATGTTGCGAGGATTGCGTGCCTGGGGAGCGACGCGCGCGCTGCTGCGGCGCGGCCCGGAACCTCTGGCGGCGGTCGTGGGGGCGTGGCGCCCGCGGATACTCGCCGCGGCGTGTGTCCGTGAGGCCTTGAGCGTCGAGGAATTTTCGCAGGTCATCGCCCATGAAACCGCGCACGTGACGGCGCGTGATAACGTCAAGCTGTTGCTGCAGATCATCAGTCCCGATGCGCTCACGTGGATGCCGGCCGGCACCGCGTTGACGGACCGCTGGCGTGCGGCGGCCGAGCTCGAGGCCGATGCACGGGCCGGCGGCCTCGATCAAGCCAAGCGCCTGGCGCTCGCGTCGGCGTTGCTCAAGGTGGCGCGGCTGTCTGCCGCTACCGGACATCGCTCGCTCGCGCTGCGCATGTCGGCCTTCGATGATGTGGCGGACCGGGTGCGCGAGCTGCTGGCACCATTGCCGGCGCCGAATGGTCGGCCGTCAATGCCGCATGGACGGCTGCCCTTGAGGACTCTGATGGCATGCTCGCTGCTAATTGCCGTTATCGGCGTGCCGCTATACGGCGGCGTGCACGACTGCATCGAGGCGCTGGTCGCGTTTGGGAGCCTGTCGCGGTAATCCCGCGGCCGCGAGGATGCTGGCTGCCATCGCTGGCTCCGCTCTACGATCGCTGGTAGTAGAGCGTCGCCGGCACTTAGAGTGGACGCGTTTTTTTTACGCGTGCCCTTACTCCATGCCAACTGCCGAATCGCTCTGGTCGCTCGCCCCGCTGCTCGCCCTGATGGCCGCTCCCGCCGTGGCGAGCGATGCTGATCCCGCCTCGGGCCCGGACAATGTCCTCGACGAAGTCGTCGTGACCGCCCAGAAGCACAGCCAGGATGTTCAGGACATCGGCGTCGCCATCGACACCGCGAGCGGCAAGGAACTCGAGGCGATGCGCATCCAGCAGCCGCTCGACTTCTCGATGATCGCGCCGAGCCTCTCGACCATGAACTCGACCACGGACGCGACACCGCTATTCCTCATCCGCGGCATCGGTCTCGATGACTTCAATACCAACAACTCGAGCGGTGTGGGGATCTATAACGACGAAGTGTTCGCGAGTCTGCCGGGATTTTTGACCGCGGCGCTCTACGACGTCGACCGCGTCGAGATCCTGGAGGGTCCACAGGGAACCCTTTACGGCAAGAACACGGCGGGCGGCGCGATCAACATCATCTCGAAGCGTCCCACGGACGATTTCGAGGGCTATGTCGATGTCGGTTACAGCCGCTGGCAGACGACCGATCTCACGGCGGCGGTCAGCGGGCCGCTCAACGATTTCATCAAGGCCCGCATCGCCGGCACCGCCACCGTGCAGGGTGTGGGATATCAGACGGACATCGACACGGGACAGAAGTACGGCAAGCTCGACCGCGGCGGCGCCCGCGCCCTGTTCGACATCCGCTTGAGCGACGCGGCGGACCTTCTGCTCAACTTCCACTACGTCTATGACCACTCGATACCGGCTTCACCGTCGACGCCGAACGTCGAGGCGCTGATTCCGCCGCAGCCGTTCCCGACGGCTGGGCTTCTCGACAGTCCCCCGGGCGGCCAGCTCGTCAGAGTAGGCGGTCTGCCGCTGCATAAGAACGAAAACGGCGAGGGCGTGGTCGCGAACTTGAATGTGCACTTCGACGGGCTCGTGCTGACCTCCATCAGCGCATTCGATGACTTCTCGTCCTTGAGTCTCGACAACTACGACGGGTACCCGGCGGCCGACAACAACTGGAGCAAGAATTTCGAGCAGCAGCAGTACAGCGAGGAGCTGCGCCTCGCTTCCGTCCCGGGGGGATTCATCGACTGGATCGTCGGCGCCGAGTACGGCCAGAACTGGTATCACTGCCGCGATTCGCTCGACTGGACCTTCGTCTACGGTCTTGCCGACTCCATCACCGATAGCGGCAAGGCCATCACCGCCGCGAACTTCATTCAGACGCAGCAGTCCGAGGGCCTTTACGCCCACGCGGAGACCCATCTGTCGAGCCAGTGGACGATCGTCACGGGCGTGCGTTACTCGCACGATGCGGTCAGTTTCGACGGCAAGACGATCGATCCGACGGGCCTTCTGACCTACGCCTCCAATAATTTCAGCGGGCCCATCATTCCGAACACCGTGCTCGCTGCGCTCGATGAGTCACGCTCGAATCAGAATTTCTCGTACCGGCTCGAGCCCGACTACCATGTCACGGACAAGGTGATGCTGTACGCGAGCCTCGCGACCGCCTACAAGGCCGGGATCTTTTACGGCCAGCCCGCCCAGGTGCAGGTGGACTGGGGCTACGTTCAGCCCGAGCACGTGCGCAGCGCCGAGCTCGGCATCAAGAGCCGCTTCTTTCACGATTCGCTGCAGTTCGACGCCGCGGCTTTCGACACGGACCTCCGCAACCGCCAATCGAGTCTCTCGCTCTATGCGGGCCCGGTTGGCACACAGCCTTTGATTGCGGGACTTGGCAACGTGCCGCGCTCGCGCATCGACGGCGTCGAGAGCACCATCGAGGCGCGGCCGATCAGCGGGCTCCAAATCCACATCGGCGCAACCTATCTGAATGCCCGCGTCACGCAGACCCTCACGAACGACAACGGGCTGGCGCTGTTCACGCCCGTGCCGGTCGGTCATAAGCTCCCCGATGCGCCGGCCTTGAGCGGCAGCTGGATGGTGCTCTACGAGCACTCGATCACTAGCCGCCTCGCGATGTATGCGCAGGCGAACGAACACTACGTCAGCGCCGAGCATCCGTATCTCGGCGATCCCACGACCTTCGGCCGCGGTCACGATCTCGGCGCGCGGCTCGGGCTCAAGAATCCCGTGCAGCACTGGGACGCGAGTCTGTGGGTCACGAACCTCACCGACACGCGGCCGCTCACCTATGCGTTCGCGGGCAGCGAAGGGCAGCAGTCCTCGTTCTATCAAAAGCCGCGCGATGTGGGGTTGGATGTAACCTACCGGTTCTGAGCGCCACGCATTGCTGTAGGATTGCCCCCTTGAATAAGTCTAAGGGGCATGCGGGATGGTTTTGCGTGGTTTAGTGCTGATTGCGGTCATCGCCTCCTATGCCGTGGCGTCGGCGCATGTGGCCTTCGGCGCCGACATCGACCCGGCTTATCTCGGTGGGATGAAATGGCGCCAGATCGGTCCGTTCCGCGGCGGCAGGGTCGTTGCCGTCAGTGGCGTGGCAGGCGATCCCACCACCTGGTACTTCGGCGGCGTCGGCGGCGGGGTATGGAAGAGCACGGACGTGGGCGCCTCCTGGAAGCCCGTGTTCGATGCGCAGAAGATCTCCTCGGTCGGCGCCATTGCGGTCGCCGATTCCGATCACAACATCGTCTATGTCGGCTCGGGAGAAGCGTGTCCCCGCGGCAACATCTCGTACGGCGACGGCGTCTACAAGTCGACCGATGCGGGTCGCACCTGGACGCACCTGGGGCTCGACGATACCCGGCACGTCGGCGCCGTCATCGTCGATCCGCGCGATCCAAACATCGTATTGGTCGCCGCTTTGGGCCATGCATTTGGCCCCAACGAGCAGCGCGGCGTATTTCGCACGACCGACGGTGGCCGCACATGGATCCGTGTGCTCTACAAAGACAAGGACACCGGTGCCATCGATGTGGCGTTCGATCCCGCGAACTCCAATGTCGTGTACGCCTCGCTGTGGCAAATGCGCCGTCAGCCGTGGAATTTCTCGAGCGGCGGGGGCGGTTCCGGCCTCTACAAGTCGACCGACGGCGGCGCGACGTGGACGCATCTGACGGGCCATGGTCTGCCGGAAGGCATCCTCGGCCGTATCGGCGTCTCGGTCGCCGGCGGGGGTTCCGGACGCGTCTATGCCATGATCGAGGCCGCCGACGGCGGTCTGTTCCGTTCCGACGATGCCGGCTCAACCTGGAGCCGCGTCAATGACGACCACCGTTTCAGACAGCGTGCGTGGTATTTCACCCATATTTTCGCTGATCCTAAGTCCGCCGATGTGGTGTATGTCTTGAATACCGGTGCCTATCGCTCCGCCGACGGCGGCAAGTCGTTCGACTTGATGCCCGCTCCGCACGGCGATCATCACGCGCTCTGGATCGACGCTCAGGATCCAAGCCGCCTGATCAATGGCAATGATGGCGGCGCCACGATTTCCCTGGACGGCGGCAAGTCATGGACGGCCCCTTACAACCAGCCCACTGCCCAGTTCTATCACGTGGCGGTCGACAACCGCTTTCCCTATCGCGTCTACGGCGCGCAGCAGGACAATTCGACCATCGCCATCGCGAGCCGCGATGACGACGGGGTCATCGGGCGCCAGGATTGGTTCGAGGTCGGCGGCGGTGAAAGCGGATTCATCGCGCCCGACCCCAAGGATGCCGAGATCATCTATGCCAACTCCGACAGCGGTCAGATGACCCGCTACGATCATCGCACCAACAATTTGCGCGACGTATCGGTCTATCCGCTGGACGTCTCCGGCAACGGCGCTGCGGACTTGAAGTTCCGCTTCCAGTGGACCGAGCCGCTGTTCGTCTCCGCCTACGATTCCAACGTGCTGTACACGGCTGCGCAAATGGTCCTGCGCAGCCCCGATCAGGGACACACCTGGAAGGCCATCAGTCCCGACCTGACCCGCAACGACAAGACGAAGCAGCAACCCTCGGGCGGTCCGATCACCCTCGACATCACCAGCGTGGAGTATTACGACACCGTGTTTGCGCTGGCCGAATCGCCGCGGCAACCGGGCCTGCTGTGGGCGGGCACCGATGATGGTCTGATCCACCTGACGCGCGACGACGGTCAGCATTGGGCGAATGTCACGCCGAAGGACATGCCGGCCTGGAGCATGGTGAGCCTCATCGATCCCTCGCCGTTCGATGCGGCCAGCGCCTATGCCGCCATCGACCGGCACAAACTGGACGACTTCAAACCTTTGATCTACCGCACACACGATGCCGGCAAGACCTGGGCGCGCATCGTGTCGGGCATTCCGGACGGCGCCTACGTGCATGCCGTCAGAGAAGATCCGAAGCGGCAGGGTTTGCTGTACGCAGGCACGGAACTCGGTGTCTTTTACTCACCCGACGATGGTGCCCACTGGCACCCTCTGCAACTCAACCTGCCGACGACGCCGGTGCATGATCTCGTCATCAAGGACAACGATCTGGTGGCGGCGACCCACGGCCGGGCGTTTTGGATACTGGACGACCTGTCGCCGCTTCGCCAAGCCGCCGACGGCCTGCCGGCCGAGAGCTTTCATTTGTTCCGTCCGGCAACAGCGCTCAAACTACACTATCCGAGCCAGGTCGAGCGACGCCTGCCGGTGGGCGATAATCCGCCTGCCGGCGCGGTCATCGACTACTATTTGAAGAGCAAACCCTCCGTCAACGACGAGATTACCCTGGATATATTGACCGCGGACGCGAAGCCGGTGCGCCACATTTCCAATCAGCGCCGCAAGGACGAGACCGAACAGCCCGCGGAGTGGACTGACCGCGAGGCACCCGCCGATGTTCTGCCGGCGGCGGCCGGGGCCAATCGCTTTGCCTGGGATTTGCGCTACGACGATCCCGAGCAGATTCCCGGTGCTTTTTACAGCGACGACGGGCCCCGCGGTCCGCTCGTGGCGCCCGGCCACTATCTGCTGCGTCTCACCGTCAATGGCATGAGCCAGAGCGTGCCCCTCGATGTCGTCCAAGATCCCAGACTCGCCGGCCAGCTTACCGATCGAGAAGTCAACGAGCTCGAGCAGCTGTCTTTAAGTACACGGGCGGACATCGATCAACTGCACAAGGCGGTCAATCAGATTCGCGAGACGCGTGCCCGCCTGGAGACGATCGAAAAATGGAGCGCAGGGAATGCGGCGGCCAAGACCGTCACCGACGCCGCCCAGGCGCTCACACTCAAGATGGCCCCGATCGAGGCACGCCTCGTGCAGGTCAAGATGGCCGCATCGGAAGACAACCTGCGTTATCCCAATATGCTCAACGAACAATACGACACTTTTGCCGCCACGCTCGATGGCGAGGATTTCGGGCCCAGCGAATCGCAGCAGCAGGTGTTTGCCTACCTGCACGCCGAGCTTAATGCCCAACTGGAACGCTGGCGAAGCATCGCCGCCAGCGATCTACCGGCGTTGCAAGGGCTGATGCACGATCATGGCATCCCATCGATCACCGAGGTGACTGCACCGTGAACCGGGCGAAGCATTGCACGAGCAAGGCAAAGATTTGCGGCGCAATCACTTTGTGGACGGCGCTGGCGCTGCCTGCCGTTTTCGCGGCCGATCTGCCACCGGAAACCGCGGCGGCCTCGCTGCATTGGCGCCTCGTGGGACCGTTCCGCGGCGGCCGCACCAAAGCGGTCACGGGCGTGCCCGGGCAGCCGGATACGTTTCTGATCGGTGCCGTCAATGGCGGCGTTTGGAAGACCACCGACAGCGGCCGGACCTGGAACCCGATCTTCGACGCCGAGCCGACCCAGTCCATCGGCGCGATTGCCATCGCGCCCTCCGACCCGTCCGTGATCTACGTGGCCAGCGGCGAAGGACTCATGCGGCCCGACCTGTCCGTGGGAGATGGCATCTATCGCTCCGCGGATTCGGGTCGCACCTGGACGCATCTGGCGCTCGACGACGCTGAGCAGATTCCCGATCTCGCCGTGGATCCTCACGATGCTAACCGCGTGTTTGCTGCCGTGCTCGGACACCCGTTCGGCGCGAGCTCGCAGCGCGGCGTGTTCCGCTCCACGGATGGCGGCAAGACTTGGAGCAGGGTGCTGTATGTGGACGACGATACCGGCGCTTCTTTCGTGCGCATCGACCCGCAGAACAGCCAGGTGCTGTATGCGGGACTATGGAACGTACGCGCCGGGCCGTGGGAGGACAACAACGTATTCGACGGCACGAAAGGCGGCCTGTTCAAGTCCGTGGACGGC
>Ga0116231_10014005_pt1 | contig 10983 bp, 13 predicted proteins | sample S1TSphgellanicum_2_FD_89695 | JGI IMG/M metagenome (GOLD analysis project Ga0116231, IMG submission 89695) | Host-associated microbial communities from peat moss isolated from Minnesota, USA - S1T2_Fd - Sphagnum magellanicum MG | ecosystem: Host-associated > Plants > Peat moss > Unclassified...
AAATAAGATGTTGGAAGAGAAGATTGAAAGATATTGGACTAGAAAGATGAAGCAATTCAAAGGAGACTAAAAGATGTTGGACTAGAAAGATGAAGCAAGTTAGAGGAGATTGAAAGATGTTAGATCAGAAAAATGAAGCAAATCAAGATGATTAAAGTAACTAAAGGCCCCAAAAAACAATTTTTTGATGTTCTATTATAGGTTAGTGGGATTGTAGCCTGGGGGGGGTTCGGAACTATGAAAATTAATTTTTGATTAATTCGTTCTAGCACATAGGTAGGTTATCAAACATATTTCAAAACAACACTTGCAATGTTCATCATTCACACGATTTTTAACATGAGAATTTACACTCTTTTGGGATAGGATTACCCACGTGCCTAAAGTTGAATCTTTATGTTAAAACTACACCCCAAAAGAGTTAATCATATGTGCTTAAAGATCCTTCTCTATGGGGAACATTCACTAAAGATTATAAAGTTTACACAATGGTATTCACAATAATCTACACATTTTATATCTTCAAAAATTCTTATTCACATATGATATTTCTACAAGTTTTGATCCAACTAACAACATGAAATTATTGAATGCAAATTATGCCCCAAAAGCTCCAATCTCTACCCCTTATATACTTGAAAAAAAAAAATGGATGAATAGTTAATCACATTCATTTACATTTATTCCCCATGTATCAAAGGAATCATCAAGTGTCATTTATAATTTTCCATCCTTCTATGGATAGGTTTTACATTATTGAGAATTTAAGATTTGATCAAGTTTACATACTTGACCTACCATTGTTACTAACCTGAAATAATTATTTAAATTATTCATAATCAACCCTTGTGCCCCTAGTCAAAAAATTCTCTTTATAAGGCCCATGATGTTCATTATTTTATTCTCTATTTTTATCCATATTATTACCCCAACACTAATACTATTATTTGTAATTATTAGTAGTTATTTTGTTGTTACATGATCTATGGAGTTGGCCCTAGGGACTATTACATGTCCATAAACCATAAGATGTAGCAGTCCAAGATGTAACTATGGTGTAGTCCAAGATGTTTTGTCAAGTTCAAGATTCAGCCAAAATTGGCTCCTGCAATCTTTATGGATTAATTGCGATAAATTTTGACAGGTTGACAGGTTTTCCTCATATTTAGTGCTTGTGTAGTTGCACCTGTTTTTCTTTTTTATTAGGTAGTCACACTAAGAGATGAACTGTTCAGAAGTTGGCAATTCTGCCAGGACCTATGTCCACAATGTTATCTATTTCCACTTCCACCTGTTTGTTGTGATATCTAGCAACCAAGTTTGATGGTGATTACATCAACAAAATTTTAAACCAATCCCTAGAATGCATGATAATCCAAAAATGGTTACAATATTTTCTAATGGGTGTGAGCAAGGGCAATATAAATATTTACTCATAAAGAACTGGTGAAAATTTCTTAGTGTAGTTTGAGCACACCTTAAAAAGGTAAGATTACCTTGGTTGTGAGGCAAGCATCTTATGTTTATAGCAGGGTTCTTACACTTCATAAGGTTCCTTGCCAGTTCTTTAAAGGCTCCTCATATGGGGGCATAACCAGAATTTGGAATTCACTGTGGCCTCTGCCTCAACTAGACTACTCATTACTGGAGCACCCCCTTTTATGAGCCTTACATACCACTTTGCTTTGTGGTTGCATGGAGTTGTCTAAGAAATTTCAGATGGTCTTGGCATGTGCATTTGGGTCAGGTTTTGATCAAATAAGTGCATGATTTGGTCCTCAAGCTTGTCAACCCTGCTGCCGACACTCAGGAATGCACAATGCACCAAATGAGAGATGTGGAACAGCACCTCTTTTCCACATGCCATCTTACATATATAACAATTCACATGATCATTGGAACCTCTGGAGTGGTGCAACAAGCTGCCCCAGTTCTCGCGTTATACAGGTCCCAAGTTCCCAACCACTGACCACTTCTGAAGGCCAGAAGTGGTTCACATATGCACAACATGTGCAGACAGGTTCACATCTTGAGGAAGTGGGCCCAAAGATGACTGCTCCATGTTTTAGAGTAACTCTCAAGGGTGCAGAATCATTTACTCTCAGAAGATTTCAAAGAGAAGCCTTCAAGTGTTTGTAGTTTGTACCTATTATTTGTCGGTGTGATGGTACAACTAGTGAAGTATACACTGGTAGACTTGGGTATGTATGGGTGGATCTGCTCTAACCACTTGGGTCGTGTCAATTTGTAATGCAAGAATTCTAGAGCTAATTTTTAGGCACATCTTGGTGGTGTTTAGGGTTATATGAAGTGGAGTAATTTGTTAATGTGAAATGGGGATCTCATTCCACTTTGCTGTTTCTTTATTTATGTTATGCATTGGAAATGTTACTACCTCCAAGATTCTCTCAAATTTTTATATGTCCAAACTTGAAGGTAAACACTTAAACACAGGTCTCAATAATCCTTACTTCTGAATGAAGCCTGACATTTGTGACAAGTTCAACCTTGCAAGTCATGGTACTGGGCACACATGACACCATAATAAAGTAGCTTATTAGAAAGGGGGGGTGCTGGGCCTTGAGTTCTGAAGGACAGACTACCAGACTTTGTCTATACCGATGCAAAGTCCCAAAAAGTCCAATCAAACACTTAGTGGCTATGACCTTGATGGGAGGTTCAAAGAAACTCATGAAAGATGATGACACTATGTAATGTTGCTAAATGATTTGAGTGCAAGAGAAATTTGATATAAACCTTTACCGCCAAAATTCCATACTGAGGTAAAGCATAAAGCCCCTTCCTTAGAGGTCGAGCTATCGGCTGTGGCGGAAAACACTACTGCTAGTTGCACCGATTCCCTCCCCAAGGATTTGCTATTGACAGGCTCTGGTGGACAACTTATTTGCAAGCCACCCACTTTGTTCATACCACATTTCAAACTGTCGGTAAGGGTTAAAGTCAAGGATTGTTTGGAATTTGGAACCCCATGCTTTACCACCGTCCACAAGGCACATGCAGCCACTACCGATTTAGGAATGGGAATACCGATTTAGCAATGGTTTTGCCCTTTACGAAATGGGGAGTGTGTGGCTTTGCTGCAATGTGCACAGGATGAAAGCTTTAGTCATAGCCTCATGTTTAAATTTTTTCTTTTTCTTTTTTCCCCTCCACAAACAACAATGATGCAAAAATCTAACTTGCCCTTTCGCTTGTCACCTCTCACTTGGGGGCTTTCACCCATATGTCCCCCCTCCCTCCACGAAAATCCCAAAAGCCCCATCCATGAGAGTGGAGCATCCAATTGGTCCCATGACAAACAACAAGAAACAAGCATCTCTCACCTTTTGCCACCCCTCTATTCCACCCCTCCCCCAACCTAAACCCCAAATAAACGTGAGTGGACCGACCTCTTGGTTTTCATGCCAAACAAGCTTTCCAAGAATAACATCTAAATTATTTTGCAACTAGTTGTTTCAATAATATCTATGTCCCACCTAAGTTTGCCAACCATGAATAATTCAAACTCACAAAACTGAGACAATTGAATTCAACCACATTCTAGGGGCATTTTTCCCCCTTGTATATTTGGCCTACCTAGCCCATTTATGATACTTTAGAAAATTCCAAGAAGGATCCAACGCCATTATTGTACCTACAATTGATAGTCAATGATTTTTTTGAATATTTATTTATTTTAGAAAATGGGGTTTGGTAGTTTTAGATTCATTTTTTAAAAATTCAACAATTGAGGAATAAATATGCAAGGTACACCTTGTAGTGCATATTTGTAATAGTAATCCAATTGCTGGTACATTGAACAATTTTACACGAGTTGGGAGTTCAAGTATCAACAATTTCAACATACACACACACACACATATCAACTAGGCCTTCAAGAATTATGTTGTGTCAAACTTCAGTCATAGGTATGGTATTTGATTATTGTTCAAAGCTTAACCCTAAAAGTTAACTTTGTTGTCATTTATGATCATTTTCATTAATGGATGTGTATAAATGAGGCTTTCTATTTTATTGCCAAGTACTTACCCTACTTTGTCACATACCCAATGTGTCCAAACGTGCATAATAACTTATTGCATTTTTTTTCTTATATATATAATGAATTCACATTTTTTGCATGGCATTATAAATCAGAATCTTTTGAACATACTTTGAAATACACATAAAATTCACTACATAGATCTAAAGTTTGAATGCATATTCATAGTGGTTCATTGCACTTGCATCACACACTTGCAAACTTTGGTATAAAAACTTTCGGATTCTTTGATTTTGAACCATATTTATAATCTCTCTTTATTTTCCTATTGTTTTGGACATTTAACATAGTAGTGACATATGCTCAATTCGATTCAAACATACGCGTATTATATGTTTTTTTGGGCTTTTTAAAAAATACAGCCCAAAATATGCAGAGTGGTAAAGGTTATGCAAAGAACCATTACCGGGCCACAAAAATTGCAGTCTGCTAGACTCTACAGTAGTTAACAACCTAGTTACATTTTCGCCGTCAAAATCGATGATTTCTGCAGCAACAATATCACCTATCGACGCCTGATATTCACGGTGCTCATTTCAGAACCCCGCCAAATATGGACGGTCTAGGATCAAAAGGTTTCGCGGATAAATCTTTTGATTGGCCATGACTCGGATGGCTCAACCATGACACTGATAGCATTCGGAACCAGACTATTGCAACTTGCAAGTCTAGATCTGATACTAAGTAATAACTTCAACTTTCTTTCATGCTACAATCGAGCAGGGTGACCTTTGGAATGGGGAAGGAGAAAGAACCCGAGTGGACCAAGGTCACCATCCTCCAGGAACCTGAAAAAGCGGGGGGGAACTTTCAAGTCAAGTGTGGGCACTATGAGCTCGTGTTTTAGGGGGGTGCCACAAGAATCCAAGGCCACTTCTCGGGTTAGGTGGCTTGTGGAGTCAAGAAGTGCACCAAATGGCCCCAAGCCCTCAAAAAACAGCTTCAGGATATTAATCAGGCGAAAAGAGAACAGGAAACACAAAAACAAAAGGTGCAAGATCTGGATGAGGCTACAGCTGCTTTCTTGCAAGGCCCCACCAAAAAGCAGAGCACTCTCAAAGCTGCCTTTGGAAAGCAAGATAAGTTTAAAGTAGATGCTCTGTGGGGTCGTGCCTTTTATGGCAATGGTCTTTCTTTCCGCCTGATCAATGGCCTTCATTTCAAGGCAACCGTTGAAGCTACCGCTGATTTTGGCGAGAACTACAAGTTGCCAAGTCTTGTATCTCTTCATACCACCCTGCTAGACAAGGAAAAGGTATCGATGGCAGCAGAACTCAAGTCATTTATGGTGTCAACGCGGAGCAGCAAGGCAACCATAACCAGCGATGGGTGGTCAGACACTCGGAATAGGCCTCTTCTCAATCTTCTGATGGTCACACCCAAGGGCGAGAAGTTTCTTGAGAGTGTAAACACAAGTGGGGATACCAAGGATGCAAATTTCATTGCGCAGGTTGTTGGCAAGGCAATCGAGGATGTGGGGGTAGAGATTGTGGTCCAGATGTGCATGGACAGTGCAACATTTTGCAAGGCTGCAGGTCGCAAGCTAGAAGCCCGCTTTCCCCATATCACATTTACTCCTTGCACCCCACACTGCCTAGATCTATTGCTTGAGGACATGGGCAAGCTGGATTGGGTTTCCTCCGTCATAGCCGAGGCAAGAACAGCGTTGAAGTTCATCACAAACCATCATAAGAGTCTAGCTCTCTTTAGGAGCCTGTCCAAGCTAGAGCTCTTGAAACCAGGGGAGACCAAATTTGCCACCAACTTCATCATGCTACAGCGCATGCATGAGGTGAAGGCATCACTGCAATAGCTTGTGGTCAGCGACGCTTAGGGGGAGTGGAACCAGAAGTCGTCACATGAGATGGAGGGAGAGGAGGTGCATGACATCCTGACTTCCACTGCGTTCTGGAAGGGTGTGAAGGAGTTGTTGGCTGTTTCAGAATCGATAGTCTGCCTTTTGCGCTAGTGTGACAAAGGTGTTCCAATTGTGGGAAAGGTTTACTATGCCATGTTCTTGATTGGCGAGGAGCTGGGGGTGCTCAAGGAAGGAACAAGTGAGCAGCATCCGGGGGTGAAGCTTTCTGCTGTCAAGTATGAGCAAATCAATTAGCTTTGGTGCAAGCGCTAGGAATACTTGCATTCAGATATGCACTCAGCTGGGTTTGTTCTGGAGTCGGAGTTCCAGTCAGCAGAATATGGATAAGACCAGAATGCGGAAGTGATGCAAGGGTTTTTGAACATCCTAAAGAAGCTCATCCCAGATGTAGACGATCAAGCAAAAGCCCTGCAGCAATTGGCACAGTTTAGAAACCAGGAAGGTTTGTTTAGCAGACTCGGCATTCAAGCAGCCATGAGAGCGATGCCCGAGTGGAAATTTTGGCAATAGTGGGGTCAGCAAGTTCCAGAGCTTCAGACAGTAGGCGTGACGATCCTCAGCCAATGTTCTGCAGCCTTAGTGTGCGAACGCAACTGGAGCACTTACGATTTCATCCATTCAAAAAAGCGAAACAGGTTGACCCCGCAAAGAGCTCAAGATCTAATGCATGTCTTCTCACACCTGCGCCTAGCACATAAAGTGAACATCATTGAGTTTGAGGAAGAGATGATTAGTTGGATGGAAGAAGAAGAACTAAATGACGATTAGAGTGGGAACAAGAAGGGGACGCGATGCACTTCTGTAAAAGGTGAGATTACGTGATCATCATTGTCTTTGTTCACTGTTTCGGAAATAGGTGTAAAATTGTGTCAAATGTTTTCGATCATCTTTGAAACCAATTGCAAGTTCGACAAGGACCAGACCCTAAAACTAGTGTGCAGTTTTATTCTAGGTATGCCTATGCTCAAGCTGGTTAAGAAGGGTTTGGGCACAACTTAAGCTCAACTTGCTTAGCGTTTTGCTCATCGTATGTTATTGAACTGATGTCTGCTCAAAATGGTCACAGATTTGGGCACAACTTCAGCTCAGCTTGCTCAGCGTTTTGTTCATCGTATGTTACTAAGCTGATGTCTATTCAAAACAATCACAGATTTGGGCACAACTTCAACTCAGCTTGCTCAGCGTATTTTAAAATATTTGAAAATACTTCTTTTTGAGCACCTTCAAAAAATACGCGTATTTCGTATGTCACTACTATGACATTTAATAAAAATGGACTTAAAAAAAAATGTTTACATTCTAGGTATTTGAAATGATCATTATGCTTCCAATTGCCTTCACATTTGAATGCAACAATATTTGACAAGATATATTGCAAAGGCTTAGCAAATGATATTGTTGAATGTAACATTATTTGACAATATGTATTACAAAGGCTTAACAAATGATATTGAAGGGAAATTCAAATATAATGTGTTGCAAAAGAATTTCAAACCTTGGATGCAATGTAGTTATTAATTTTTCATGCTTTGACAAAAAGGTCACACCAAAGTTTCAAGATAAGACTAAAACAAGGCCATGTTCATATCTTGGTCACATCAATTATTCGTCATAAATTGGTCATAAATTGATTCATGTAATTGAAATAAAAATTGGCATATTGGACAAGCAAAATTTCACATTAAATCATGAAGAAGAAAAGTGTCAATTCATGACTATAATTTTTTACTATAAATGTCATAATTAACATTTGTGACTAGAAATGCATTAGTGAAATTAATGAAATTACATTCAACATCTAATTGCACATGATGATTCATTATGATGTAAGCACATTTCATATGGGTGATGTATATGATTAACATATATAGGTTCACATGTTGACCATTTGTATGCAATTTGTAATTGATCATTATTTTTGTAACAAAAATAAAGCCCATTCACATATTGTGTTGCAACCCTAGCTTTGGGCTCGCAACCAAGGCAAAGGGGTTACAAGGTTGCGGGCCAAGAGGAAGCTCGGGAGTCAAAGTAAGAGGAAGCCCAGGAATCAAAGCAAAAAAAAACCCGGGAATCACATCACACACTCTCAGGAGTGTAAGAAAGTGTGAGGGAGTATGAGGGAGTGAACCCTCACACTCCCAAGACAACTCCCACTTTGGGAGATGGAGTCCCAGTGGACTCTCAAAATTTCAGAGAGCACTTTCAAGGGTCAAAACTCAATGGCTTGTGGCGTTCTTTATATCATTGGAAAGCTCTTGGAACCTAGATGTCTAAAATGGGCTCACATTGCTCATTTGGACATCTGAAACATAAGTTATGGCCAAAAGAAGGGTCAAGAGTCATATTGTCAATTTGACTCCTGACCACAAAAAGTCGGGAATCGACTTGATTTACTTGGTTGTAGGGGGCATGCGACATACCATTGGAAAGCTCTCGATGAGAGCTATAATTTTTCTTCAGACCACATCCCGATTTAAGGTCTGCGCGTAAAGTTATGGGGCTCCAAAGTCGCAGGAGTCCCATTTGGCGCAATTTCGGGACTCCCATTTGGGAATCCTGGGAGAGAAAAGCCATTTGGATGTAGGCTCCATGGCCAGCCACATAGTATACTGTAAGGGGGAAGGTGGTGGCTTCCCCCAAGTCCGAACCGTGGTGAATTTAGTGTGTCCGTGTTGCCCATGGCTTGTCCTAACACTAAGGGTGCTCCAACTATGCATTAACCATTTTGTGTGGGTTATGTGCAGGCATGTGTGAGTGAGTGAAGCTTGTCAATTCTTCCTAGTCCCACTCTGGAGCTCCAACACGCCCCTCTACCCCTCAAAGTGTTGTGAGCTAGGGAACGTGCCTCGACTTTTCCCTTTTTCATTGTGTTCTACTTGGACTCACATTTGAATCTTTCGAGGAGTTGAGAGTGCATCATATTGCCACTTGGTGCAATAAAAAATTATCACTTGGCATAACCAAAGTATATCGCATAACATTAAAAAAATTAAAATTCAACTTATGTAGGTGGGTAGGTAAGTAAGTATGTTGGTAGGTAGGGAGTAGTAAATAAACAATTATTTTATTTTATTTTATGTTTATCCTTTAAGGTCAAACCTTTTTATTGGCTCATCCCAAATGGCATATTCTTTTTATTTTTGCTTTTGTGTTTTCAATTTTTCAAGTGCATTTCTTTATATAATTTAGAAAATTAAAATGAAAGAAAAAAAAGGACAAATTTTATAATTGCAATGTAATCACAAACTAATTTGTGCGACTCAAAAACCTTGTCCTATATATTTTCTGTTTTCCAATGTTGCAAATTATATGAATAGATGTGCACCATAAACTTTTGAATCCCAAATTAAAATAAGATCTTTTCTAAAAATCAACCTACCTACTTAGGCCTTACCTATTTTCTTAACTTACCAACCTAATTAACATAGGCAAATGTATATAATTAACCTAATTAATTATAAATGTTCCCTACCAATTAATATTTTGTTTAACCTACTGCGTATTAATTTAATTTATTACCCATTAATGAATTTAGCATATTCATTAAAGTAGTTTGTGTTGCATTTAAGTTAGGCCCACATATTCATACTTAGACCTAAGCTAAACCTTGCTTAAACATTGGTTAAACTAAAATTTTACTAAAGGTTTGTTAAAGATTGTTTAAATTTAAATTCATCAATTTTATAAAAGTCTCTTCTTGGTGAAAATTTCAAAAATATAATCAACATAGAAGGATGGAAAACTTAATAGTCACAATTAGTTGCACCATAATTACAATCATAACAATAGATTGAAAAAGATGTTGACTAGTTGTAAAATTGACAAAACGTAGTTGCAAATGACAATCAATCACATATAATATAATAGATGCATAATACAAAATATTTTCTAGTGAATTCATCACAACTTGAACAAATTTGGGAGGCATTTGTTTCTTTATAATATATTTTACAACCCCTCGTGGGATGTACATTGAAATGACATTTTCAAAAACTTGTAAATGTGGGAATCCCAAAAACTTGAAGTTTGAACTCTCAAAGTTTTAAAAGCTCATAACCTTTTTATAATAAACTTATTGGGACAATACACATCTCTATGTTGTAGCTCTTAAAAAAGTTCATGTCAAGCTTTTCAATTAGACACGAGTTTTCTATCTATCATAATTTAAATGAGCATAGGTCAATGTTTTCCATTCCCATTGCAATTCTTCAAATCACCATAATTTCTTGACATTAAATTTATTTTGATAATATGCTACGCATTGAAACTTTTTTAACAATCCAAATATCACATCATGCATTCTAATTTTTACGATTCATAGGGAGTTCCAATTCCAATTTTGCAAGCATTGATGATTTACCTTAAAATGTTGCTTGGGTGGCCATTCTACTAACTTGCACACATTTTCACCTTGTATGGGAATGTGTTGCATTTCATTGGGCTCATGTGACATCTTAAACTCATGCTTAGCCCAACTTGAAAAAAAAACATTTGGATTTAAATTCACATGACTTAAAAATGCATTCCCAATTTTGGAATCAATTTTCATGGAATCTTGGGATATTTGGGGTAAGATTCCATTGGACATTTGGGATAAGGTTTAGGGGACCAAATATTCTTCAAGTAGACAATTAATAGGCATTAAAGCCATGAATTCATGGCCACAAGAGGGATTTGAACCATTCACCTCCATGGTGACAAGCTAAAACATTAACCATCCAATTACCATTTCACAAGGTGACAAATAATGTTTAGTAAAAAATATAAACTCATATTCATTTGAAATTTCACATGCACTATTCTTAAGTTAAGCTTGGGTAGAACTTGCCTATTTACACTTAGGCATTTAAACTCAACCTAGTTAAACTTGGCTAAATTTAACTACCTTCAGGTATTAACCCATGGATGATGAAGATGGGGCAAATCAAGGTTTCAAATATGTTTTAGAGAAGGCTACATGTTCCCAAGATTTTAAGAAATCAATGACATCCAAGATTCTTTTTATTTGATGTTATGTTTCAAAGCTTGTTGTATAGTG
>Ga0116231_10014006_pt1 | contig 10983 bp, 12 predicted proteins | sample S1TSphgellanicum_2_FD_89695 | JGI IMG/M metagenome (GOLD analysis project Ga0116231, IMG submission 89695) | Host-associated microbial communities from peat moss isolated from Minnesota, USA - S1T2_Fd - Sphagnum magellanicum MG | ecosystem: Host-associated > Plants > Peat moss > Unclassified...
GTTTTTTTAAAAAAATAATAATATATAATAGAAAAAGAGCAAAAAACCCCCCTTTTTGGGGGCCCCAAGATGTTTTTTTTGCCCCCCCCCCCCCCCCCTTCTTCCTGAATGAAGTCCAAAATTAATTAAATATGTGTTAACTCTTGTTCGAGTAACATCGCATTGGGTGTTTGAAACTGTTTTCAGCAAACCCTTTGTATATTTCTTGAACTTGCAATTTTTATTTGAGTAGAGGCACCTACATTACGGGCATCCAAAGCTTACCTCTTTTACACAACTGTTGTGGACATGTTAACAAGTGCTGGATGAATGCTCAGATCCTTGACAATAGAAGAAAAAACATGTGTTAACCCTAGATCTGGGCTGATCCCTTACACAACCTCAATACCTCCTGCAATAGACATTTAATCATAATTGTGCTAGATTCAATCAAATGTTACATGTACTAAACCAATAGCATTGTGAATGACAAGAATGAGGGTGGGATTGACTGTTATGTTAACATAATATCAGCTTTGAGCCAAGAACTGAAGTGTTTTTGTCATTGACTTCATGCTGTGATCAGTGACCCCATAGTTGTGCTGCCAGTTTTTTAAACAGATTGAAATCTGAGCTCCGATTCATGTCCCACTGACAACCTCATTCTTTTGTCCGTCGGTGAGTCCATGGATCAATCCATGAGCATTTGATGCAGTTATGTGCGGCATATTCACAGGGCAGAATAAGATCCCTACTCTCAGACAAGCTGACCCATGCCTCAGTGCTGCAAGAGTTGATCAATATCTTGCAAGCTATTGGAGAGGATGCAAAGAGCAGCTACTCCTTCAGCTCCTTGCTTGTTTGCAGAACAAAAGTCAGCAGAAATTGAGTCTGATTAGAGACAGTTGCTTCTTGAATGGTATATTTACACAATTTCTTTCTTGAAGGGGCTTGAGTCACTCAGCAATTGCAATGTCATCTTTGTCTGCAAAAGCATCACAAGGAACAAAATGAGATAAGCATCATCATCAAACTGCCTTGAAGTCATTTGCTAGAAATGATGTGAAACGAGTATTTTTCATAAGTCTTCGTACATGCTCAAAGTACAGAACCTAACTTGTATAGTTTCACGTTGCAGGCTGCAGGAAACTGGGATAGCATCCCGGAAGTCAGGATCTGGAAGATAATGTGCATTGTAAGCCCCTGTAGGCAAGTAGCCTTGCTGAATCTTGTGCTCACCTTGTGCCCCTGCTTCCACCGTCTTGAGCCCCCACTTAATTGCTGCCTCAATCACCTGCCAAAGAATCAATGTGCAGTAGATACATTTACAGTCAATTCTCATCCCAGCATACAGATTCATCTGCAGGAATATCCTCACCGAAGATGAAGAAAAGAAAAAATGTATACGAGAAGAACCTACCAACGCTTTACCTCAAATGCCCTGGCTGTCTTCTTCAAGCCCATGTCAAGATCTCCAAATGTCTTGAGAAGCTCTCTTTGGAATGAGGCTAGAACTACAAACGACACTTCTACTATCAAGGAGAACCAAGGTGCCACTTCATCTCTGCAGCAACCCTTTGTTCAAAAACAAGAGTGTAACTAACTCCTCTGATTCATGCTAGGAATTGGGGGCCAGTGTTTAGTGTTGTGAAACATGTGCTTTTATGACATGTGGTAGCTTATATTTTCATCTTAGTATCCAATTGTCTGTTATTGTATTTTTTTCCTTTTTGTAATTAGGATGTTTAGGTTATGAAATATCATATTATGTTTTATAAGTCATTCAACTACTATGACATCAAGTGTAAACATGTTACTGGTTTTTAATTTTTTCATAATATGAAATTACAAGTCTAGACAATATTTTGAATTATATGTTCTCTTATATGGGCATGTTTGAGGAAACAAGTTGAGAGCTCCAAAATGTCAATGGCATGGTTCTTCAATCTTTGTAATAGACAATCAAATTGTACAAATAACTGAATTTGATGAATGTAGGAACATAGTGCAATGTTGGTTCTTACATAATCTAATCATACCAATAGAAAGGCACATTATAAAACAATATGGAACAGGAAGTCATGGCATGTTGGATGGAATTAGTCGTGAGTTTTAAAACTTGAATGGCTATGACTATTCAATCCTATCACACAAAGCTAGCAAGGTATAACATATTGTCAACTTGATGAAGTTATGAACATAGGGCAATGATGAACTTGTTTTCTACATATTGCGGTCATGTTAGAAAGGAAAATTACAATATATTTCAAAATAATAACCCATGATTGAGAACTTAAAAACTTTAGTGGCATGGTCATTTGATCATTGTTACAAATAGTTATTAGGTTACAATACAACTTCCACTGGATGAAGTAATGAACATCGTGGAATTGGTTTTAACAAAATGAAGCATGTAACTATAAAGGCGAATTATAAAAAAACTCTTTATAATAATAACCCATGTCATGTTATAAGAAATAAGTTGAGAACTTTCCAACTTCATTGGCATGGTTACTCAATCTTTCGTTAAAGAAAGTTGTCACATCACAACACAGCCTCAATTTGATGAAATGAAAAACATGGTCCAATGTTGGTTTGTACATAATCATGTACACATCATGTTATGAAAGCAAATAAAAAATGATGTCCATAATAGTAATTCATGGGATGTTAGACGAAATTGGTTGGGATTTTAAAATTTTCAATGGCAAGGCTAATATTTGATCCTTGTTATAAAATGCTAATAAATTACACCATAATTTTAATTGGATGAATTAATAGCACAATTTGATCAATGATCATGGAAATGACTTTGAAACCTCAAATCCAACCCATTCCAAGTATTTTCAAATCCAACCCATTCCATGGCCTATTTTGAGCACACATGGCCATGCCATTAGGATGCTTTCTTTGATCATTAAATTTTTTTCTTTTAAAAATTTGAGGTGTGACATCCACCTTTCAAAGGGCAGCCTATTGACAATATATAGGGGAAGCTTATCAGAGTTATTTATAAATTCATAAATAATTCTTAAAAAAAAACAGAAAAATGAGCTTTAAGTTGGGTTTGAGTTTTAAATCCTTTTGTCTCTCTAAGGGAAAAAAAAAAGGGTGCAGAAAAAATGATTTTTTAAAAAAAAATTCACTCAATACTTGGTGCTGGATTTCTAGCATCTTGGCAAGGACTTTTTTCCATCATCCAAAGAAAAGGATGAAGAGAGAATCCTTGGGAAGCCAAATTTTCTATCATCCACAAGAAGCCCAAAAAAAAGATTGGCAAGAATTTTCTTATCATCCACAGGAAGAGGTGATGAACCATGAAAAAAAATCATCCAGATTTTTTCCCCTCATCCATCCACAAGGAAAAGGTTATGAATACAAATACTTGGCACTTCATTCTTTTTTACCCAATCCACAAGAAGTGCAGGTGATGAACAGAAAGAATACTAGCAACGAGTTTCCTTTATCATCCACGAGGAGAGGTGCTGCCTCAAATAATTTGGCTTTCCTTCTTCCGTTTGCACTCCGGGCTCTTCTTCTTCGTCTGTATTACTTGTAGACTGTGTGCCATTTGTTTCCTTGTTTTTACTCTCTCTCAGCATTTGAGTTTTTGTCGTTGCATTTCGCTGTGGAAAGCAGATCTCGAACTTCTGTGTAGAGGTTTTCGTTGTTTTTTTCATGTTTTCTTTTTTTCCTTGAGGGTTTTTCTTTGCCCTCACTTTCCTCTCTGGTCTTTCTCTAGCTCTGTGTTAGAAATAGTTGTTCTTGGAGATTTTCAACTCCTGTCAGCTTCCTGGGTTGCAAAAACAGAGGGATGAGGTATAAAGATCAGCACCTCGTGGAGAAGGATCACACAACATGGAGAGGAAGATGATTTCAGAGTGTTTTGCTATGTAGTCGATCCAAGCAGTGTTACAGGAACGCGCTGGCATTTGAAGGGAGATGGAGATGACAAGGGCTTTGGTTTCGACAAGACAGAGAGAAAGCTCTGTCTCCCGTAGCATACTAAGAGGTTTCGACTCCTGTTACCATTAAGAATATAAATTTTCATCAGTTTGCTGCAATGGAGTTTAAGCTTTTTTCTCATGGTGTGAGAGCTTGTGTTATCGAGATCGCTTCTGTTCCCAGTGATAGGGAAAAATTCAAACAGAGGTATGTAAAGGGCATAAGAGGCGCATCTGATCTTCAGTGGACGTGGAGTAGAGCAGCAGCAGGATTTGACGAGATGAATGAGCCAGTGTGAATTAGGGTTAGGGTTTCAGGAGAAAGGAGCGGTTGTAGGAAGCTGAATGTGAAGGTAGCAGTGTTTAGTAGAGACATGGAGCAGGCAGCAGCAAATCGGCCTGCAATGGAAGCAAGTCTTCCGAATTCAGATATAGAACAAACTCATACTGGCTATGTGGCACCTGCATATGGTCGGAATGCTTATGGAGCAGAGAGGCAGGTGGCATATGCAAGAGAAGGCTTTGCTAGAGAAGCCCAAAGCTTTCCTCCTCCTTACGTAGACAGAAGCAGCTACCCTCATCATGATGGTTATCCTCGAGATGGTGCACCAAAAGATGTGGAGGTTTTCCATAGAGACAGCAGGTCAATGCATGAGTCATTGAGAGATGATGACACTGGCAACAAGAAGCAGAAAGGTGCTGACTGGTGGCATGAATCACAAGGGAGTGAACAACCATCTGAAGCTCCAAAAGACATGGCACCCACTGTTAATTCTCATGCTGCACCTGCTGTGCCTTCATTTGGAGGAATTGACTTGCCAGGCATATTATTACAGAGCCAAATGTTGGGAGCGGAATGTCAGGCAGGGAGCATGGAGGAGGGAGAATGTGGAGGCAGCAGTGGAGGAGGAGTAGGGATTGGAGAAGAAGGAGATGATGGTGATGGAGATGGGAAGGAGCGACCTGACAAAGAGGGTTGTGCGAAAAAGAAGAGGGCAGAAATGTGGCAAGATGCTGAAATGGATGCACTGGTGAGGGCATACCGAGAGGTTCATATGAAGCTGGCAGCAGCAGGGAAGAAAGGGAAGCAGGTCTTCAAGTCAGCCACTGACAAGTGGAAAGAAGTTCAGACCTTGCTATTTAATGAAGGTGTAGACCGGCAGCCTAAAGAGATTGAGCGCAAGTGGTCCAATCTCTCTACTGCCTTTAAGCAGATTGCTGACTGGAATAAGAAGGTTGGGCGCCCTAACTACTGGGAGCTGGATGAGACTCTGAAGAAGGAGAAGACCAAGGCCAAAGAACTGCCTGCCACGTTTCGTGTTCAGCTCTTTGATACCATGGCAGAATTTCTTGGTGATCGGGTTGGGACTCACCGCAGCCGCTCACCTGCTCCTTCTCACATGACCCTACCTGGGCTGGTCTGTGCTGTCAATGCCTCAGGTATGTGACAGGTATTGCTAGACTGGAAGCAAAGGTCCCAAGAATTGTCAATCTTGCATCTCATTTTTGTGGGATATAAGTGCAGAGCAAGAGGACTGGTGCCTTTCTGCGTTGTGCTGCACATCCAATATATGCATTATGCAGGGAAAGTGGAAATTGAAGACTCATGAATCTTTGGATGTTGCTTAATCACTTAGTGATAAGAATCTGTAAATGCCCTTGCTGATGGCTGGCTGGATTTCATGCATGCCCTTGCGAGCAATGGTTTCTGGACCAAGGGTTTAAGGACTTGGGGTTCAGTGGGAAAATTCTTGTCTAGCATAGAATTCCTGTAGTCCTGTAGAGGTACAGGTATTGATGGGAACGATTAAGCAACCTGGCATATGTAATATTAGTGCCAGGTCTGGAAGCTGTGGTGCTAAGCATAAGGGGGGGTGTAAGATTTTGCAGGTGGCCCAGGGGTGGTAGAGGTGACCTTGCCAATAGACAAGCTTTCTCTTCATGCACCACCAATGGATACATATCAGTATGTCATGCTTACTTATGTACCTGGATTGCATTTCTTGTCTCTGACCATCCATGCAGATGTGCCACATTCCCATTCCTTCAATATTTCCTTGGTTTATTGTGTTCTGCAGCCATATTTTTGACTGTTGAGCTTGTGTTTCTATATCCATATGGTAGGGTGCGGTATCTGGACTTACCAAAGTTGGGTTGTAGGAAACATGTGCGTGTGGTGCTGGTATCCACAGGCAGTTTCAATCCACCAACTTACATGCATCTTCGCATGTTTGGTCTGCCACCTCTCCTGCTTCCCACCTGCCTTTCCTTTTTGCCACCAATTTTTTTTGTTGCAAATATACTCCTGTTAGAGTCCTGTAAGTTTCCTGTGGGTTCAGTATTCCATTGGTTGTAAACCACAGAAACCTTGCTGTCAGCAGTCTGTGTCCAGGATGAACAAAGTTAGAGTCCCAGGAATTGCACCTGTTGCACACCAATTAAACCTACCTCTTTTGGGACCTGTGCCTTAGCATATTTCCATTTGGGTTGAGTGCAATTTGTATGATTCTGGATATGTGATAGGTCTGTGACTGATATTTTAGCTTGGATGGTGCAGAGCTGGCAAGAGATGCTCTGCTAAACGAGGGATATTATCTGCTGGGAGGTTATATGTCACCTGTTGGTGATGCCTATGACAAAAAGGTGGTTCCCTTTCCTTGGCTTTCTTCTGAGAGTACAGTTGTATACTGCTAAGATTTGACTGCCCTTGTGGGATAGCTGGATTGTATTCTATGATTGCAATGGGATATTAAAAAGATGGAACTCTTGGGGTGTACTGATGAGTATCCTTGGATATGTTGCCAAGGGTCTGGCTCCAGCAGAGCATCGGATCAAGATGTGCCAGCTGGCAACTCAGGACTCACCATTCGTGATGGTAGACCCTTGGGAGGTGAGCTGCCCTATCCCACCAGGCATAAAAGTATGATGGATTGGCTTCTGCAAAAATGGACTTTGATTTATTGAGATCAAGCTGACAAGCCTCTGGAATGGTGAAGCAGGCAAAGCAGAGCAGTTATCAACGCACACTCACAGTGCTCAGCCGAGTGGAGGCTGCAGTCAATTCTCATGGCTTTGCAGCTCAAGGTAACTTGCAACTTTCTTCCCTGTTGAATGCTGGTGTTTTGAGGACACTAAAAAGAGTAAGCAATGATAGCAGTTTGCAATGAGAGTTAAAGCTCTGAAACTCTGCATGGAATCTGGAGGGTTGTTTGTGCAGAAAAGGTGAAGGTGATGCTGCTATGTGGCACTGACCTGCTGCAGTCTGTGACAAAGCCTGGTGTTTGGCTTCCCGAGCAGGTATAGTTTTTCTCTTCCACATTTTCAACCTGCATTACAACTTTCTACGAGGTCTATATTGTCATTTTGGACACTTTGAATTGATTGTATGAGAAAGCTGTGTTCTTTGCAGCAACATGTCTGAAGTCTCATATGATCATGTAATCTTGTTGACTTGTGTCTTTCCTTTTCAGTCTGCATTGGGATCATTTGACCAGATTAGGTTCCCCTAATGTGCTAGGCTAAAACAGGAATGAGTTCTGCAGGTGAGAGCACTGCTGCAGGAGCATGGTGTGGTGTGTATTTGCACAAGTGGCCAGGATACACGTCAACTACTCTTTGAACATGATATTCTTTTCAACAACCGAGTAAGTTTACCTGTGTTCCTGCCCTGTTTTTATGTTGGCAAACAAGGTTATAAAATTACATGTGCTAGAGGCTGATTGCACTTTAATCTATCACTTAGAACTGAGTTGGGTATTGTTCTTTCCTTGGAGTGCGAAGTCTAGTTTACTTCTAGAGATCATCTAGGACTTTCATGCAAGCAAATTTGTCTTATACATGATGTACTGTCTTGGCTGCAGAGGCAAATTATGATTGTGGATGAGCTTATTCACAATGATGTTAGTTCCACAAAAGTCAGGTACCCTCAGTACCCTCTTGGTTTACTGTCCCCTTTTATGCTGAGCTTGGACATTGATGAGAGGTATTGAGAGACTGGGAAACAGGGGATACAATTGACTTGATTGTGTGCATGACAGGAGAAACATCATGAGGGGTTTATCAGTGAAGTACTTGATAGCAGACAGTGTGATCAACTACATCAAAACACATCAACTGTACACCACCAACCCTGTAGCTCATCAAGCCTGACAAACACAGTCTTCGAGCAATACAAAGTTCTCTGAACACTGAGCAACTTTTTGTACAATCAATGAGCTTTGCATGCATTTATTGCATGATGTTCAGCAGAAATACCTGTGTTAGAACCTAATCAAGTAGGCCATGGACTCACATTGTTTTTTAGCCACATGGTGGTCCAACTAAGAAAACAGATGTAGAATAGAAGGTGACACAGATTTGGAAATGTTCTTCAATACTAAAACATATGTTAGTTCATGGAAGGACCTGTTGCTGTAAACTGTTTTCAGAGGACATCTCTAGTCTGTTTCACATAAAGGCCTGAGTTGTTGGACAAGGTCCAAGCTGGTGCAGAACTCTTGTCCATGATTTAAGCTTGGTCTAATGATGAGGTTGCCTGGCCAGCAGTGCTGTCAGCTCTCCTTTGGTTGGAATGTGCCTTTTGACCCCTTGATCAGATTTCCAACTTTGACTTCACTCTCCATTTTCATGACTGGAGAATGGCATGATGAGCTTGAGTATGACTGTGTATGGATCCTTACTTTTTCATGAATCTGGGAGCTTTATGCATGTATTCAATATCACTTCCACTGGTCCCCTCTCAGCAGAAGAGGGCTGCTGTGTCAAACCGCAAATGACATCAATCTCTTTACTTTTGATTGTTAAGGGAAAACATGTAACAGGCTTTTCTTTCAGTGATGCAGATCTTTTAGAAGAGAACCATTGCTCATTGGTAGCAGAAGACCTTTGAAGAAGTGCCCACTTGATTCACAAGTGATTTGAGGCCATTGTAACACAGTGGTGTGAAACCATGATGGACATCAGAAGTTACAGAAACCAACATTTGGAGTAATTACTGACCTTTGCTTTAGGTTGCTTGCAATTCATTAGCATACACAAAGGCAGTTTTGCTGGTGTCAGTTATTATTGTAATAGCACTCTACAAAAACGTGGATTATCAGCCCTATTGCAATCCTATTGTTGTTGTTGACATCAATCAAATTGTTCATCTGTACTAATGTCATTAGTCATGGTCTGTCACCCTACCATCATATCATGAGCTTTGTGAACTGTTCTGTGCTTTAGCATGGAGAATATGCTGTCTTCTAGATTCCAGTCTTTTGAAATCTGTTGACACATAAGACTTGAAAGATGATGATCACCTTAGTCTTGTGGACTTTCTAGTTCTGTATCTAGAGCAAATCTATGGTATGTTATAGACAATTGTAGTGTACTGGTGGCAGTAATAGAATGGTGAGTGTACAAAAATCTTCTTTGGCTTTGAAGTGGCTGCAGTTCAGGGCCATGTTTACACATGCTCTACAGCAAAGCTTCCACAAGCCAAAGTGGTGTTTGATTCTACAGTTATTAAATGAATGTTGGCTGTCGCTTGGTCAGACCACGAAATAATTTCCCACTCTTCTGTGCTGTGTTGTACATCTGTATCTTGTTAAAACATCTGGGTGCTCATGTTGCTCCTGCTGATATGCATACTTTGTTTTCCTATCCTGATCACAGCACTCTCTTGGTGGAGAGAAGGTGATCTCTGGAAACACATCTTGTTCCTGCTGGTGGAGGATTGAATTGATGCCGAAAGCTTGATAATTGCTGGCTGCTGAAGCCTGGACTTCTTGGTGATTAATATTGACTGCTGTAGTGTTGCTTGTCATTGCATTGTCCATTGGAGATCTCAACTGGCCATTGAAGGTGTTGAAAGCAGTTGGATTTTGTGCCTGATCATGAGCTTGTTGTGGGTGATGAGTTTGAGTTGTGGCGTGAGCCCATTGAGCTCTTGAGCCTCCCCCAGAGCGAAGAAGATACAGAGGAAGAAGGGGGAGATGACAAATGAGGAACTGCACTGTTGATGGTAGGCAGCTCCAATGTCTCAGTTGGAGAGTCAACTGAGGAGTAAGAGCTCGATTCTGAAGGCATGGAAACTGATGTCTGGAGGGATTGATTAGGCAGGCATATGGTCTCTACTGACCGTCCATCACTCTTCATGCGCACCACATTCTGCGATGTAAGATACTCTGTGAAGTACCTTCTGTCATTTATGGTGTTCCTGGATATGCAAATCATGATTATGATCACCATGTTCATGATCAGAGACCAGGTCACCATGTTTATGATCAGAGACCAACATCCTAATTCATTACTTTCAGTGCACATTTGAATCCTTCCCACAAGGCTAAAATCTATTTAATGTAGTACCTACCCACAAGATGTCTGCATTTCTCTCTACATCTCTCTCAAGTAATGTGGTTAGTATTGGAGCTTTGATTTCAAGAATCAGTTGACGCAAAAAGCAACAATAAAGAGAAATTAATTCATGGTAGCCAAATTTGATCCAACTGAGAGCCTCTTCTTTACACATCCAGGTTATATTTACTTTAGGAGGTGCCCATGATATGGTTGCAGCATCAAGAGAACTTTTGGTTGTTCACCCAAGTACTCTTGCCAACCCTAGGTGCACTCTGTTAAACGCATTGTGAAGATGCAGTGAGGATATACAGGGGATAGAAAACTGATCTCTGAGAGAGAGAGAGAGAGAAAGATAGATTGACTACTTACTTCTCGAAGATGACCCATGTTGCATTGATAGCTGTGATTTCTCGCACAATCACAGATTTTGCTACAGATCCTGGTGCTATTTGGATCTCCAATTTGATCTGCAGGAATCAACAAAGCCCTGGCTGGATTCAGATCACAGGCCTCAGAGACAAGTACTAGAGATGGGGGAGGACTCAATCAATCAATCAATTCATTCAGTAGGAGTGATGTTGCCGTCATGAAGGTGATGGGATTGATTCCTGATTCAGGACTGATGTTGCCACCATGACTTCAGGTGGTGGTGGTGTTGGTGGATTCCTCCTCAGCCAAGAAAGCTTTCTCTCATGTAAGCTTTCGAGAGATTTGCAATGAA
>Ga0116231_10014007_pt1 | contig 10982 bp, 6 predicted proteins | sample S1TSphgellanicum_2_FD_89695 | JGI IMG/M metagenome (GOLD analysis project Ga0116231, IMG submission 89695) | Host-associated microbial communities from peat moss isolated from Minnesota, USA - S1T2_Fd - Sphagnum magellanicum MG | ecosystem: Host-associated > Plants > Peat moss > Unclassified...
ACCATTCACCTTGGTCGCACATGCGCCCGTGGAGAGGAACTCGCTGAAGTCGCCCTGGCGCTCCAGCGCTGTCGGCTGGGTGCTGGTCAAGGCATACGACTGGGTAAGGTGGAAGCCCTCAAACGCGGCGAAGAAGAAGCTTTTGTTCCGGCCGTCGTAGACCTTAGGAATAAAGATGGGTCCGCTGAGGTTGCCGCCATACTCATTGCGCTGGTATGGTGGCCGCGCTGGCGTGCTGGCAGCAGGAAGAAAAGAGTACGACTTCGCGCTCGTGCCCTTGGAGCGGTTGAACTCGAAGGCCTCGCCGTGCAGCTTGTTGCCGCCGCTGGCGCTGACAACGACGATCTGGGCTGGCTGGTTGAACTCGGCCGGTGCACCGTTGCTGAGCACCTTGAACTCAGCGATCGCATCCAGCGATGGGACTTCACCCTCGCCCCGCTGTAGCGTGACCTCTTGGTTTGTGACGCCGTCCAAAGTGGAACCCAAACCGCCGTATGCATTACGTGAACCTGTACCAATAGCCGGTGTTACGCCGCGCGTGTCCAGTTGGTCCTGTGCACCGACGCCCTGCACGCCTGGTGCCAGAGCCACCAGGCCATTGATACCTAGGCGGCCATTCAATGGTGTGTTCTGGATGGCCTGGCTGTCGATGACCGAGCCGATGGAAGAGTCCTCGGTCTGGATAACCGGGGGCGTGTCCGTCACCTCAACCGTTTGCTGGGTAGTGCCGATGCTGAGCTTCGGGCTGATATCGACTGTTTGGTCGATCTGGAGCGTAATGGAACTCTGCTTAAAGCTCTGGAAGGCCGCCTTATCGACCTTGACGGTGTAGTGGCCGGGAGGCAGTTGCGTCACGGTGTAGGTACCTGCGTCCGAGGTAGTGACCGTATGAACCGCGTTGGTGTCGGTCTGGGTGATCGTCACCGTGGCTCCGGGAACCACTGCACCGGTCGTGTCCGTCACCGTTCCGGTGATCGAGCCGGTGATGCCCTGACCCTTAGCAGGCGTCGCCAGCAGCAGAAGCATGCCCAGCATAGCCAGACCTGTCCCTACCATGTTCCTGCTGCTCCAGCGGCCTGAGTGCCGCCGCGCATTCTGCTTCCCTGCCATAGCTACCTTCATCCTGCCTCCTAATACGTTCATGTCTTTTAAACTTTCCTGTTCCGGGAGATCTCGTTGTTCTCAGGCTTGAATGCCCCAAAAAGTGTTCCCTATTGACGGCGAACATCCTGCCTAGCTACTGCCACCATCGGCAAGTGAATTTACGGTGAGACCCTTGTCTTTCTTACGTTAGAAGTCCGTTAGGGAAGGGCTGGGTGGTTACTCATCTCAAACACCAGCTCTCCACCACCCACGACCTCGGAGTGCAGAAGATACATCCTGTCCAACAACTTGCCATTGAGCCGTACCGACCGTACATAGAACTTCCCTGCCTCCGCACCATGCGCCACGATGTGCAGGCTCTTGCCGCTGCCGGTGTGGATTGTCATCTCATCAAAGTGCGGCGTGCCGATGGAGTAGCGCGGCTTTCCAGGCGTCACTGGGTAGAACCCTAATGCCGACATCACATACCACGCTGACATCTGCCCGGCGTCGTCGTTGCCGATCAGACCGCCGGTTGTATTGGTGTAGAGCCGGGTCATGATGTCATGTACATGGAACTGCGTCTTCGCCGGTGCTCCTGCATCGTCATACAGGTAGGCAATATGGTGGCTCGGCTCGTTGCCTTGGTCGTAGGTGCCGCTGGCGAACAGGCCGTCCAGCTTCTTCACGAAAGCCTCCGGCCCGTGCAGCGTCTGGATGAGGCCGGGGATATCCTGCAAGACGAAAAACGTGTCTACATAGGGGGTCGACTCCGTAATATAGCTGGCGGGCTTTTCGGGGTTGAACGGCGTAGACCACGTTCCGTCGGCGTGGCGCCCGCGCACGAAGCCCACCGAAGGGTCCATCACATTGCGCCAGTTCTGCGACCGCTTGGCAAATAACTCCGCGTCCTGCTTGTGCCCGAGTGCCGCAGCCAACACGCTGACCTGATAGTCGTTATAGGCATAATCCAGCGTGCGCGAGACCTGCTCGTCCTTGTGGAACGCATAGGGCACGTGGTCCTCCAGCGGGATATAACCATACTTTAGGTACGAATCCAGGGCGCGCCGCCCCAGTCCGTCCTTATAGAGTTCCAGGTTCGCAGGTGTCTCGGTCGCATTCTTCCGCATCAATCGGTACGCCGCCTCGGCGTCGAAGCCCCGTATTCCCTTCACATAGGCGTCCGTAATGATGGCACCGGCATAGTCGCCGGTCATCTCAGTGGTGTAGCTGTTCCAAGCCGGAAAGATCGGCAGAAACCCTCCCTGCTCACCCTTTGCGACCAGCGACTGCACCATATCGCGGTCGCGGTCAGGTTCCAGGATCGTCAGCAGCGGATGCACGGCCCGAAAGGTGTCCCAAATGGAGTAGTCGTCGTAGTACACAAAGCCTTTCGCGGTCTCGGTAGCCCCTCCGCCTGCAAACTCGGGGTAGGTCCCGCTACGGTCAGAGAAGATTCTGGGTAACAGCTTCGAGTGGTAGAGCGCGGTATAAAAAACAGTACGGTCAGGCGAATCGCCGCCGATCTGTATCTCCGAAAGCGCCTGCTCCCAGGCAGAACGGGCGCGGCCTACGGCTGCATCGAAGTCCCAGTCCGCCATCTCGGCCTGTAGGTTGCGGCGGGCTTCATCGATACTGGTAAACGACGTGCCAATCCGTACCCGTACCGTACTGTCCTTGCCTAAATCAAAGGAAACAAAAGCCCCAGGGTTGCCCGCAGACGAATCCTGCTGGACGCCGCCATCGTTTCGCTCTCTCCCAGCCCACGTACCACCGACACGGAACGGGTGGTCAAACTGCACAACGACGTATCCAGAGAATCCGGCTGGTTGGTCCGCTCCAGCATAGATCCGGTAGACCGGGTTCTGTCCCGTAATCTCCTGCCGCACCGGATCGATCTGTATCGTCCCCTTACCCAGCCGCAGGTTGTTTTCCACGGCGACCCAGCCCGTTTTACTTCCCGCAGGAAAGCGGAACTGCATCATCCCGGACCGCTCTGCCCCGGTGATCTCAGCATGGATTCCGCTGTCAGCCAGGTCCACACTGTACAGATAGGGGTGGGCGTGCTCGGTAGCGTGCGAAAAGGCCGAGGACCATGCAACGTCACCCAGCTTTCCACTGTCCTTGAGCGGCATCAGGGTAAAGCTCCCGTAGTCCTGCGCGCAGGAACCGGACAGAAAATGGCTGCCGCGAAAGCCTTGAATGCGGGTATCTTCTACATAATACGGCGCTACGCACTTCACCTCGCCAGCGCGGGTCTGCGGCGTCCACTGCGTCATCGCAAACGGAACACCGGTGGCTGGAAACGTCTGGCCATCCGCAGACGTGCCAATCAACATATTTACCTGGTCTGCCAGAGGGCCATTTTGCCCCTGCTGCGCCGCATAAGCGGGTGCAGTGAGCAACAAGGCGGCAGCAAAGATACGGCATAACATAGCTGCTCATTCTGCTTTTTACAGAATGACGCGCACAAGTAAGCAGTTTGTGGATTTACGTATCTTCTAACTTGTTAAGACGAAATGGGCACTGTAAGAATCAGTGCTCAGCCAACGCTCTAGCGTTCGTGCCCGCGGAAGGCCTGGATCGCGGTATTCAGGGTCGTGCCCTCAACGCGCGACGACGACAGTAGCACCTCAAAGTAAGGGTACTGGCCCGCAGGGAGCCTTTGCCGGACTGCGGCGATTCCTGCGCTGGATGTAATGAATTCCCCTGCGGCGCGTGTGCCCTGGGAGTCCGTTCCGGCGATGATCAACGTATAACGGCGCTCGCTCAGGTTGGGTACAAACGCCACCACACTATAGGCATGGTCTTTGTCATTCCGTATCTCATAGACGCTCTGTTCGCCTGCCGCAGGCGAGCGGTTCACAATATAAGACCTGTGCAACGCGGGGTCATATTCCACGTAGAAGTTGAGTTTGTCCTTATACAGTTCCACCCAGGGGTTGGACTCGCGGCTGCCGATCAAGATCACATTGTTGTTCTTGATGCTCTCTGGCGTATACGACCGCGCACTCGCCAGCTTCAGCGCCGGGGAGTGGGCATCCAGTTCCATGATCCGCTCAGCCGCCTCAAAGTCACCCACGCTGCCCGTATTGCGGTCCAGCACCAGGTTCAGGGCGTCCCGGGTTGCTGGTGTGATGCCGGGTAAGTCCGCATAGCTCTTATATTTGTAGTCCAGATAATCGTCCAGCGAGATGGGCCGCTGCAACATATCTTCCGCAAGCGCATAGGAGGTGTCCGCTGTGACGATGTCCACCGGATCGCCGGAGCCGAAGAACTGCGACCAAAACGCTGCGCTCACCGGATCTGCCTGCCAGGGACGCAGTTGGCTGCGCAGCGTATGGTTCTGCCAGGTCAGAAAGCCCACGGCACCCATCGCCAGAAGCAGTACCACGCTCCAGACCACGGCCATCGTCCGGCGCAGGAACGCGCTTCGTTCCCGTTCATACTGCACCAGGCTGACCTCTTCCAGATGCGTAGACGGCGAAGACACATCCATTATCTGGCTGCCAGGCATCGTAGCTGGCTTCTCTGCTTCCACGGGGCGGGCCAGAAACACAAGCGAATAGCCGCCTCTCGGAATCTCTATCACCGCTTTTTCGCCTGGATTCTCCTCAGAAAAGTAATGCGCCAGACGTTTGCGCAGCTCGGAGACATTCACCCGGACGATGTTATCGATGTTGGTGTCGTAGTCTTCAGGACGCTCGAAGACGGCAGCACCTATCTCCTGTTCGCGGATGTTGGCATTGGGGGACTTCAGCGACCGCTTTCCCAGATACATCAACAACTCGCGCAGACGGGCCGACCTCTTCAGCTCCTGGCTGTTGATGACGCGCATCAACAGGTCCCGGGACTCCTCCGGGCCAATCTCAACCTGCTGCGATGCTGAAACCAATATCGACACAACCTGTTCCTCGTAGCAAGACCTAAATCCAGCATCCATACTAAAAGCAAACAGCTCTTACCGTCGCCCTTTCTTTTCCTGCGAGGCCTGTTGCCAACCAAAAAGCGCTGCTGGCCATGCATAATGGAACGGCTATGCGTCTCTTCTTACAGACCTCACTACGACTGCCGCTCGCACTCCTTTGTGCATCCTCCTCTCTCTGCACCGCACAGCCAAGAATTACCGCGCAGCCCGGCACCAAGCCCCTGGTCCTGCTGGACCAACCCATTGCGGGTTCATTCCCTCTCGCCAGCAACGGCGATGCCACCGACCTCTACCTTGCGCCTGAAGATGAGGCACAACTCGCCGCCACTGTGAATGCCTTCGCCTCCGACATCGAGCGCGTCACCGGAATCAAGCCACGCATTCTCCACTCCTTACAACATCTTTCTGAAACGAACCTCGTTCTGATCGGCATCGCAGGCCAGTCGCCGGAGCTGCGTCAACTCTCAACCCTCCACAAGATCGACACCACAGCCATGAACGGCCAGTGGGAGTCCGCGCTCACCACCGTCGTCGACCACCCGCTGCCGGGCATCGCCTGCGGCCTCATCATCGCTGGCAGCGACCGTCGCGGTGCGGCCTTTGCCCTCTTTACCCTCTCGCGGCATATGGGTGTCTCGCCGTGGAACTGGTGGGCCGACGTCCCGGTCACGCACCATACTGAGGTCTTCGTTCAGGCCGATAACGCCATCCAGCCTTCGCCGTCCGTCCAATATCGCGGCATCTTCCTCAACGACGAGGACTGGGGTCTGCGTCCATGGGCAGCCGCCAAGATGGACCCCACGCTCCACAACATCGGCCCCAACACCTATGACCGCATCTTTGAGCTGCTCCTGCGCCTCCACGCCAACTCGCTCTGGCCGGCGATGCACCCCGGAACGCTCGCCTTCAACGCTGTCCCTGAAAATGCCAAGCTCGCCGACAGGTGGGGCATCGTGATGGGCAGCTCGCACTCAGAGGCTCTGCTGCGGAACAACGTCGGCGAGTGGAGTGAAGCAGCCCCACCCAAAGGCGACGGCCCATGGAACTATCAGCTCAACAAAGCAGCCATGGATTCCTACTGGAACCAGCGCGTGGCCGCCAACGGCAAGTATGAAAATTTCTACACCGTCGGCCTGCGCGGCGTACATGATACCGGCCTCGAAGCCACTGGCGACGACACCGTAAAGGCCCACCTCGTCGAGCAGGCCATGGCCTCACAGCGCGCCATCCTTGCAGCGCATGTCAATCCAGATCTCAGCAAGGTTCCACAGGTCATCTGGCTCTACAAGGAGTCACTAGAGCTTTACCGCGCAGGCATGAAGGTGCCCGACGACGTCACGCTCGGCTGGACAGACGACAACTACGGCTACATCCGCCAGCTCCCCACCATCGAAGAGCAGAAGCGCCCCGGCGGCTCCGGCATCTATTATCACGTCTCTTACTGGGGCATTCCGCACGACTACCTCTGGCTCTGCACCACACCGCCCGCACTCATCCGTGAAGAGATGACAAAAGCCTTCGACCACGGCGTCCGCAAGTACTGGGTACTCAACGTCGGCGATCTCAAGCCCGCAGAGCTGGACATCGACTACTTCATGCAGCTCGCCGTCGACGAACCGGCTGTCTCAAAGCTTTCTCAGCACGACTTCCTCGAACACTGGTCGGCTGAGCAGTTTCCCACCGCCAACGCTTCGGCCATCGCTGACATGATGCAGCGCTACTATCAGCTCAACTTCGTTCGCAAGCCCGAGTTCATGGGCTTCAACGGCTACAACGACGACATCCACCGCACCGACTTCAACCCCAACGCCTGGGGCGACCCGCACCTTGGCGCTGAAGACTACCGAGGCCAAAACAGCACACGACTCGCCGAATGGTCGCACCTCCGCAAAGACGAACAGGCCATCGCGAAGACCCTTTCGCCGCAGTACGCGAGCGCCTTCTTCGAGCTAGTCGGATATCCCGTCGAAGCCGCTGCCGCGATGAACGGAAAGTTCCTCTACACCGACCAGAGCTTCCTCTACGCCAGCTTCAAACAAACCGTAGAGATGCAGGCAGCAGCTACCAAAGCACACGTTGCCTACGACACCATCCAGTCACTCACGGCACACTATAACGGAATCCAAGGCGGAAAGTGGGCGGGGATCATGTCCTCCGCGCCGCGCGAACGCCACGTCTTCGAGATGCCCCGCACCGCCACGCTAACCGACGCCAACGCTCCTCTACCCGCAGCATGGTCGGGCGGATTGCCAGATAATCTCGATCAACGTAACGGCATCTACGCTGGGCCGCCGCCGGGTTTCCGTGAGTCACTCGACACCGTCAGCATCGCGGCAGCGCACTTCACGCGAAAGTCGGACGGCACACCCTCGCACTGGAACATACTCCCCGAACTCGGCATCTCCGGTAGCTCGGTCGAGTACGGCTCTCCCGGTCTGCTCGCCAACCAGACGACGCCGACCACTGACCAACCTTGGCTCGACTACGACTTCACCACCACCACTTCCGGCCCAGCCACACTCGCCCTCTACTTGCTCCCGACTTTCCCTCTCGACGCCAACCATCGCCTTCGTTTTGCCGCATCCATCGACGGAAATACACCCACACCGCTGGACGCTGGCGCGACCGGCGAATGGCACGAAGATACCGCTCCGGTCTGGGCCGCCAACGTGCTGCGTAATGCCGCCATCGTCACGCTGCCACTCGGCTCGCTCACCCCCGGCAAGCATACGCTGCGCCTCCTCTATATCGACCCCGACGTCATCTTCGAGCATCTCGTGCTGACCTTCCCCGGCGCTCCGCCTGCGTATCCCGTGCCACCTGAGACTGTCGTTCACCCTTAGCGAACGAATCCAGCGTGCTAATCCGCCACGCTGGAGCGCCGCACCACCAGCTTCGGTTCTAGCTGAACTATCTCCGGAGTCTTCTTCGGATTCTTGGCAAGTTCCAGTGCAAGTTCCGCTGCGACGATGCCCATCCGATCCGTCTGGTGGTCGATGGAGGTCAGCGGCACCTTCAAATACTCCGCGTACCGCAGGTTGCCGCAGCCGACAAATGCAATGTCCTCGGGAATTCTCAGCCCCGCATGGAGCGTGGCCTGCATCGCGCCGATCGCCGTCAAGTCGTTGTAACAGAAGACCGCATCGGGTCTTGTCTTCAGGCTCAGCAACTCCTGCATGGCCTGATAGCCTACTTTGTCACCGCTCTCTTCAAACCTCTCGCGCACCACAATATAACTTCTGGGCAGACTGACCTTCCGCATGGCCAACTCAGCCCGGAACCCCTTCAGCCGGTCCACCGACGGGCTCATATCCTGGCCGCCAATATGTGCGATCCGTCGCCGTCCTGTACCAATAAGGTGCCGCGCAGCCAGCTCGCCGACCCGCAGATCATTCGACCCCACAAAGCTTGCCCCCAGGCCCAGCACCATCCGGTCGATCAGCAACAGCGGTGTCCCTTTTAAAGCAGCATACGCACTCCTTGGCCACTGCGTCTGGCAGGAGGCCACCAGCAGCACATCGACGCCGCGGTTCAGAAGCGTCTGTATCTCTTGTCGTTCGATCTCGGGATCTTCCTCCGATGACGCCACCACCAGCGCCATTCCACCCGCCCGCAGCGCCCCGCCAAGCGACTTCGCAAACTCTCCAAAGAACGGATGCACCAGGTCCGGCACCACCAGCCCCACCGCAAACGAACGTCCGCTAGCCAGCCCACGCGCCTGCATGTTGGGCTGATAGTTCATCTCGCGCATACGATCAAGCACACGCATGCGCGTCTTTTCGCTGATATCTGCCGCGCCGCGCAGCACCTTTGAGACCGTGACCGTCGATACGCCAAGGTCCTTCGCAATGTCCTTTAGCCGAACCGCCATGCACGCTCCAGCCTTGACTCTAACTGAAGCGTGTCTGCCGCCAAAGCGCCCATCCTCCACCCAGCAAAGCCACCAATAGAACCACGCTGAGCCCCGCAACCCATTGCATGTTCATCGCAAGTTTGGGAACAACCGCGTTCACCCCCAGCCATATAAACAAGCCTGTCGCTGCCAGCACGATCGCGTAGTCCCACCACCGACGCCGCTCGTTGCGACCGCCAAACTCATCGCCGCTCTGCGCCCGAAGCACCTCGTTGTACTCCAATCCATACCGCTCACATTCACGCTCCAGCGCCTCGTTGCGCGAGAGGTGCTCCCGCGAAGACGCTACCGCAGTACTGATCGCTAAAGCACCCAGAATCATCAGCAAGGAGCCTCCCAGCACCAACAGCAGATGCCCCCGGTTGGCCCCTGCAAGCTCACCAAAGACCAGCGCTCCCCAGGCCAGTCCCCAGAGCTGGTTCGTATTCGAGAGCGGAATGCCGCGGCCGATCCCCAGGTACTTTGTTGCAAACTGCTGAAAGAGATCGCCCACCACCCAGACGAACCCGCCCAGAAAGAGCCAGAACAGCAGTTGCTTGCTCTGCAAAAGCTGGAAGGCAGACGAGTGCAACCCGCCGTCGAGGGTGTAGGTCAACAACAACATCGTTCCCAGCTCGCCCACCGTAAAGGCCGTCACGAACGAGAGCGGATTCATCCCGCTCAGATACGCCTTGCGGTACGGAACATACATGGTGCCCCAGAGCAGGCTTGCGCCCCCTGCGGCCAGCAAACCTTGCACCGCATGTGGTGCACTCGCGCCACTGCCATGGATGGTGCTGAAGCCCAACAGAATCGCTGCCGTGATAATCAGCACGGTTCCAAGCATCACCTTCAATACATTTTTGGCGCCTGCGCCCTGAAGCTCATGGAAGAGCAGCCTGCCCCACAGCAGCCCGATCAGGGCATTCGTATTCCAAAGCGGAAACGCCGTCGCCAGACCAACGTCCCGGATCGCAAACACAGTAAGCGTATTCGCCACAGCCCACAGAGCGCCGGCCAGAATCGCCCATACGATCAGGTGCTTACGCGCTGCCAGATCGGTGAAGACATAGCTCGTGCCCTTCAGAAGGGTTGGAAACGTCCAGCGCGCAGTAAATACACCAGCAACCATGCATAGCGAGACCGCAAACGGTGAAAATCCGGCGTTTACGAGCTTGGTAGGCGCCTCGGCCGCGCCCAACCATACACCCGCAGCCAAACCGCACACCACGCCCATCGCATGTAACGAACCAACCGTGACCTTCGGCTTGCTACCCACCGCTACCGCACTCCCTACCGCCATGCCGCCTCCAACTCTGCTTTAATGCAGCACAACCAGCAACAGCACACCCGCCGCCAGCACTGTGGCCGGCACCCAGAACTGCACATCGGTCAAAATCGCTTTCATCGTCTGCGTGGTACTCATGGGGCTCATCATCATCCTCCGTCTCGAGAGTTACGTTACCGGTTACGCCAGACAAGATATGGGTTGAGATGCAGATATGTCAAAGCTTTTAAGGATCAAATTCATCTGGCTGCAGGTTGCACGTCGAACTTCGCCTCTGATATACGTTAGCGGTAACGTAGATGGATCAGTTCCATGTTTGAGGAGACCCCCATGAGCACAACCGCCGTACTTCCCGACCAGCCGCTGCACGATCTCGACGAGTGGGATGACTTCCTCGAAGGCCGCTACAAAGAGGGCAAGACGCAGGAAGAGTTCCGCGTCTATGACGCAACGGCAACGCCCGGAGTCGCCGAGTTCTACCGCCAGAACCACGAGAATATGACTGTCGACTACGTTCTGGCCAAGGAAAAAGAGTACTTCTCGCTCAACAAGGGACAGAAGACCATTTGGGAGGCCGCCGACTTCCTCAACACGCTTGTCGATGACAGCGACCCCGACACCGACCTCACGCAGATCGAGCACCTTCTCCAGACCAGCGAGGCCATGCGCCGCGACGGCCAGCCCCGCTGGATGATCCTCACCGGCTTCATCCATGACCTCGGCAAGTGCCTGTGTCTCTATGGCGAACCGCAGTGGGGCGTCGTTGGCGATACCTTCCCAGTCGGTTGCGC
>Ga0116231_10014010_pt1 | contig 10980 bp, 4 predicted proteins | sample S1TSphgellanicum_2_FD_89695 | JGI IMG/M metagenome (GOLD analysis project Ga0116231, IMG submission 89695) | Host-associated microbial communities from peat moss isolated from Minnesota, USA - S1T2_Fd - Sphagnum magellanicum MG | ecosystem: Host-associated > Plants > Peat moss > Unclassified...
GGGGGGGGGGGGGGGGGGGGGGGGGGGGGGGGGAGGGGGCCGGGGGGGGGGGGGGTTGTGGGGGTGGTGACAACAAAGGACCCAGTTTGTAGTCTCTGATATGGTTTCAATTATTGATCTCCGCATTTTGGTCGGTGGGCAACTACCCACCCGAAGTTCGGGCCAACTCGGGATTCAAATTCATGTTGGTTTCAAATGTTTTTTCCTGGCCAAAATAGGCACCCAACTCAACAGCTGTAATCCAAATGGGCAATTTAACCCTAGTAACTTGGGCAGCTTTGACACTAATTATTTTATTAATTTTTTAAAAAGGTTGAAATTTTCACAAAATTATTATTCCTCTTCAAATTACAAACAAATTTGTGAAGGAAAGTTATTGAATTTTCAAGAATATTCCCATTTATTGAAACAAAAAAATTCAAAACTAATTAATTGATTAACTAATTAATTATTCAAGAGACATGTGTTGAAGCTGCCAAGGTAGTAACTACTAGTATTGAGGTAACCCTACCAAGCTTTATTAATTAAAGGCACCAATCAGGAGATGGCAAATTGAGATTTTCTTGCCAAATTTTTTCTGAAATTTTGTATATGACCAGGTCACATAGCCAAAAGTCGAGATTTATATTTTTAATTTAAAAGGTTGCCCACACATGGATAATAATAACAACTTATTGATGCATTATAATACTATAATAATAATAATAATAATAATGCAATGTCTATTATTATAATGCATCAATAAGTTGTTATTATCATGCATGTGTGTGGGGGGGGGGTGGGGAATCTCTCTATTACCTAATGAGAATGCTTCATTTATTGTCATTTAGGGTTCAATAATAAGGGGGGGTACTTACTTACCATAATGAATTTGATCAATGTGTAAAAAACATAATTACTTTCAATTTTTTTTAGAAAAAATTCAAACACAAGTGGAATTTTTATTTATTTATAAGTAAAATTCAAATATTACATTGACCCTAACCATTCTCCAATTTGTATGGGCTGAAAAGGGCAAAAAGAGTGTGAGAAATACTAATCTCTTAGGTACATATATCTTACACACAAAGAGAATAGAAATAGGTAGGTTAGGTATACATTTAGACCCCCAAAAAAATTTGAAAAATTTGAATATCTTAGGTATACTTACCTACCTATCTAGTAGACCCAAAAATTAGGCTATCTTATTATTTATATTGCAATCTTGTAGAAATGAAATATTGTTTTCTTAGGCATATACTATATCTTTAGACCCAAAAGAAAAGAGCAAAAAGAAGGAGGGAAAAAAAGAAAGAAAGGAAGAAAGATAGAAAAAAGAAAATATTTTGTGTTTTAGTATCCAGATCCCAATGAGTCCAATGAGACCTGGTCTTCCAATTTCAGGTCTCCAAATCGAGATCCCGAAACTGGGTCCCGGGTCCCGGCCCGCTCCGCTCAGATGTGTCGCGTAAACGGGCTTTTCCCCCCCCCCGGCCCCGCGCGACGCTCGACCTTCGCTTCGCCGCTGCACAGCAGAAGCAACTCGGACTTCCTTTCCTTCTGCACTGCCAAAAACGTCGAAGAAATATTTGAATTTGGAGTTCATGTTGTTGTTTTTTCATGCATTGGAAGAAAGCCCAGTTGTTGGATTAGAGAAGAGACTTGAAGACCCAAAAAAAAAAGACGTACGCAGTTTTCGACACCCCAAACAATTTGCCTTCGAAGGTGGTGTAGCGTTCAACACACAAGTGTTTTGCAATCGGGAAAACACCTGCCCATACAAGAGATACAAGAGATCTCTGCTCAAGAACTTGAACTGCCTCCTTGTTGTTGTTGTTGTTCTTCTTCTTCTTCTTCTTCTTCTTCTTGAGGTTTTCTTGCTTGGTTGCATGAACTCTTGTTAAACCGGTGGACAGCTAGAAACTTGGGTGGTCCAATTGTTGTGTCTACAGCGATTGTGATGGTACAGCAGCAGGTGTGGAGCCATCTCTAGTGTAATTATTCTGTTTTGGGAGTTGCTGTAATTTACGTTGTTGTAGGTGTTGCAGCAAATAGTTCTACTACTGTTGTGTCGTGAAAGAGATGGTGGGTGAAGGAAAGTAGTAGCAATTGCTTTATAAAGTCAAGACTTCTCGCATGCATGCATTAGACATGTCCATTGATCCCCCCTTCCCCCCGGGCGAACTCTGAGATGTAACAAAGCGCAAGATATCCAGAGAAAGAAGAAAAATTCCAGTTTACAGGAGCAGGAGAACAAGCTCAAGCGACGCAAGCTAGAGACGAACTGTTGCTTGCTTGCTTGCTTGCTTGAGACGGAGCCCAGCAGCAGTTTCTCAAACCCCTCCTCCATGTCGATGAGGAATTTGTGTTGCTCTTGAGCCAATTCGCTTGCACAAACTTGCAAAAGTATATTTAGAGAGATAGACCGCACAAGAGCTTCAACTGTAGATTAGATCGGAGTTTAGAGAGCGAGAATCAAGCTTCTTGCAGGAATCGGTGATCCTTGCAGGAGCAATGGCGAATCCAGGAGCAGCTCTGACAGCAACGAAGTGGTTTGGGCTTGCAGCCGCCATGTGGGTGCAAGCTTCAGCAGGGAACGCCTACATGTTCGCCTTCTACTCCTCCAAGCTCAAGACTGTGCTCCATTACAACCAACTGCAGGTGAACAACCTAGGAGTGGCAAAGGACTTGGGCGAGAATGTGGGCTTGCTGGCGGGCTTTCTCTGCAACAAGCTTCCCCCCTGGACCCTTCTCAGCATCGGCGCTCTCACAGGCTTCCTGGGCTATGGCGTCACATGGCTCGTAGTTAGCGAGCGCATCCAAGCTCTGCCTTACTGGCAGGTAAGAGAAGATCTCGTGGCTACTCACTCGCTGGCTAGAATGTTGTTTTGCATTCTGTGTTTCTTCTTGGGTTTCTGATTAGGGTTTGGTGGAGATTTCCTGGACTGCTTCTGGAGCTCTTCTGACAAATGTGGGAAGACTGACTTTTGTGGGTGTGCAGATGAGCGTGCTGTTGTGGATAGGAGGCAACAGTGCAACTTGGTTCAACACAGCAGTGCTGGTGACATGCATGCGCAACTTTCCCAACAGCCGTGGCACCGTGGTGGGCATCTTGAAGGGCTTTGTGGGTCTAAGTGCTGCCATCTTCACCCAAATCTACTCATCTCTGCTTGCCAGTGATCCCAATGCTCTTCTGCTCTTGCTGGCCATTGGCCCCACTGTTGTTTCCTTGGCAGCCATGCTGTTCATCCGTCCTGTGCCACCCAAAGCACAGCAGGTGCTGGACCCTGAAGAGCACAGTAACTTCCATTACATCACTGGTGTTTGCATTGCCCTTGCCTTCTACCTCCTAGCTGCTACTTGTCTTGAGGATTTCTTCATTCTTTCACCACTTGTCCCAAAACTGTTCACAGCAGTCATGGTGCTGTTTCTTGTTACTCCTTTGGTAATACCCATCAAAGCTTTGATGCCTGAGTGTTGTGGAGCTGGAAGCTTTGAGCCAGCTGATGAGGAAAGTTTTGACCTCAATGAGCCTCTTCTAATTGCTGCTACTTCAGTGGGCAAGGAACAGCAACAGCAAGTATCATCAGCAGCAGATCCAGAGCCACTGAGGTCCAAAAAGCAGGACTCGGGCCATCATGGCTCGGACATTGAAACTCTGAAAGTGACTCAGGTCTCACCAACTGCTGCAGCTCAAAATGGATCAAAGGAACAACAAAATGGTGCTGGGGTCATCAGCAACAATCAGGATAATGGGGACGATGCGGAGCTTTTGCTGGCTGTGGGAGAAGGGGCAGTACGGAGGAAAAGGCCTCGTCGTGGGCAGGATTTCAAGCTCAAGCAAGCTCTGGTGAAGGCAGATTTTTGGCTCCTTTTCTTCACATTCTTCTGTGGGGTTGGTACGGGGGTGACAGCCTTAAACAACCTAGGACAGATTGGTGAAGCTCAGGGTTACTTCAATGTTGACATCTTCATTTCCTTGATCAGTATTGCAAATTTTCTTGGCCGCCTGGGAGGTGGCTCCTTGTCTGAACATTACATCAGGTTTGTTACTTCAACTCATCTCTGTTGGGAAAGTTCTGAGGTCAAGTGCTCTAGCTCATCAAACTCTACTTGTTCATGGCAGCCTTACAAAGGCTTGTGGGATGAATTCTAGCTACATGAATTCTAGGAGTTAACCATGCTTTTGAATCCACTGGTCTTTAGAAAATGAAATCAAATATGTTGTGTCTGATTGTGGGAATTCCAGGTGTATGCCTAGCTCCTAGGATTCAGCAATTCCTTGTACATACACAGTATTCTTCCTTTTTCTCTTGGTTTAATTTTGTGGGTTGGTGCATGCAGAACAAATGCAATTCCAAGAACAGTATGGTTGGGGGTGGCACAAGTCTTCATGATCTTCTCCCATCTCCTGTTTGCATCTGCATGGCCTGGATCTCTTTATGCAGGCTCAGTGCTTCTGGGGCTTTGTTATGGTGTGCACTTCTCCATCATGGTGCCAACAGCTTCTGAGCTTTTTGGGCTACGCCATTTTGGCATGATTTACAACTTCCTCAACATAGGCAACCCACTGGGTTCTCTCCTGTTCTCTGGTCTCATTGCTGGGTACCTCTATGACCAAGAAGCTTCCAAAGGTGCTGCAGTTGGCTCTAGCTGGAGAATTCTTGGATCAGGCAGCAGCCACTGGTTGAGTGGGACAGCAGTAGGCTCTGGCACTGAGCATGGCGTTCCTGTGTGTGTGGGTGCACATTGCTTCAGGCTAACCTTCATCATCATGGCATGTGTTTGTGCTGTCGGTGTGGTGCTAACGAGTGTGTTAACCTACAGGATAAGGAGTGTGTACTTGTCACTGTATGGCAAGTCTCCCAGACCTTCAAGCTCTGATCTCTTATCACTGTATGGCAAGTCCCCCAGACCTTCAAGCTCTGATCTTAGGACATTAGACACACACTGAATTAATTTATACAAAACAAACTCAGAACTACTAATTACCAGCACAAATGATTATTACAGTCTCATTAAGTGCATGTTAGAGGAACAGCTAATCCAGTCAGACCAAAGATTCTTTTAGAATCTGCAAAGTGAAACACAAACTCAAATCGTCTTTTTGTTGCTCCAGTGAAGGACACCAAAAGCTTTTGTATAGGGGGACCCAGCAGAAAGAACATAGCTCTCCTACAATTGTAAGGATTTGGAGAACCTTCTGCTGCAGTGTCTGTGGATCTGAGATGTGCAAGGGTTTGAAGATTGAAGGTCTTCTCCACATATTTTAGGGTATGTGCTTCAGATTGTATATATGGTCACCTAGTCATTTAGTCTCCTGTGTTTAATTTCATATACATAACAGAGGCATTCTACACCGAGAACCCACTTTTTGACAATTTGTGTGCTATAGTTTGTCTTTGTTGGTAACTTGGTTTTTGCATATGAGGTCATGCTATCCAGTTTGGAGCATGTTAAACTGTTGTGATCGATGCACATATGTGAATGTTGCACATGATGCTATAACCCTGAAGACAAGCATCTGTCATGTGAACTGTGGAGAATTCAAAATTGGGTATTGCAGGATTTGCTCTCTGTGATTTCAAGTTTCTTAGTGTTCAAGCTTTGCTTACTGCCAGATGGCACTTCACTTCCTCTATGATACATGCACTTACTTTTAGTTCCTAGTGATTTGCAATACTACAGCTCCACCTGATCACTCATGTTCCACTCTGGACTGTCATAAAAGTTAAGATCAGATCTACGGAATCTGTCAAAGAACAGAAACTTGTGCTCTAATTCCTTTGTACAAAAAGACTAGCATTAGGATGCAGACTTACAGTTCTGAGAGTGAGGTTCATTTTGTACCAGATACTATGTGTGGGAAGTTGGATACTAAAAGGTAGTTCCCAGCATCAATTGTTCCTCATGAGTCCAAATGTTCATAAAGAGTCTGCATAAGCAGGGTTTTGGGTGTGGTTTTCTTCTTTTAACAAAGAAATTGGATTTGGTTTAGATCTGGTTTCTCAAATTCTGGGTGGTTCCATCTTTTGTTTTTCGCAGTTTGGCTGGTTCATTGTAGCAATTAGGCCTGGATAGGTTCTGGTTAGTCCTTGGTTAAGTTCCAATTATTTTGCAGCTCAAAGAAGAGGAGCCACTTGAGCACCAACAAGAAAAAAAAAAGACATGGACAACTCAAAGGAGAGGAGCTATGCTTGAACACCCACAAAAAGAAGATAGTCAAACAACATAGAGGAAAGTAAAGCTTATACATGAACATGGGAAAGAGATGGAGAGTTGAGAGATAAGGACATGATTGACAAGCAATGTGCAAAGAGTAAAGGGAGGATGACAAGAAATAGGAGATGAGAGATGGTAGCCACCTTCTTAGGGGCAAGGACCTACAAAGGGCGGGACTAGCCATGATGATAGTCCCCTTTCACACCCACAATGAAGCGCTCACCACAACATAATTCCTACCTCCTTTAAGCCCATGAGGCTCCCTCATCCATTCTTACAAAAGTGATGGCACTTCCAAATCGCCTCACTAATCTCCTAGATAAATGTCAACTATCTTGCCATTAATCTATATTCTAGAACCTAGTTAACTTAATGGCTTCACCTTGTGGTTAATCAACTATCCTAGATAAATGTCAACTATCTTGCCATTAATCTATATTCTAAAACATAGTTAACTTAATGGCTTCACCTTGTGGTTAGTAGGAGGTAGTGAATCTACATGTACCACTAGAAACTATAAAAGTACTAGGAGATTTTCTTAACTAACTAACCTAGGGGTTACATTCTCTAACAATGATGTTGATGACCATGGTAGATATCTAAGCTGCAACCAATGATGTTATTTTGAATAGATCTCATGCATAGCTTTGGAATATCCATAGAGGTGACAAAAGAGGTCAAATGCTGTTCCACCAAGTTGTCTAGGCAACACATTTGAGGCTAGAGGTGAAAAAATATGAACATCGATACAATCCAATATCTCTCTTTGGTTGAATGGAGAATTGTGTAGAATCTAACAAATATTGTAAGCGAATATGGACACAACATTTGCAAAGCTAACCAAAGATTGGTCTAGTGTTCTATATGCAATTAAACTATCAAATTAAAAAGTTGTAAGCTAACATGTGATGCCAACAAATTCAAAGTTCAATTTGATGGCAATATGTTTTATTCTTCACAAAAGTGAGTAGTATTAACATTTTTGAAAAGGAGACATCATGGAATGAATCTAAAACCACAATGAGTGTAAAAAATAGATGTCATAGAAAATGTTCAAAAACAAAAGAATTACAATCTTTTTATGAAAAAAAAAATTTTTAAATTAAAAAAATTATGTTGCATGTGCAATCTTTTATGGATGAAAAATCCTTTATGCTACCCTACTTCTTTATAGGGAATTCAATGTTTCAAACTAAATTGTGCATGGATTTGGATCATTTTTGGGCAAGTTCATTACCTCAATTTGGTTTAATGTTGTTAGATAAGTCTCATTGTTAGAGTTGTTCAACTAGAAATTATAAATCCAATATAAATATTTGCATGGTATTTGTGGGTGAAAGTGCATCAAGCCATCAAAAATTGTATTCACAACTATAATCTTTCTACAAAAAAAATTTGTGGTAATGTATGGACATAACATCTTAAATGTTTTTGCTTGTTTTAAGTATATTTGATTAACTTTAACTTAACTTAGTCAAAAATAATAATAATTCAATAAACATTGAAAACCTTGAATGTATGGAATATATTTGTGATGGAATAATACTAATCACAAAGTTTTGAAAATTGCACATATATTTCAAAACTAAGGTTGTGAATGGAATTTTTTGATGATTTTTTTGTGGTGAATGATATTAATATACATCAATTAAAGTTAGGTTCATTTAAAATTTTAAGTTTTTGGATGAAATTATATTCAAATATTGTGATTTCTAACATGTTTTAGTAATAAATGCATGATATATCTTCTTTTAGGAAAAAAAAACACTACCATATGAAAAAAGAAGAGATTTTATAGTTGGGCATTGCATTATTTTCTTTTCTTTTCTTTTCTTTTATTGGTAATGTTTCATGAACCACAAACATGAAGCCCTATGATTATCAAAAAAATGAAAATTATAGATTATATGTATCCAATATTCTTCATTAAACATTTGATCAAAATTAATCTTGACTCAAAGTGAACTTTGAATTCTAAAATGTTGTTGTGCAATTTTTTAAAAAAATTGCCTATGTTTAGAATAACCAAAGGATGCCATCAAGATTTTTGTTTACTTAGAATGTCCAATTAGTTTGTTTTAGTCAACTTGTCCAAAATTGGTTTGGCACTATGCATTTGCCGAAACCAATTTGATTATATTGCTCTAACCTTGTCCACATTTCTCCATTCAATTTGCCTATCTACCATTTTGTCACATGACAAACCATCTAGTGTTGATTTGCCTTCTTTGAAAATATTGTTTCACAACATCATTCGCTTATTATTTATTTGTAGTGTCTTCACACAACATTTTTCATTTATTTCATATTTTAATTTCTCATGTATATCTAGGAGTTGTAAGAAGGCAAAGTTAAATAAAAGTGAAAAAACACTCAAAATCGTTGCTTGAAGACAAAAAAATTTGCTTGGCTATAGTCAATATTGTCTTCTTCAAGAAGTGTATACCCTACAAAATAGACAAACCCATTAGCACCTTGAAACATGAAACCTTCAACATTTGCAACAACAATATTAAGAAATGTTTTCATTCAATGATGTTTTTGCATCGGTATAATGAAAAATATTTTAAAACAAATAAATTTACCATTTTTTTCCACTTTGAACTTTGTAAATTATCATGGGTTGCCAAATCTACAAAATTACAAGCACAACAATCATATTATTACAAGCTATGGCTTGAGAGATGAATATGATATCACTGATGCAATGTACAAGATATGACAAGTTTGTTGAGGAGATTATTCCATAATTCATTTTGAGATTTACCTTGTACTTGTATATTTGCATAATAGACTCACTTACTAGAAAACTTGGTCTTAAACCATTACACATTTCCAATTAAATCTAGTTTCAATGGAATGGGACTTGTACCATTCCACCACACATTGACTATAGCGAACGGGAATTATGACAATGCCACCTTCTTTGACTACCTAAATGGAATGAGATTCATGCAATATTACATTGATTGTACTAAATGGCAACCATGACAATGCCACATTCTTGACTACCTATGTGAAGTGGAACTCATGTTATTTCATCAAACATTGACACAAATGAAAGTTAACCATGACAATGCCCCTTCTTAAATCATTAGTGGAGGGTGAATAGACATGCTCACCATTGATTATGCAAATATTTTTTGGGAAATTATATGAAAATAAACTTTATTAATTTGCTATATGTACACCACTCCTACAACACACCAATTAATGGAACTAAAGTATGACCCATCCATTCAAATGCATGGATGGGCATGTGTAGGATGTCACAACAATAAATGTCACTTCACAAAACTTATTGTACTACAATCATATGGTAATCTAATAACATGATGTTTGATATTTATAAACATTCACCCAATCCGTGCAATTTTGCCCCCTTACATTGAATATTGTGCCCCTTGCAAATAATTTAACATTAAATACTAATGAATTGACTATTCGATACAATTGCAATTTTCAACTTTGTTATTCATACCTAATCACTTACTTTTGTAAGTGTCCTAATGAACTTGATATTACTTTTGTAGGTTGGGTACATTTGAACCCCATCTTAAGTTGCCTCTAACACTAATTTCACAATTGGATTTTTTGCAAAGTCTTTAGGTACAACCTACATTTTGGTAATCAAACACATTATTTACATGCCATTGCGAATGATGTTATTATTAGTTTGGCCAATTTCAATTTTTGTTGGTTCTAGTTCCAGTTCAGGTCTAGTTAAAACATTAACTAGATCAAAGGTTGTGCAAAATGGGAAACCAAATAAAATCATGGTTAACAGTTCACAATGAAAAGAGGAATTAGCATTGGACTAGATAGATAGTTTTATGATTTGGAAAAAATGTAAATAATTGTTATCATGAGTTTGTTTCAACATTTTCCGATTCCATTTTTAGGTTGAGTAGAATTTTGTGAACACGATTTTGCTATCACAAAATCATATTTTGTGAATTCAATTGGGCCTTTGACAACATCATGCTAAAAGTTTTGGAACTTCAATGCACACCACTCATACCCTTGTGATTACCCACACACATAATACATATCTTTTTTTTCTTGTAAGTATTTCTTCCTTGTCATTTTCAAGGTTTTTACTCATCAAGTCTGCTTCAACTTCTTTGTTTTATAACTCTCTTTTTCTTTGGTTTTCACCCCACCATTTTTTTTTTTAATTCCTTATTTTTTTCATTTTCCCACTTGATTTTTTTTTGGTCTTCTTCTTCTTGACCTTATTCTCATGAACTATATATATTCTTTATCCTTTTTATCCTCCTTTTTATTGGTTTCTTTCTTTTTGGGTCCTCTTGTTTGTTTTATTAACATGATTGCTAAAAAGATGGATAGTTCTTCTTTTCTTTTTTGTTCTTTTTTAAATCCCTTCCAATAAACCTTTGTCTTCTTCTTCTTTTTATTCCTCTTTATTTTATTCACATGGTTTTAAAATTTTGATAAAGAGCCAATGGTTTTTGGTTTTTTTTTTCTCTAAGATGTGTCATTATCTTGGTTGTTTTTTTTTTTTTTGGTTTTATTTTAATGGTTTAAAAAATGTTTTTTTTTTTTTATAAAAAGATTTTTTGGTTACAAAAAACAAAATGAATGAGAGCTTATGGAAGCTTTTCAAAAAAACCATACTTGTGAAATGAAACAAAAAAATTGATTTGAGGTGCAAAGGGGCTTAGGGTTAGTGTGCAGGTTGGATGTGCTTCTTGTCATGCTACATTCTCATAGTAAGCCTTTCTATGAACGCATGAATAATTTGAAGGATGTCACTAC
>Ga0116231_10014011_pt1 | contig 10979 bp, 7 predicted proteins | sample S1TSphgellanicum_2_FD_89695 | JGI IMG/M metagenome (GOLD analysis project Ga0116231, IMG submission 89695) | Host-associated microbial communities from peat moss isolated from Minnesota, USA - S1T2_Fd - Sphagnum magellanicum MG | ecosystem: Host-associated > Plants > Peat moss > Unclassified...
AGACTTTTGAAAAATCAACACTAATTGTCGCACAAAAAAAAAAAAAAAAATTGGGATTAAAAAAAAATGTCAAAGTATTGTCAAAAAAAAAAAAAAAATTCAAACCATCATCACATGAAGAATTTTTTAATGAAATGCATTAAAAATTTCATTATATATATATAATTTTTAAAAGTTTTAAATGATGTGATTGACATAAATATTCAAAGCAAAAAAATTATGGTTTATTGTAAATAGTATTATACGATTTCCAACTATAACCCAACATGTTGTAAACACTCCTACTTTACTTGCCTTAAGAGAAGGAAGCATAAGTGAGTGGGAGGAAAAGGACGTAGTGTCTTGAACCATAATTAATAATTACTTGGACAATAGATCACATGTTCAATCGTGTGCAACATCAAAATTACATGGATAAAGTTAACAAGATTGTTTCAATCTTAAGACTTTTTAACTAAAATGTATCTAAAAGATAAGTTCCATAATATGAAAATGAGAGAAATTGATAGTGTTACAAGACATGTCCATTTGTTTTGTGCAAATCTAAATCAATTTGTTGTCACACGTGTAGTCATGCCAAATGATGAAACAATTATTTAATTGCTTCATGAGGAACATGCTTTCAAGCTATAAAACATTCATAAGTTCTTTAAGAAGAATAATTTTTCAATCTTTGATCACAAATATGATCCAAGAAAAAACCTTGATGAAGGAAATGAATCTAAACAATGAAATTTTAGTTATCTGTTGTCCAAGTAATTATTAGGGAAGAAATATACAAAGTACACCAACAAATGTTTCCACCAAGAAATGGAACAACAACATTATCCCAATCCTTTGATAGAAAAAATTGAAATGTTTATATTGTAAGAAACTAAGACATTTGATAAAGGATTGCAAGATAAAAATAGCTAAAAAAATTAATTTTAATAGTAAAAGGTAGTCAAACATTGTTATAAAAAATAGCAATATATATGTTGTCGCTTTAATAGCAAAGGAGGAGAAGACCACTCTTGGTATATCAGTATTGAAGCACCTCATCATATGTGTTTTGACAAAAAATCTTTCACAAACTATCAACCATTCAAAAGTAGTCAATTTTTGTTTTTGGGTGATAATACAACACATGAAATATATGGGCAAGGAATGGTAACAATAAAACTTCTAAATGGTATAGAAATAAAAATATTATAAGTTTGCATGTTTTCAAATTAAAGAAATTTTTTTTCCGTAAAACATTTTAATAAGGTAAGAGGGGAAATGCATATAAAACAAGGATGATGCACCCTCATCAATAAATTAGGAAATATCATAGTAGAATGCCATTTAAATTATGCTTTATATAAACTAGGCAAGAATATCAAATTTGAGAATAAAATCATTGCAATTTCCAAACTACAACACAAATTAATGGGTTGACTTATGGCATTTCACACATTGTTGTATTTATATAAAAACAAATTTAGAGACATACAAACTTTAGCAAAAGGAGTTGATTCTTGCAATGTAAAGGACAATGTTATATTAGGTACACCTTGCATAAAAAGAAAACAACATAGTATCAAGTTTCCTTAAAGAAGGATATACTAAATCCAATCAAATCCTTGGGTTAATACATTCTAATATGTGTGGACCTTTGCAAACACATGTACATATTAAGGTTGTAAATACTTTATATGTCCTTTCTTAATGATAAATCCATATATTGTTTTGTTTATCTCATGAAACCAAATGTGAAGCATTTGACAAATTTCTCATATTCAAAACATTTGTTGAAAGAAAAACCAACCAAAATATTAAAATACTAAGGTCTAATAGGAGTTGGATATAAATCAAAAGATTTTTTTGAGTATTTTCAAAAGGAAGGTATCAAGGAGTTTATCATAGCATACACATTTCAATGGAATGGCATTTATGAAAGAAAGACTAAGACATTAATAGAGGTTGTCCCAGCTATGTTGGCATATGCAAAGCTACCAAAAGTTTCTAGGGAAAAAAACTTTGATAATTGTAAATTATTTGCAAAATTGAAGTCTTACAAAAGCAAATTACAACGAAACAACACCATATGAATTTTGGTTTGGGCATCAAATTAATTTGTCTCACTTTAAGATATTTGGATGCAAGTTTCATGCGTTTATTCATAAGGAAACATGATGGAATCCATATACACATTTTATTCAATGTATATTCTTGAGTTATAATGATGAATCCAAGGCATACAACCTAATGACAACAAGTGGGTGTCAAGTCCTTATTTCCAAAGATGTTCCAACTGTGGCTTTAGCCCCTCCAAGTCAACCTCCCTCTTCCCCATGTAGTTGTGGAGCTGCTACATTTGTGGTGTAGAACCATTGGATCCAAGAGACATAGTCTACCTCAGAAATAATTCCCATCACCAAATTCATGGGAAAAGGAAATTTGCCATTCGATTGCTGACTAATGATGTGAAAAGTATCCAAGAATTAGAATATCATGTCCGAGCATTATTTCATAATGTGCTATTTGTAAAACAAATTATTGTTACCAAATACACAATTACATTTTCCAAACAACTTGTGATTTTGGAAAGTGTTGAAGGATGGGTGGTCATACTTGACAAGGTGGATCATTGTGGTCTTTATCAAGTTGGTTCATCTAGTGATGAACTTTCCAACTCAATGCACCAAGTGCTAACACCACATTTAACATTGAGTGCTTCAACAACAACTTCAAATGACTTAATCCTTTGGCATCACTAGTTTGGTCATGCTAACATGGAGAAATTGCACCTCATGTAAAAGCTTCAAGTTGTCAATGAACTTACAAGTAATCCTTTGCATTCAATACCTTTATGTGAAGGTTGTCTCAAGTTGGCAAACAACAAAGACTTATGTTTCCAAAGGAGGGCAGTCATGCTACCATTGTTTTAACCCTTATCCACTTTGATGTATGCGGGACCATGTAAACCACCTCTCATGGTGGTGCATAATATTTTCTAACATTTATTGATGACTATAGTAAATATTCAGTTGTTGTCCTCCTTAGATCTAAAATTGAAGTCCTTTAACATTTTAAGAACTATAAAGTCATGTCTAAAAACAAACCAATCAACATCTTAGAATTTGACAAAGTGATAATGACACTTAATACACTTCCAAAGCATTTAAGGCTTATTGTATAGAACATGGGATAAAACATCAATTTACTATTACATATTCCCCTTAGCAAAATGGGGTCGTTAAGTGCAAAAATAACACTTTGGTCGAATCTACACCTAGTATGCTACAAGCAACAAAGATGTACCATGGTTTTTGGGGAAAGGCCATTAGGCTATAATCACGCTATTAGGACCCACTTTAGGTGTAACAATTGCTTAATTTTACACTTTTTAAGTGATAAGTCAAGTCAATATTTAAAATGTTAAGCAAATGTATACAACAATATTTCTAATACATTATGGAAACACCTAAAAAAGCTTGAAACAAATCTAATGAGTATTGAATACCCAAAAGCATTTTTTTAACAGTGTAACAACTATTTTTAACATTTGAAAAACTCATAAATGACTCTTTAATGGACTTAAAATGACATATTTTTGGGACATTATTTAAATCAAACTTTACTATGAAAGTATAATGCAACATCTTTGTGAGTCAAAAGGACTTTTTAAAGATTTTATTAACTTACAAATGGAATATCCTTAAAATATTTTAAAAATATTTTAGAATAAATAGTCATTAAGCAAAGCACCAAGTAGGCTCGTCTGGGTCCTAACAATGTGATTACACCCATCATTACTGTAAATTACTTACAAAATAAAATTATCACATAAACTATGGCACATTGTACTTTTAAGGAGGTTTGGACTAGTCACAAGCCTATTATGAAACATTTGCACACCATTGACTATTCTATTCATGTACATATATCCCAATAGAACTTCGTAAAAAGTTCAGTGTTAAAAGTTGAAAATGTCAATTTTTGGGATATAGTATTGGTGTCAAAGGTTATTGTTTTCTTAATGTCCACACTCAAAAAAAAATCATTAGTCATGATGTTTTCAATAAAGACATTCCCATTCTTTCTTCCACACACCAAGTCTAAACAACTTCGTCTCTACTTCACAAGCCTAATTTGAATACGTTCACAATGGGGGTTCATTTCAATCCTCTTCATCCCACTCTAGTGTCATTTCTTGCACATGTTATTCCTATAACAACACCTATTGATCATGTTCCCCCTGTTGCACTAGCTATATACCAATTTCACCTTCTACTCCATACACCAATGATGTTTCCTTTGACTCTATGTCCTCCCCTAGTCTTCCAAAATTCTTGGAGCCTGGTCAATTGTATTTGAACCCATTGTTTGTTCATAATCATCACACTGATGACTCACTCATTCATCTTATCACCACTAGTCCCATACCTCTCCTTTCATTATTGTCTAGTCCATCATATTAAGTGTACATAGTTTGGTCATCGTATCTTGAACCTATTCTTAAGTATCTTCATTTTATGACCTCACTTTCCCAATCTTCTCAATGAACCTTTATCTTATTAAAATGCTTCGAATAGACCTAATGCCTCACATTGGCAGGCTACCATTGCCTCATAATTTGATTCTCTCATGAAAAATCACTTTTGGGAATGAATTAATTTACCGTTGGGACGTAATGTAATGAATTGTAAATGGATTTTCAAACTTAAATTAACCCTTTCTAGGCACATTGAATGTTACAAAGTAAAACTAGTTGTTAAAAGGTATTCTCCAGTACTTGGTTTGGATTATCATATGATATTTTTTCTCCTATAGTGAAAATTACATCTATTTGACTTCTTCTTGCTCTTGTTGCCATTCATAATTGGGAGGTTGATCAAATGGACGTAAAAACAACCTTTCTACACATTGGTCATTTTCATGAATAAATATATCTACATCGATTAGAAAGGTTTATGTACCTTAGTCATGAACATCAAGTTTGTTGGCTTTTACAAAGTTTATATGGCTTCAAACAAGCTCCCCATGCTTGGTATGAATGCATTGATTCATATTTCCATCATGGGTAAAAGCATGGTTAAGGGGGCCCACGTTTGACATTTTGAAAAGTCCACATCTTACACTAGCTACAATTCCTACATTGAAAATAATTATCAAACTATAAATCCTATAATTATCCCCTACGGTTTTTTATCACAAATATTAATTAACCATCCTACAAATATCCCTAAACATGTGATTGGTCAAAAAATTTAAAGAAAAGTTTAAAGATTTCAATGTGAAATGGAATATCAATTATAAAACATGACGAAAATCATGATGAGTTAACTTTTAAAATATGAATTGAAAAAATTTCAATGCATCTTACAATTAAATTATTCAATTTATGGTGGCCTATTTTTTTATTTTAAATTTGATAATATTATGACATAGTTTTTGAGTCCACATTTTTCATTTTCAGTGTGTGACAAACATAGTGTCATCATTTCAAAAGTCCACAATGAGTCCATTCTTTTTTTAAAACTCATCCATAATTTCAATAAGATTTTCATTAAAGTTTATTGCAACATGGATAATGAAAAAATTGAAAATTTTAATGTTTGATATGATTTTACATTTAAAGTTCATTTATAATCCAAAAAAATTATAACTATGACAATCAAAACAATCCACCAATTGTGTTTTCACCTTCATGTTGGTGTTCAGTGCATAACTATTAATTGTAATGTTTATGTTCATTGGCATGGTCCTTCATTTATCATCATTGTGTTGTATGTGGATGATGCGATTTTGGTTACTCTATCTTTCTTACAACATATCAAGATTGAGTTACAATTAGCTTTTGTTATGATTAACCATGGCGTAATTCATCATTTATTGGGCATGTGAATTCTTCATAACTGCCAAGCCAATACTTTGTTTTTGACTCAAGCTCACTATATGTAAATTAAACTTGAGTTATTTGGAATAACACTTTGTAACCCTATGGCAACTCCACTTGAAATTAACTTGCATCTTTCCAAAGATCATGCCCTTCATTTTGTTGTGGAAATGGATATCATGTGTGTTGTTCCACACCAACAAGTTATTGGTTCTTTAATTTACGCTATGGTATGTGTTCGTTTTGATTTATCCTTTGCAGTGGGGGTAGTCTTTCACCATTCATCAAATCCAAGGCCAACCCATTGACAAGTAGTCAAATGAATTTTTCACTATGTAAAAGGCACTCAAACTCATGGTCTTCGTTGTAACTCTATACGAAGGAAAAAGATTTAGGGTTTGGCAACTTTAAAGTTTGATGGCAACTAAAAAACACCATGTACAAGGTTTGCTCTTTGAAACCATGCACATATAAACATTGTTATAAAAAAACCAAAAACAAAATTGGAGTGGTTTAGGGTTTCAAGACTTTAGGGTCTAACAACAACTCATAGAGACTAGGTTTAGGGTTATGTTCCTTCAGTGAATTTGTAACTATCACCATACATAGATAGAATATGTACCATAATTAAAGAAGGAAAATAAAAAATTCTAAAATGGCAACATGCATAGATAGTGTCGCGCACCCAAGTTCCTTGTGGACCCACTCGAGGGTCCAAGTATGCGGCAATGTGGAAGCGGTTGGAACTTGGGGCACGATCCCAACTTCTAGCACTAGAAAGGGGTGAGAGGGGTGTGTTAGAAGCCCCGGGAAAGACTAGGAAGAGTGGACAAGCTTGACTCACTCACACGGACTTTCCATGAACCACTCCAAGTGGTTAGTCCAAAGTTCGAGCACCTTTGGTGCGAGGAAGAGCCACGACCCGGACCTTGGGAAAACCATCACCTTCCCCCTTGGGACTCATGTTGAATCCTTTTGGTGTTGGGACAAGCCACAGGTGAACTCAGACTCACTTTGAACACACACACACTCCGGGCTCGGGAGTGAGCCACCACCTCACTCCCTTTGGTGGGGAAGCCAGCACCTCTCCCCTTGGGGAAGCCAACCACTTCCCCCTTATAGTATACTCTGTGATTCGCCGCGGGGGTGGCATCCAAATGGCCTTTTTGTCCCGGGACTCCCGGGATTCCCGCGTGGGAGTCCCGAAATCGCGCAACTTCGGGACTCCCGTGACTTTGAAGCTTCATAACTTTCGGAGCAGATCTCCGATTGACTTGCTATCTCAAGCAAAGTTGTAGATCTCGTCGAGACCTTTCCAACAATATGTCACACGTTTTCTGCACCCAAGTATTTCGGGTCGATTCCTGACTTTTAGTGGTCGGGAGTCAAAATTGGGAGACTCCCGGGAATTCGACTCCCGCCCCTTCTTTTGGCCATAACTTGTGTTTCAGATGTCCAAATGAATAATGCGAGCCCATTTTGGACATTTAGACTTTGAGAGCTTTCCATTGATATAAAGAACGCAACAAGCCATGAAGTTTTGACCCCTCAAAACACGCTCTGAAGTTTCGGGATTTCCTCCGAGACTCCAACTCTCACCAACTCCCAATGTGGGAGTTCACTTGGGAGTGTGAGGGTTCACTCCCTCACACACTTTGGACTCTTTGTACTCTTTGCACTCTTTGCACTCTTTGCACTCTTTGCACTCCCGGGAGCATGTGATGTGCCTCCCGGGTCTACTATTAGGCTCGCAACCTTGCAACCCCTTTGCCTTGGTCACAAGCCAAAGGCTAGGGTTGCGACACTCTCCCCCACTAGAAGAAGAGGTCAATGTCCTCATTGACACTTAGAGTTTTTCTCTCTCGCAGTTGCACTCCTGGGAGCATGCGATATGACTCTCGGGTCTACTATTAGGCCTGCACCTTGCAACCCCTTTGCCTTGGCCTTGAGCCAAGGCTAGGGTTGCAACAGATAAGATATGTGGCAAAATTGCAAAGACAAAATAATGAAAATTTATTTCCATTCAACTTTGTACAAAACTCATGCCATTTAAAACTAAAAAGTTACATAAGAAGAATCACATTTTGAATCATAGTATGTGGGATAAACTAGGTCAATGGAATCCAAACACATTCTCAAGGATTGAAGCTCAAATTCAAAGTACATTTGGAGTGATTGCCTTGAGATACCACTATTGGCAAGTTGTTGGAGGTAGGATTTATGGTTAATTTTAACTACCTCCAATGCATTCCAAGGAAAATTCTTGCGTACAAACATAAACCATGCTTTATTCATTCAATGGAGATACCAAAACATTGAAGGCATCAAGGGCAAATGGGTGAAAATGTGTTGCATAACAATAGAATTTAGGATAGGAGACAATAAGTTAATTTTTTCTCTTGAGCACAATGTTTGGATTAGGTTGGGATTTAGGGTATACATGGGTTTATAAGATGTGGGTGTTAGATTTATTTGTACATGAATGTATGAAGCAAGTTTCTTATAGGATTGAGCTAATTTTCTTTCAATTAGGGTTTGTACAAATTCACACACCTTGCAATAGAAAGTGGAAAGAGACCACACACAACAAAAGTGATTCCCAAATTGTGAAAATTTCCACATAGTTATAGAAGCATGCATCATCTTAACAAGGCCTAATAGTTACTGTCACCATGGTTCTAAAATGCTTGTGCCTCATTCACAAGTTGATCAACTCCTCAATGCAAAAAATGATGAACTTAAAAAGTTTTTTCAATTACTTGAAACTTTTTATGATGGGTCAACCTCCCCCAAATGCACCGCTACTGACCTAAGACATGCAAAAGACATAGATAATTAGAGTTGACCTCAAGTGCATTGTTAGTTGACCTAGGACACGCAACCAACTTGGAAGTCACAAAGGACACCTTTAGTTAGGCCAAATGCATTACTGAATGCATTGCCAATCAAATGCACTACCAATTGAATGCATTGTTGAATGCACTATTGATGGAATGCACTACCAAATACACAATAGACCAAATGCATTGCTAACCAACTTGGACATGCATTGGCAAAAATGCATTGCTAATCTGCTTGGGAGACACATTGGTATAAATGCATTATCGACTATTTTGTTGAACCACACAAACCTTGCCAACAATGTGTGTGACCTTTGTGTCACTTATTGACCCATGTAATTTACACAATGATGTGCATGACCTTTTTGTTGTTTATTGAACTGTGCAAACTATGCTAATGTTAATGATGCAAAAAAAAGACCTTGGGGTGAAAGCATGATAGAGTGTACAATTAAAAGTACTTATTAACCTATTTGTGAAGTGAACAAAAAGTAGGACCAAAACCCATCACAAAATTGTTATACATTCAATCTTTTTGGTTGAATGATAAATAACAAGATACTTCTTCATTATTACACATTAATTTTTAAATTTTGCATTGTAAAAATAGATTTCAAATAGACTTTCCTAAATGTAAGTAGCTTTTGAAACATATTTTCTATAATGTTAGATTTGATTCAAGTATATGTCAAATATATTTTACCAAAGAGAAAATAAATTTGTTTTTTGGTGATGCCCTTGAATATATAATGATCTTTAATATGCTATAACTTCATACATGTATATTTCATTAAATTTTTGATGAAAAAGTAGGTTTGAACACCATATTGACTAGTCAATTTCAAACATACTTATTTCTTATTTTAATTATTCTAAATTTTTTGAAATTTTATAATTGATTTACAGTAAACCCAATTGAGGGCTCAATAGTTTCAAAATGAAATCTAAGTAAACTTTGAATCTACTTTCTTATGTTTTCATGAAAAATTGATTCTTTTTAAACTTGACATTTTTTCATCAATTTTTTTAGTATATTTTACCATGCTTTCACCCCCTTGCAAGAGACAAGTATGCGAACAAACCATGGTAACGACACAAAAAAAAACCTCATAGATAGTATGCGAATAGACTTAAGCAATGAAGTGATGAGAAAAAAAAAATGAATCAAAATGTGATCACACCTTGGTACCTAGTCGAAGAGAAAAAACCTCGCCAAGTTTCGACAATACCTTTTTATGTTGATATGCTTGCCGCGGATCGATGTCAATGTACTTTTTATTAATGCATCTCCTGATTCATTGAATGACCTTCAAGAGCATGACCTCAAGCTTTGTTGATATGCTTGCTTTCAATTGTGTGACCTCTTCTTCTGTTGATGCGCATGCTTTCAAACATGTAACTTCTTTTTTTGTTCATGCACGTACCTTCAAGCACCTCCTCTTTCAAACATTAAACCTCCCCCTTCAAAGAAACTTTGATGGCACTTAGACAAACTAAGAAGACTAGACATATAGATAGCTACACACTCCTTCCATTGCAAACCCTAAAAACTCTAAAGCCTATTCTCTCTACCCACTATCAAACAATGCACGTGTCAAAAAAAAACATGGGGCAAAACTTGGAATTACACCAAAATTGGTGCATTTTCAAATTTTGTCCCCTGTTTTCTCTCCTTTGTCAGCTCCTCACCTTGTGTTTTTAATGGTGCCTTGTGTTTTCCACAAACACATGGTACTCACCCTGGCTTTCTTGGACTCTATGAATAACTTTATTCACTAGCCATGGCATTAAAGGTAAAACCCTTTGCTACATTTTTGTGGATTCAAGTTTTGTATATGTTTGAGTTTACAAATATATCTTTGCTTATTTGAATTAAAAAAATAAAATCACATTTTTATTTCTGAAATTTGGACACAAAATCCAAACTTTGTAGATCAATGTTCTTTTGAGTTTTTGCAATAATTTTTTTAAAAAAAAAATGAGTTTTCAGATTTTTTATTGTGAATAAAAAAGATTTTTTTTTCAAATGTTTTAATTATGAATAAATTAGATTTTTTTTCAGATTTTTGAATTGTGAAAAAAAAAGAATAGCAAAAGAATTCCAAAAAAAAAAGAAATAAAAAAAAAAGGAAGAAAAAAATTAAAAAAGAAGGAAAAAAAAAAAAAGGAGAAAAAGAACGAAATGAGAAGAGTAACTTCCAAAAACCAGAAGGAAGAAATTTGAGAAGGGGACAAGTCTTCAAAAAAATAAAAGTTACTCTTGAAAAAACAAAAAA
>Ga0116231_10014012_pt1 | contig 10979 bp, 7 predicted proteins | sample S1TSphgellanicum_2_FD_89695 | JGI IMG/M metagenome (GOLD analysis project Ga0116231, IMG submission 89695) | Host-associated microbial communities from peat moss isolated from Minnesota, USA - S1T2_Fd - Sphagnum magellanicum MG | ecosystem: Host-associated > Plants > Peat moss > Unclassified...
AACATAGTTTAGGCAAAACTGAATTACAAAACACAACGATTGGGAAGATGATTTCAATTTAACTTGAAAGGCACAAAGTTGACACCAGCATGAACATGTTAAAGGTTTATTGACCTTCTATAGGTGAGGTTTGGGATGTAGTGTTAAACTTTTGAAAAATTTGAAAGGGTGACAATTTGTTCCTTGGACTTCCTCCCTACACTATGCCAAAACAAGGTTTTTATTATTAGGACAATTTATGACTAGGGTTTAAACTTGTTCATATAGTGGATTGTGAACATTAGTCATTATCAATTACAAGACTATAATCATACAAATGACTATATGAAATCACAATTATGATTACATAATTATTAGTCATTTTCAAAAACATGATATGTGTCACAATGTAACCATCCTAGATTACCCTAGATAGGCCAACCTAGTAAATTAACATAGGTAGGCCTAGGTTAACTTACATAAGCTTAAGGTAGACCTAGGTCAACCTAATTAAGTTTGCCTAGGTTTCTTAGGTTACCTTAGGTAGACCTATGTGAGCTTATGTGAACTTAGGTTATCTTAGGTGACCCTAGGTTAACTTAGGTGAGCATAAGTAGCCCTAAAACATTCTTATAGACTAACCCAAGTCAACCTAGGTATCTTTAAGTAATTCTATAATTAGCCTACATGACTTTAAGATAACCTAGGTAACCTTAGGTTGTATTATGTTAAACTAAATAATCTACAAAGGCCTATTTTAAATTAAGCTAGTTTAAGGAGGCCTAGGATAGATTAGGGAATATTCATCCTACTTATATGTGCATCATACATGTTTTAAGCTATCTTAAGCATCCTTGAAATATTTTTAACTCATGAAATAATTAGATCACTTGAAAATATTTCATCATATTCATACATGCATCATACATGTTTTAAATGCACAACATGAACCCACAAAATAATAGATTTTGTGTGAATTTCAAATAAATTAATGAAGCTAATAAGTTTGTAATGTAATCTAAATTTAGTTTTGGTTGGTTTAAGTTTAAACTTGGTAAACCTAAATATAACACACATTAAACTAAGATTAATGTAGGTTTAATGTAGGTTCATGTTTATAAATAAAAGTAGATATATATTTTAATAACTAAATACGTTGTACATAACCATAGGTTGGTAGGTCTTAGAACCTACATACTTATGTACTTACATGTGACCTACCTACCTACCTACATAGGTAGGTAGAAAAGTAGGACCTATTTGCTTACTTAAGTGGGTAAGTAGATAAGTAGGTAGGACAACATAAAACTAAGTAAATTAAATAATAGCCATGAATTTTTATTTTTATTTTTTATGTTTTGTCTTCAGAATTAAACCTTTTTAAGCTCATCCCCAAATGGCACATGTATTTTAATGTGAGATAATAAAAGAACATGCCTTTTTTATATAATTTGTAACATGGGATTGAAATACAAAGCATATGGGTTAAATCTTTTAATTATTCCTTGGTTGCAAATTAAGTTGCAACTATAAAAAGATTTTCCCATAGGTTTCATGTTTTGTTTTCATTATGTAAATTGTTATCCAATTAAATTAATGATTATATGATAATTAATTATGTGAGTTAATTATTTACTATTTAGTTATTTAAAATAATGATTTGAATTAATCATTTTTTTCATAGAATTAATTATCAAAATAGTTTATTTAATTGTATGAAAATAATTATCTTAAACATAAATTCTTTAATTAAATATATGATAATTAATTATTTGGATTGATTATTTGAATTAATTAACTAGTGAACTACATATTAAAGTCATTAGTCTAATTCAAATAAATAGCTAGTTCATGAATTATAATTAATTATTTTAATTAAATTAAATTAAATAATATTTGAGTTAATCAATTTTATTTATTTATTTATTATTTCAAATAATTAACTATTTGACTTCAGATAATTTATTATTAGATGAATGATTATCTAAAACCGTTTAATTAATCATTTATCATCTAAAATTTTGAAAAAAAAAGTTATTTTAATTAATAAATGAACTAATTATATGATTCAAACTCATTCATAATTCATAATAATTAATTATCAATTTAATTAATTTTTTCAAGCTATAAATAGGCATATTATATGTACACCAAATTGAATTTTCAATTCTAGTGACAATGATTTCATCGGAGCTAGTTTAGGTGGGATGGGTTATAATCGTAAGTCATACAAAAAGACAATTCGAAAATGAAAATTTATTAGAGGTCAATTCCAAACCAAATTTAAAATTAAAATAAATTATTAAATAAAAACGAAAACATTTTGACAAGCTGTTGTGTTTCAAAATGTCCTTATGGATCCTAAGATATTGAAAGAGAAACAAATCTCTTAATTTTTTTCAATGTTTTTGGGAATATTTGTGTCCTTTCAAAAAAAAATTTGAATATTTATGTATTTCAATTTCATGCACATTTTTACATGTAATTTCATATAAATGTAAATATGTGTTATTTCATTTGAATATGTGGAGATTATTTCAAGAGATTAAAATTTTATTCTTCTTTGAGATTAAGTTAGTTTCCAATAAAAACTTCTCTCTTAAATACCTAATTCAAGGATTTAATCCCCACTTGTTTAGTTAATTTAATGTTTATCCACCCTAATTGCTTCCAAATTTTCAATGAATTAAAAACAAAAGTGGTTGATTGAATCTCCCCTTGGATAATAATTGGATGGTCTTTTTTGCAATTTGAATCTTATATATATATATATGAAAATAACAAAGTTTTCAAATGCAAACCTTTTTTTTTTTGGTCATTTCATTATCACTAGTAATAATAGTAAAACAAAGTTCAAGTATAATATGCACATTGCTTTTAGTTTCACATCTAAATGGATTATATGTATCCAAATAAATAAATAATGAATGAATTTAAGTAATCAATGATTCAATAGTTATTGATGAATTAATAATTATCTTCAATAATTATTCTAATTCATTATGAAGTATCCCCGATTTGGATAAATATTTATCTATTATTTATTTATTTATTATTTCATGTAAAATTAAGTAATTATATGAATTATACTTATTTATTCATATTAATAGTCAATTATTTAGTCTAATTGATAAATTCATAATAAGTAAGTGTATTAAACATAATTAATAGTCAATAGTCAAATTATTGAAAGAATAACTATTTATAAAAAATTACATATGAATATATATCTTTATAAAGTTATAAACAATTGCACTATAGTCATAACATAGTGGAACAATAGTACTGTAATAGTGGCACACTAGTGACCCTACTTATTGTATCAATGGGAATCATAGTCTAAAACTAGTTGCAAATGTATCTTGTAATGGGTGGTGAAAATATGGACACATGGCATGATCACATATATATATATTATACATTAGTTACAACATAGTTGTTGCCTTAGTGACACATTTACAATAATTCTAAAATAGTTGTCACATGCAACTATAATGCAACTCCTAAAAAAATCAAACATGGTTGATTACATATGTATGTACAATGTGTATAAATTACCATATATAATACCCAATTTTAACTCATTTGTAACTAATTGATTTTCTAACGTGGTAATTTATTTATTAATACCTTGTATTTTCAGGGGGATAATTGCACAATAATTGTAATACCTAAAGGATAATTACACAATAGTTATATATGAATTTTTTTTTCAACTTTAGTTGTAAGGTAGTGTGGTTTCAACATAAGTGATTTCTCATAGTGCCACCCACCCACCTATTAACCTATCAACCTACTTAATTACCTACCCACCCACCCACCCACCTACCTACTTACCACCTTCTTACCTACCCACCTACCTACTACCTACTTACCCACTCACCACTCACTTATGTACCCACATACGTCCTACCTTTTACAACTTGCTTATTTACCTACCTACCTACTCACTACCATCCTACAACTTGTTTACTACCTCCTTCATATTTGGTATTAATATGAATTAAACATGTGAAATAAAAAGCTTGACAAAAATTAAACACCTTTTGATGGTGTATGTAGAAGACTTGGTTTATCAATGTGAAGATGTAAGGTTCAATTCCTAATACTTGCAACCTACGTGCATTCTTAAAGGGTTGGGGTAAGTAGGTTAGATTAAGGTAGGTAGGTTATGTAGGTTAGGTTACATAGGCTAAGTTAAATGCCAAAATGGGCTTCAAATCCACCATGTTAATAAATGATTGACTTGAAAATGCACACATATCATAAAAGATATTTTCATTTCATTGCACATGTAGTTGCATATGCAACTTGTTGTACGAATATCAATGGATAGAAAGTATAAACATACCATATGTGCACTATATGTATAATATGTTACATGCAACTAAAGCAAAAATTAGTTGCATGCATCACTTGCAATTGAAAATTAGTTATAAATTACAATTGCAAAAGACATATTTTCTACTCATGTAAGGTTCATAGGCTTTAAATATTTATTGGTATTAAAGTATTGTTTATACTTTTGTGGTGGGGAAAAAATTACATGAAAAAAGGTTGTGTTGTAATGGTTATGGAATTAAACCTTCGAAGTGAAGGTTAAAGGTTCAAATCCTCATAATTACAACTTAAATAACAACATAGGTTACAAAAGTTCCTTGCCTAGTTATCCTACCTAACCTTTTAGGCTAGGCTTTTAAAGTTAGGCCACATAAAATAGACTTCCTAAGTTAGGCCGCATAAAATAAACTTCCTAGTCGAGGTCACCTAGCTTTATTTGGTTAGATTCTGGTTCGCACATGACATCACACAATTAAACAAATTTATTTCATTTCATAGCTTTAGGTTACCATGTGGTAGCTCATAATTGGATAATAAATTATTCAATTTGACTTACATTGCCATGTGACATCACATAATTGGGCAAAACATATTTATGACCTGGGCCTGGTGGTAATCACTAGATTTTCACTTCTTAATTAGGCATTTTTAAAAAATCATAAATATTTTTAAATACTAAATACTTACATGTAAATTGATTTAGTTAGTAATAGGTATTGTTCATGTATAAGTACTAGTTGTTGCAACTTTAATTATACATGTATTTTTTCATTAAAAAAACAAAATGTTTCACAAAATGTTTCCAAAGTCCCTTACCAAAACAAGAAGGTGTAAAAAATTTCCAAATTGCATAAAGAAATAATGTCCCAATTTTTTTTTAAAGTAGGGGAAGAAGTATTCAAATTTTCTTTCCAAAACCCAAATTCAAATCTAAAAATTAACTATTTATTAATTACATACACTACATTTTACTTTCACTGACTAATATGTTTTCTTAACATTACAACCTTGTACTTTGGATTCCATCCTTGAAATCCTTGTTATGTACAACATGATCTAATGTTAAGGTCAACTAGAAGCACTATTCTTGCTTGGTTGCTTGTGGAAATACTCCTATTGCCTCTTGTTTTGGCAATGATTGCTCTACATATACTTGTTGTTCCAAATGGTCTATTGAATCCACTTCTATTGTTCTTCCTCCACCACATGTTATTGTGTTAATATCTTTTCATATTAATGTTCTTGTTTTGATTGTTCCCCTTCATGTGATGTTTGAGATAATGTGTTGAACTCATTTGATTGTAAGTCATATTGTATGACAACATGTGCCTATGGTTCTTCCATTACAATGTCCTCCTTTTATATACCAATTGTTTCAGCTCCCCTTTTCATCTCCACTAATAGTCCAAGTTCTTCTTCGAGTGCCTAGGGTTCTTTAGCCTATATTTGTTTTTTTGAATCTTTTCCACTTGGCCCTACCTTATCATTCAATGGATTTCCATGTAGTTTTTCTAAATTGAATGTTAGAGGTACATAATGGAAATATGGAAATGCTACAAGATATGCCTTCAATTGGTGCATGTACATGTTATCATCCAACTTGAACTTCTTGAACATCACTTTCATACCTTCTTTGAACATGTTTTGCACCATCTCCCACCATTCATTCAATTTTTGTGCCTTCTTGACAAAGATTACATTGTTTATTTGATGTCTTCATATTTTTGCATCCTATGGTAAGATTAACATGGCTCCATGTTCTTCATTTTGTCCATGACTCCATGTGGTATTGTAATGTCCAATTTCAAATTTTGTATTTCTCTTTGCATGTCTACTTCCATCCCATCCTTCTCAAATTATATTTTGAAGTTCATCCAAACAAATCATGACCCCACATGTGGATTTGTCACTCCTTTACTCTACACTCCACTTGGTGTATGAAAACCTAGTGTGGCTTCTATTGACCTAGTTTTAAAGGATTGTCCAAAAGTTTTATATGTAAACATGTCATGCATCTAAAAACTTGTTGTTGAAGGTGGGTTTGTTTTCGGTAACCACATATTCGATGAACTGGTAGTAGTTGGTTAGTTATGTCTACATGTGTTTCCCTAGTGATCATTAATGCCCCTTTGGGTGCTTGTTGGTCTTGTTTGCTTTTAGGTCTATCTTTAGGGATCACAAGTGCCACTTTTGGTGCTTGTTAGTATTGTCTTACACTAGGTCTATCTTCAATGGTCACTTGCTCCATTTGTGGTGAAGGTTGACCATGCATACCCATTGGTAGGCTTTGTTCCCTTTCTAGTGACAACATGAATTCATCATCTTAGTAAGTGTCGATGATCTCTCCTTCTTCAATACTCATTCTTTATGTTGTTCTATTTATTGAGGTGGAAGAATTTCTCACTTTACCTTATTGGTACTTATTGTTATTCTTTAAATTCTTGTTGAAATAACTTTGCCGCACCTCTCATCTTTTGTATTTTCCTCGTGATGAAATCACCTTTAGAATTCTCTCATTTTTCATTCAATGGTGTTATAATAAGAAGTGTTGTCCTCATTTGTCTTCTCTCCTCTTATTGATCTTGTTTAGGAAAAAGTAATTCAACCTAGACTTGTTTCCTAGTTTTAAATAACTACTCTTTCATAAACTTTGCATTTTGATTACCTATTTAAGTTTTGGATGTCTTAAGTAGTTGCAACTATTATATTTCCTTTTCTAGAAAACATTCTTACATAAACACCTTTATGATAGGTGTTGAATTGCATACAACCTTTGTTGCTATTATCTTTTAACATCTTTGTTTGGGCAAATGTCCACCTTTTAAACTATTTCTTCATGTGATGGTCGCCATCTATAGCTTGTCCCTAGTTTGTTATCATGAGAACAATTACATTGAACCACTAAAAGAAAAGTGTCAATTTAGAATTATAATTTGCAACTATAAACAAGTTGCAATAAACATATGCACTAAAAATCCATTAATTGCATAAATGAAGTTGTATGCAATGTTCAATTGCAAATGATGACTCACCTTGATGTAAACACATTACATATGGATGATGTATACAATCAACATTATATGATCTCATATGTTGACCATTTACATGCAATTTGCAACTTGTTTTCATTTTTACAACTAAAATATAACCCACTCACATTTTGGCACTTGGTGCAATCAAAATATGTCGCTTAGCATAATTGAAATATGTCACATGACATTTTTAAAAAATAAATAAAAATTCAATTTAGGTAAGTAAGTGGGTAGGTATGTGGGTGGGTGGGTGGTACGTAGGTGGGTAGGTAGGTAAGTATGATTACATAACTAGTAGTCGATGAAAGATGTAACACATGTCTCCTTAATCTTGTAATTACTTAATATGTTAACATAGGTAGGTTACTTAGGAGGGTTTACTCAATAGCTTGCTTAGCATAGGTAATTTATAAGCTATTAGGACATATGTTACATAGTATGTTATGCTACTAAGTAGGTTTACTTAGGTAGGCTTACCTAACCTAAATAATTTAATCTTAGTTAATGTGCTAGGTTAACCTAGGTAGGTTTCTTAAGTTAGCCAACCTAGTTTAACATACTAGGTAACTAACTAATTAGGTAGTATTAACCAAATATTAGCTTAAGGTAGCCTAGGGTAGCCTAAAATAACCAAGTAGTGGTTTAAAATAATTTAGAATATACTAACAATAATATAGATAAATATAAAGTAACCTATAGTAGCCTATGATAACCTATAATAGTTGAAAGTATAATAGGTATGAACTAAAATAACATCAAGTACCGTAGGGTAGCCTAGAATAACATAGGTATTTTAAAATAGCCTCAAGTACCCTAGAGTAGCCTAGGGTAGCTTAGGGTAACCAATTAGTAACCAAAATTTTAAAATAGCCTATTAATAGCCTAAGGTTCCCTAGAATAGACAAATAGTGGCCTAGAAAAGCCTATAGGTATTTTTAAATGATTTATAGTAGGTTACTAATACTTTAAATTAATTTAGATACTTAAAATTACCTAAAATAACTTAAAATAACTTAGTAATAGCCTATAGTAGCCTAGATTACCAAGTAGTAATTTGGTAGTAGCCTAAAGTGCCTTAAAATAGCCTAATAATTTAAGAACTTTAACTTAGGTTGGCTAGGCCACTTAACTAAGTTAGAAAAATATGTTTATTATAATATGGTGACAAGGTATCTCACATAAAACATACATGATGCAATGGTAAGGTTTTGGCCCCTCAACCTCACAGAGGTGAAGGGTTGAAGTCCTCATACTTAAGTTAAGCTATAGGTCTAGCCTAATTATTTAGCCCAGGTTCCTAGTTTGAGCTAGGTAATTTATCCTAGTCAACATAGGCTACCTTTGTTGCACATAGATTTCAAGTTCTAAACCTTGACCCCTTATGTGAAAGACGACCAAAATTCTAAAATTTTGACTTCCAAACTTGCATGCACATGAACCTAATGGCCGAGATAATTTCCCATTTAATAACATCCAATGGTTGATCTTTTTTGCTCACTTCATTTTAAATAATAATAATTATGGATTGATTTTATGCACTCCCAATTGTTGTTTTTGGGTACAACACAATGTGCCATCACCTTCCAAATATGGTGTGCTTAAAATTTTGCATAATGAAAAACATTACATGTGTAAAACAACATATATTCCAAATAGTGTGGTTAAGCTTTTGCATAGTGACAAGAATTACATGTGTTAAACAACATATATTCTAAATAACGTGTGGTTAAACTTTTGCATTATGACTAATATTACTTGTGTTGAACAACAATGGCAATTAAATAGTGTGGTTAAGACTTTGCATAATGACAAGCACTATTTATGCTAGACAACATTTACTCCAATTAGTGTATGGTTAAGCTTTTGCATAACAAGAAGCACTAGATATGGTAAAAATAGTTGTAAGCAACTATGACGTGGTAAAGTTTTTTTGTTTGTGGATTATCATAATTACATGAGCCTTGAGCTTAATTTTTCAATCCAATATGATGTGGTTAAGCTTTTGCATAATGATATGACACAACTTAGGAAATTAAAAAATGTTCAATTTTTGAACTTGCATCAACGCAGGTACAATTTTCAAAAAAAAATTGTGAACCAAGGAGCATGGATTAATGAACATTTGAAAAAAAAGATGCATTGTTCTAAACATTACCAAATAAACATTTGAATACTAACACATAATAGTACATGTGTTAAATGATTGTTGCATACAAATAATGTGTGGTTAAACTTTTGCATAATAGGCGGCAAGACCTATGCTTAACAACATTGGAATTCAAATAGTAGTGTTGTGTTAGATCAAGTGGCTAAAGGCATATATTATGGGATTGTAACTTTCTTATTTCCAACAAGAGCCTTGGCTATGTCCTTGATGAAGTTGCATTGGTCAATTTGTTTGTTTAGTTTGTCATTGTTGAATTAGTGAATCATGTCGTCAATAATGACAAGTTGACTTGTGATGCATGACAAGTTGACATGAAGTGCAAGTTGACTTGCGATCCTCCACAATTGAAAAAATGCAAGTTAGGTTGTCACATCTATAGGTCAACAAGTGCAAGTTGACTTGCCATGCCTCATAAGGCAACAACTAAAAGTCGATTTCTTACATGGGCTTCAACAAGTCATGGAATGAAGTCCATCACAACAAGTCAACTTGCCATTTCAACTTAGTAAATGAACAAAGGCAAGTTAATGTACACCTTAGTTGACAAGGGGGAACTATTTTTGCAAAGTTGACTTTGAAAAGAAATTAAATCAAATCGACCTTGATGCAATAAAACAAACACAACAATAATATGTTCCCAATTAATTATTAGCATAATTTTGCATGATGTGAATGAAAATTATGGATGAATAAACTATTTGTGGTGGATGAAATAAATGAAATTTCACGATGTATTTATTGTTCATGTTCATTAGGATGAAAGTTTAAAATGATTTGGATGAAAATTCACATCATAGTGGATGACATGGATGAAAATTGATGGATGTTAATTGTCATTTAGATGAAAATGATGGATGACAAATATGGATATTAGTTGTCATTTGGATGAAAATGATGGATGAAACATGTATGAAAATTTAGGTTCAATGGTCATGGCTCAAGGTTCAAGGCTTATGTGATTGCTTTGTTGAGTCACAAATAGTGCAAGTGATGAGTAGATTTAAAATACCTTTTGCACCAATTTGCATTTTGTTTATTTTCAATTGAATTTTTATTTAATCAAATTTGAATTCAATCAATTTCCTAGTTTTGAGCTCATGACCAAGGTTAAGACATAAGGATGGGATTGAATTAAAAAAATGTGTTAGGATTTAAACACATTCCCACAAGTGTGAGATAATGAGTCCCAACATTTCCAAGTGGTTTCCCACTTTGGGAATTGAAGCCATGTGAGAATTCCAAATGTTTACAACAAAAGTGTAAATAGTAAATGGTTTTCAAATTGGGCCCTTAATATATCATTGGAAATGTTTTAAAATGTAACTATTAAAAATGATTTGCATTTTCCATTTGAAGTTGTGAGCTAGAAGTTATGATCAAAATAATGATCATATGAGTCAAATCACAATTTGATTTTATTATCAAAACCCAAGAAATAGGGGTCAAATGGCCTCTAAATT
>Ga0116231_10014013_pt1 | contig 10978 bp, 7 predicted proteins | sample S1TSphgellanicum_2_FD_89695 | JGI IMG/M metagenome (GOLD analysis project Ga0116231, IMG submission 89695) | Host-associated microbial communities from peat moss isolated from Minnesota, USA - S1T2_Fd - Sphagnum magellanicum MG | ecosystem: Host-associated > Plants > Peat moss > Unclassified...
GAATTCGCTCGGCAACTTCACCGTTTGGTGGAACGCGACGCGCGTCGAGGACGCGAGCACCAACCCGACGCCGATCACGATGAACTTCGGGATCGTCGCCAAATCTGCGTATACCGCGCCGGTCGCGACCGCGTCTACTATCGCCGTGACCAACACGCAAACGGCAACGTCGTCCGGCACCGGCGTCGCGTTTGCGGGACCGGCCAACACGGCGAACGCCCTCTCAACGCAGATCATTTACACGCAGATGCTCACGACGACCATCGCTGTCGGCGGCGCGTGCGTGTTTCCGACGCCGTGGACGACGGCGCAATACCTCTATTCTTAGCGCGCGCGCTTTAATCGGAGAGTAAGGCGTGAAGCACGCGAGTCTCGATGCGTACGCAGCCGACAAAAACGCGGCCGCGTACGTTTGGGAAATCCACCGCAACGGCGTCGTCTGCGAAAAGCAATTCGCGGAACGCTCGTTCGTGCTGGAAATGCCTTTGCGTGAGATCGGTCCCGCGCCATACGTTTTCGTCGCCAAACCGCTGCGTGACGATCTCCCGCACGCATCGATCCCCATCGAGCCGGGCATGAAGCCGATCTGGCAGCATCGTGTCCGCATGTTCGCTTCGATGACCCCTGGCGACGCGCTGCCGGATCAAGACGTTCTTTTATTCGGCCGAGAATATCCAGACGGCACGGAAGAAATTCTCCAAATCAACCCAGACGGTCGTCAATTCGTGCGCTCGTCGATCCGCGAGGCGTTGCACTCGAAGGAGTAACCCATGTCGGCATACTCCGCAGCAATTCTCGCGCTCGATCCGACGGAATACTACCGACTCGATGAAACGAGCGGGACGACGATGGTCGATTCGTCCGGCAACGGTCGGAACGGAACGTACCCGGCCAGCGGTGTAACGTACGGCATCCCAGGCGCTATCGAAAACGACACGGACACCGCGATCTCTATCGCCGGAAGTTCGACCGGTGTTAAAGGTGCCGCGTTTACGTCGTCGCCGACGACGTATTCCGTCGTCTTTTGGTTTAAGGTAGCATCGCTCACCGGCAACACCGGAACGACCGTTGAATCGTCGGAATACACCGTCACGTTTACGAATCCGACCCGTGTTCAGTCCGGGCTAATGGCGCTCACCTTCGCGAGTAACACCGAACTCGCGATGAAGATTCCAACCGGCTCGACACAGTTTGCGTACACGGTGCCGGACACGAATTGGCACCAAATGGCTGTCGTGATCGTAAACAATGGTCCTGGTTCGAGCGTGACGTTCTATGCCGACGGTGTCGAGACGGCATCGTACACTGGTATCTTCGGGCCGAACGGTTCAGAGCAATCCTCGCAGCAGATAGTCGCCGGATCGAATAATTTCAACGGTTCGCTCGACGAGATTGCGATTTTCCCGTTCGCGCTTTCGCATACGCAGATCACAACGCTTTTCAACGACGGTACTTCATCGATTGGCACGTTGACGTCGAGTGGCGCTGCTCATCTCGTCGAACGCGCGACGCTCACGGCGGCCGGTGCTGCCGACATTGTCAAGAGTTCGACCATGACGGCGAACGGTGCCGCTGCGATCCGCGGCCTCGGATCGATCACAGCGAGCGGCGCAGCGAACATCACGCAGCATCCGCCTGTTGGCACGCTGCAAGCCGCCGGTCACGCGACGATCCATCCGGTCGGCTTCCTTACGGCGAACGGTGCGGCAACGATTGTCATTCCGCCTATCGAGACGGGCGATCTCACCGCCAACGGTGCGGCGAACATCCTTGCGCCCGGCACGCTCACGGCTGGCGGTGGCGCGACGATTGCACAGCAGCCGCCGGTTGGCACGCTCCAAGCGGAAGGCGCGGCGACGATCTATGTTCCGCCCGAGGGCCAACTCACCGCAGATGGCGCGGCAAACATTATCGCTACCGCAATGCTTACGGCGCTCGGCGCAGCGACTATCTCTTCGCCCGTTGGCGTGCGTCACCAGCGGTATACGACGGCATGGGCCGTGCAGCGAATCACGTACGCGCGCGTGCCGACGCCGTACGACGATCCGCCCTGGTCGCAGGATGGTTCATCGTGACGACCGTGGGGACGCTGTTCGGCGTGCTCGTTTCCATCGGCGATCCCGTCAAGGTCAAAGACGCCGAAGGCCACGACATCCGACGTGTACGAGTGCGGCCTCATGGATTCGTACGGCAACGACGAGGAGCCCGAGGCAGGAAAAACGGCCAAGGGCGCGCACGTTCGTACGGTAGCCGATCTTTTTCTTGAGGAGCCAAAGATGACCGTCGCCGATCTTTTCAAGCCCGATCTCCAGACGGTCGCCGACCTCTTCGCGCCCGTTCGGAAGCGCCGTCGCTTCAAGAAGGCGTTTGCGACACCGGAAGGCTCGATGGAGGACCTGGTCTCGCGCGTGCGGCGCCCGGCCATCGCCGCGTCCGGCTGCGAGAACAAGCCGGAAGGCGACGGGATGCCGACCGATTCCACGAATTCTCCGCATTGGCTCGACGTCGTCGCGACGTACCCCGATCACGTCATCGTGCATTGCAACGACGAGAGCAAAACGTGGAAGGTGCCGTACGACATCGACGGCGACGAGGTCGTGACCGGCCAATCCGAGCCGGTCGAACTCTCGTTCAAGCCGAAGTATACGGAGATCGACGGCGACGAAGAAGGCACCGACGACATGAGCGATCCCGGGACGGACGCCCCGCTCGGCGAACGCGAGACCTAGCCCGTATGCCGACGCTCGCCGAGACGCTCGCGGGATTCGCGGCGCTCCGGCTCGGGAGCGGCGAACCCATCGAAAAGCGGAACCCCTGGTGGAGTCAACAAAGTCGAGATGCCCTTGGCCGCTGGTCGAAGGGCCTCGTCGTTGGGGCGTATTCGCCCGTCACGATGGGCGGCAAGCCGAAGGTCGGCGACGTCGCGCCCCAGGTCACGGCCCCGGGCACGATCACCGGCCAGGGTGGCTCCCAGCACGGCACCGGCACGTGGCAATCGCACGCCGCGGTCGGCGCACCCGCGAAGTCGAACGCGTGGCAAGCGCAAGGCCCCGTGGAGGGCCAGCGCGCTTCGGGTGAGCCGATGTCCAACGGCGCGCTCTCGGGCGGCTCTGCGGGCACGCAAGGCACCGTTGCGCCCACGATGGACGCGCCGACGCGCGAACCGGGCCCGGACCGTGAACCGGCGAAGCCGCCGGAACCGACCGGGTGGAAGCACGTGACCGGCTGGAAGCAAGTCGGCCCGCAAGGCGGATCGAACCCGGGCGGCGTTTTCGAGGACCCCGACGGGAAGCGCCACTACGTCAAATTCTACGCGAACGGCGAGCAAGGCCAATCGGAAGTGCTCGCCAATTCGATATATCGCGCGCTCGGGATCAACGCTCCCGACTCGAAGAACCTCTACGTTGACGGCAAGAAGGCGGTCGCGGCGCCGATGATCTCCGGCGTCCAGCCGGGCAAACTCGGCGCGGAGGACCTCCGAACCTCGAACCAAGTCAAGAACGGGTTCGTGGCCGACGCGTTCCTCGCGAACCATGACGTCGTCGGCACCGGCTACGATAACGTCGTTTTCGATCACGAGAAGAACGCGCACCGGATCGACAACGGCGGCTCGATGTTCTTTCGCGCGATGGGAGAGCCGAAAGCGGGTGGCCCGGCGCCGTTCGTCGCGAACGACGTGCCCGAGATCGACTCGATGCGGAACCCGAAGATCGCGCAATACGCGGGCAAGGTGTTCGGCTACCTCACCGACGAGCAACTCGCGTCGCAAGCGAAAGACCTCGTGGCGAAGCTGCCGGACGAGAAAATCGACGCGCTCGTTGCCGCGGCCGGTTTTACCGGCAAGAAAGCCGAGGAATATGCGTCGACGCTAAAAGGGCGCCGCGATGCGCTCGCGCAGCGGTTTATTTCCGCGCAAGACGCCGCGACGCTGACGCCTGCGACAGCGCAAGCCGAAGCGCCCCCGGAGCCGCCAGCCGCGCCCGCGCCGCCCCCAGTCGAATCATCGAACGTCAAGGTCGATCCGGATCATCCGCAATCCGAACTCTACGCGAAAGACCCCGGCTTAAAATCGTGGGCCGTCGCGAACGTACTTGCCAGCGCGCTTGGCGGTCAAAAAGCAGACGCCATCGCCGGAGCCAAGAATCCAAAGGTTGCCGAGAAGATTCTTGAGACAAAATTCCACGACAAGTATAACGCGACGCTTTTAGGCGTCATTGCGACGCACGCGAGCAATGAACCCCATCACGTCGAGGCAAATGCCGATGGCACGTTCTCGATCAAACCCGGCGTTCAGCCGATTTCCGACGACGCGCCTACTTACAAACAGGGATCAAAAGAACTGTACGACGCCGTCCAGGCGGTCGATAAACCGAATATCGCGAATGCCACGGACGCCATCGGCGCATGGAAATTCAAGGGTCGCTGGGACCCAAAAGTCAAGGCCGCCATTTCCGATCCGGCTACGCTGAAAGGTGTCACACACAAAGTATTCGGGTCTTATTTAGACGCTCAGGCCGCTGCCGGTCTGCTCAAACATGCACTTGGTACCGGCGCTCACGTCGTGGAACACGATGACGGATCTTTTCAAGCCGAAATCGACAGCGAGCACGGAGTGTTCAGTCCGATGCCGCTTGCTGCGAAGCACGGCTTTGCACCGCATGGTCTCCCGTCGCCGGAAAAGATCGATCCGGGATTCGAGGAATACGTCGATGGCATTGGCGATCTTCCAACGACAAAAGAGCAACTTGCCGAAGCGATAAAGCAAAAGAGTGAAAGCGGCAATACCGTCGCAGCCGTTTGGCTTCAATCGTATGGAGCAACACACGATCTCCCATCAAGCGAACCAAAGGTCGTCGCTCCACAAGAACCAGAAACGCAATCTTTCCAAAGTGGTTCTGACGCCATAAAGCATGCGAAAAGCCTTGCTTCTGTATCGGGATTGCCGTCGTTTTTGTGGACCGATGACGGCGAAGTTCACGTTACTACGAACGCCCAAGAAGCGAAGAAGGCGGAGGCCAGCGGGAAAAAAATCTTCGCCGCAACTGGCAAGAATCAATTTTTGGCTGAAGCAACGCCAGAACATTTCGCGGTAGCCGATAGAGGTAAGCCTCAGTCGGCTGTGAGCGGAGAAGCGGCGCAATATCCGAACGGAAAATTGAATCCGCTGCACGCGATGAAGAATCTAAACCCCGATCACAAAACGGTAAGCGCGCTCGAATCGAAGAAAGTGCTCAATCAAAATCTTCATCAAAACTTGAAGAACCTTGCGTCGTCGCCGAAAGGTCTGTCGACGTTGCTCGCGACCACGTACGGAAAATGGAAGATCGCACAGGCGGCCGCGAGCGCAATCATGGCCTCGACGGGCCACATGGTATCCGTAAAAGGCGGTTACGGAAAATCTGGCGCCACGCTCCAAGTAAGTAACGATGCTCAAGGAAAATGGGGCGGCGAATTTTCCAAGCACCCACATTTGGGCGGCACCGTCGGAACATCTAGCGTGTCGCCTCCGCAGCCTTCGCCAACGCCGAAGCCGGTTGCGCCTGTTGTGCCGTACGAATCTTCGCTGAAGGCCAAGCATGACGCGCAGACCGAATTTCAACCTGGTACGCCGCTTGCAGCAATCAACGAACTCGGATCAAATCCGTACGCGGAACATCCGAAAATTCCGCATGGCATTTCGCCGCTAGAAGCAATGACGACGGACCACGATTCGCAGCGTAGCATCATCGATACGATGGAAGCCCACGGGCGAATCGACGCTGCGAATTGGTTGCGTGCTCACTATGATGCGATCAACGATGAGGCCGAAAGCCCGGACGCAAACGAGAAAGTAACGTACGGTCACGACGCAAACCTGCCGTCTCCTTTTCACACGCCATCGCAGATCATCAATGCAATGGCGACGGGAAAAAAGGCCCGTCCATCCGGCGTGAACGATTGGATGCTTTACGCGCACACGCCGGAAGAGCAAGCAGCAGCGATCCAGGCTGTCAAAAGCGGCAACTCGGCTCATGCCGGAAAAGCCGCTGGCTGGCTCGACCGCTTCTATCAACAGCGCGCCGCTGCTCACGCGCCAGCGAGCGAGCATTTCGTACAGGACCCCGCGGCGGTGAAGGCAGCGCACCATTCATTCTCTGCGCCGATCTCTCCAAAAACGGATCAGCATTATGGATTCCATGATCCATCGTACGCCGACGAAACCAAAGTTACCACGCCGTCAAAACAAAGTTCTCCTCTCTACCACAAAGCGACAATTTCTCAGCCAGCATATTTCCCGACGCATCTGACCATTTCGGGATCGTCCAAATACTCCGATGTTCAAGATGCGGCAAAAAAACAGGCGTCCACGCTTCTTTCCCAGGCGCGCGCAGATCACGAAAAGATGCTCGCATCCGGACAGGCATCGACCGATCCTTTTGGCTCGCGCCCCGCGAAAGGTGTCGCAAAGCAAAGCGCGCATGCGTTCAATTTGACGCTGAAAGAATACGCGCCGATGTTACAAACCGCCCGCGCATCTTTGCCGTCGAAAGAGGTTCTCGAACACATTGCGACGATGACCAAATCGCGAAATTCGCTCCGCAAACTTGCCGCAGCCGTGGCGCAGCCAATGCTTGAAGCCTACGGCGTGACGGGAGACGAGTATAAGCGTATATCGAAAGCAATCAAATCGTGGCAATCCGACACGCTCGGTTCGGACATCGAAAGCGCAAGCGCGAATCGGCTTCGTGTTATGTCTAATATGCTCCGCGGATTGCGTCCCGATTCCAACGTGTTTCGCGGAAGCGAATTCGATCAAATTTCGTCGAGTGAAGCCAATGGGATTGCGGCACAGATTCCGGCCGGAGAAATGCGCGCATTGCTCGTTCATAAAGCCGTATCGGAAGCGATGTTCGAGCGATACGTCGACGAATCGGGTACGGCAACCCTCGAACGTGGCATCGGTGCTGGCCCGGCAAAGACGATGGCGGGAAAGACCTTTGCTTACGGCGTTGATTCAAGCGACATCGGACGCAGCGTGCAGGCGCATGAACTTACCGTTTCGGGCTACACCATCGATTCTACGGTGTCAGCGCGGTTCGGCAAGACAGGCGCGAAATTGATCCGCCAAGTCATGCCGCGCGATGTTTGGCACGGACAATTCCTTTCGCCCGTCGCAACCAAAAGTTTCGATGACGAGGCGGAAATTTTTTGTGCGAACCCGGATGGCGGCGGATCGTATACCGTGACCGGCGATGCACCCAAGACGTTTGGCAATTTCATCACGCAACCGACTAAAGAAGCCGCACACGGTCTGAAAGAGCAATTCGGAAACCTCGCTTCGTTAAGCGCCGCTCGAACGGTTGGCGATCTTGTGAAGAGCGGCTACCTCGACTTCGACGACGGCGACGACCAAGAACTTGCGATCCCGAAGTCGGCAGCCGAATGGTATCGCCCCGCACCGCCCGGCTTCGTTCCCTCACCCGCACACATCGCCGCGCTCCGAAAAGCGTTCACCACGCCCGACGGCGTTTTCCATCTCTTCCCCGATTGCGATCCAGGCTGGCGAGACAATCCGAGCGGTCGAGGTGCCGAATGACCAAGGATTCCGACCGCTGGGCGCTGCTTCCGCCGAACACAAACATCGCGTCGCCCCAAGCGCGCGCCGAGGCGAAAGCGATGGAGGCTGCCGGGCTCGTTCAGCACGATCTCGGCGAATTGCGGGACACGCAGCGCATCTTCGTGCTCGACGCCGGGACGGGCGGGATTGCCCCGGCGATCTTCTTTCGTCACGGCGGCATGCCGGACGCGCACGGTCGGCGGAAGGAGAACCTCATCGAAATCTTCCCGGGATCGCCGCACTCGATGACGATTACGGCGCAGGACGCGCAGCACGAGCCCGTGAAAGGGACCACGACCTCGCGGATCGCGTATTTCGTGCCTTCTCGGCCCGAGCACGACGCCCACGCGGCACAACTATACGCCGAGCGCGACCGGCAGCACCGAGCGCAAGCGACGGGGGACAGATAGATGGCACTTCGGACGCAAGCCCAACTCGCACAGGACTTCCCGAACACCTCGGGCCCGCTCGTCGCGTACAGCCAAAAGAAGCTGCTGCAACTCATCCGCGACGGCTTTCTCGTGGACATCGAAGCTCAGCAGATCATCGATTGGCTCGCGGAATATACGCAGCCGTTCTCGGAATCGTTCGCCGCTCCGACGCTCGCCTACACCGGGACCGCCGGAAAAACGACCCGGCAATACGGTGTCGTCGCGCGTTACCCGATCCCGGCCGCAGAACAGGGCGGAGCCGGTAACGTCGGCGGCGCGTACCAGAACGAACTCGCTGGGAAGGACCCGAAGGGGCGTCCCGATCCGTTCGACTTCCTCTCGGGCGTCAACGTGGCCGACAACCGAACCCAATACGTCGGCCCGGCCAGCACGTTCGCGAGCATCGCGGCCACCGCGGTTCCGCTCTCGGCCACGAACTACGTCACCGTGACGGCCCCGGCCATCGGCGCAATCCCCGGCACGACGTTCGATGTCGTCACCAGCGCACCCAATCTTCTCACCGTATCGTTCTCGGGCGTTCCGCTCGCGGGCGACAGCGTTGCGATCCAGGTCTCGAACGGCCTCGCAACGGTTTCGCAGACCGTAACCGGCGCGACAAACGTCGCTGGGCTGGCGTCTGCGTTGGCGACCGATTTTAACAACGACGCGTCGGTGCTGTACCAGGACGTGCTCACCGATGGCGTGGGCGACGTCGAGTTCTTCCTCGTTCAAGCGACGGCGCTTCAAGGTACGATCACGCGTGCCAACGGATCGACGCTCGCGTTTGCGAACGGTGCAACGACGCTGGCGCTGGCGTTTGCAAGCGCCCCGTTCGCGTACATCGGAAACGTGCTGCCCGGCGGCGTCCTAAACGATACGGGGCTGAAACGTGTTCCGTACACGACCTCGGGCAGCCCGGAATACCCGAACGTCGAGGTTACGGTCGATCCTTCGTATCCACAAACCATCGGCTTTCTCGGCGAGCCGCTCGCGGGCGACACAATCACCGTTTCGATCTCGAACGGTAGCGTCACGGTCTCGGAAAGCGCGACGAACTACACGCTGTTGGCGTCGGCCACGGCCGCGCTCGCAAGCGCGTTCAACGAAACGACGACGCATGGGCTTTACGAAGCGAACGTGTTCTCGAATCCCTACGGCGACAATCCGGATGGAACGATCACGTTCAACGCCGTTAGCGCCACGCGTATCGTCGCGAGTCTCGCGCTCGCCTCGGGCTCGACGCTCGCCAACGCCGCACCGGCGGCCGGTGCCGAATACAACGTCACAACGTTCCCGGCCGCGACGCCGACGCCCGCGTACGGCGGTCTCGTCACGACGGATCAAACGGGCGCGAGTAACTAACGATGGACGAACGCCGCGCCGTCGGTGCGTCAGCCGGTCCACGGCCGACGGGTCCGCTCGGGCGGCTTCCGTTCAATCGTCACGAATTGGACCCGGACGGCGGTAATGTCGTTGTCCAGGTCAAGGTTTTGACGTCAGACAGGCGCGAGTTCGATCAAATCTCAAAGGATTTGATTCGCGCATTCGATGCGGCAAAGGTCGAAAACGTCAAGGCGATCATCGTAACGGACGGGGCCGTCGAGATGACGATGACCGACCGACGCAACATCGCGCAATTCATTCTGCCTGAGATCACAAAGGCGCTCGGTCTCAACGGAGCGATGCACAAATGATGCGAGCCAGCGAACTCTTCGCCAAAGAGCCGCTCTACAAATTCGCGCACGGAACTCCGACGTTCTCGATCTCGCGCGCTGGTCAATTCTTCTTGCCGATCCAAAAGGTCGACAAAGAGCGCCGTATGGTATGGGGCATCGCCCAAATCGAGGACGCCCCGGACCAGCAGGGCGATGTCGTCGACTTCGATGCTTCGGTCAAAGCCTTCAAAAATTGGGAAGGCAATATCCGCGAGATGCACACTTCGAAGGCCGTCGGCCGTTGCGTCCAAATCATAGCGGACAAGGCCAAAAAGTGCATCTATGTCGGCGTGAGGATTTCCGCAGGAGCCGAGGACACGTGGAAGAAAGTCCTCGACGGCACGCTGCGGGGATTTTCGATTGGCGGTTCGGTCGTCCGAGCCGTCACCGAAGGAGCCGGGCACGCGAAGAAAGCCTACCGACGGATCAAAGAGTACGTCCTCGACGAACTCTCCATCGTGGACAGTCCAGCGAACGCGCATTGTCTCATCACCGCCGTCCAGAAGCGCGGCACCAACCTCGTACCGATCTCTGAAGTGCTGGGCGTGATCCCGGCGGGAGGACAAAAAATGCGTACCAAAATCGGCGAACTCAACACCATCGCGAAATCCGCCATCGCCGCGAACGATGACCTCGTCGTGATCCGCAAAAGCGACATCCAGGTCGGCGCCGACGGCGTCGTGACGCTCACCAAAGATGCGCGCGTCGCCCGTCTGAAGAAAGACGACCTCGCAGCCGACGGTTACGGCGCGGACACCGCCGACGGCGGTGAAGGTGGCGAGATGCAGCCCGAAGGCGTCGATCCCGCCGAGATGGAGAAGATGGCCGGTCATTCGGCTCGCATCCACAAGTCGCTCTGCAAAGCGGCCGGGATCGACGACAACGAAGCGCACTACATGCAAGCGACGCAGGACCCGAACGAAGGCGCCGGGATCGGCCAAGACGAGACGATGGGCGGCGGCGACCAGGGCGCGACCGACAACCTTCAGATGGGCCGTGGCATGCGTCGTGGGAACGGCGGCCTCAGCAAATCGATCACGACGTTGATCGAGAAGCAGAACGCCGCCATCCAGGCGCTCGCGGCGTCGGTCGACGAACTCAAAACCGGCGGCACCACGCTCCAGCGCAAGGGCGCCGACGGCACCGTCGTCCAGAAGGGCGTCAACAACGGCACCGACGCTGGCGCCAACGCGACCGAAGATACCAGCGAACTCGGTCAACTCCGCAAGAAGCAC
>Ga0116231_10014014_pt1 | contig 10977 bp, 6 predicted proteins | sample S1TSphgellanicum_2_FD_89695 | JGI IMG/M metagenome (GOLD analysis project Ga0116231, IMG submission 89695) | Host-associated microbial communities from peat moss isolated from Minnesota, USA - S1T2_Fd - Sphagnum magellanicum MG | ecosystem: Host-associated > Plants > Peat moss > Unclassified...
AAATAAAGCACACAAATGAATGGAAATAAATAACATAAACATGTAAACAACAAAATGTATTCAAAAGTATGTTTCACATGTTTGAAACGAAATGTTGGGTGTTTCCATTGGGAGTGATTGTACCAAATTCACTTCCATTTTCATGTCCACCCTTCCTTGAACATCTTTGGAATCTAATTTTAAACCCCAAGTTGCACACCAATTTGTAATAAAAATGGCGTCACAAAAAGGAACAACACAACAAGGCAAAGTTGTATGTATTATCTTATACACCAAGGGTGATAGGTATGTTCAAAAGAGATTGTTAATAAATTATTGCAACTAAATCACAAGCCATAAAGATGACATGTGGGGTAGTTGCAAGATAGGGTGGATCATTTTTTCATCACATTTTATTTTTTACATATTGTATTGTATTCAAACGTCATAAACATATGGTGAAATCATGAATGTGACAAAAACATTTACAAATTGAAATTGCTAATTTGAATAAAAATATGCACATAATGATGAAATTCAAAAAATATACAACAAACATATAGTCATGAACTTTCATTAAATTATTACAATTGTAGTAATTAGTTTTGATTACTGGAAAATGTGAATATTTTGTAGTGCTAATAATTGTTAACCATAAATAAATAATTTTAAGTTAGAAACACAATAATTTACAATAATTAAATTCATTATTTTAATTATAATATAATTATTGTAAAAAATTATATCCCAATTTAATTATAATTTCTATTGTATAAATAGCTTAAATATTATACAATTATTTATGATATTACTACTAGATAAATAATTAGTTATTGTAAATAATTAATTGGATTAAAATAAATTTACTATAATTTTAATATTTTTTATTATTGTGTAAAAGTAATACAATTTTTATGTAAAAATTATTGTTGTAATAACAACTATTCATTTTCAATAAATTATTATAGGTTTTACATAATAATAATTTATTACAATTCAATTAATAGTAAGTACATTAATTAATCACATTATAGTAAAATTACCATAAGAATTGTAAATGTTAATTTAAATTATAAATAATAGATATATTATTTGATAATAATGATGATAATTACATTAATTAGTCAAACTACATTATGATTAGTGTAAAAATATTAAATATGGATTTTAATTTTAGATTTTAAGTTCTAAATAATTTGATTATTTATATACAATTTTTGGCAATTAATTTAATCATGATAATTTTATGATTATTTTTTTTAATTTTTTTATACACCTATGGATGATTGATCTATTGTCATCTTTACATATACCTTAATATGAGGCTAATATACAATAATAGTTGTTTCAAACCATGCTTAATTCATCTACAAGATAATACATACATATATATATATATATATATACCATTATGAATGTGGAGTACATGATGTATACATAAGGCTTACTATACATAATTGTTAGTTACCATGACATAAAACACATGACTTACCCTATACAAAATTAGTAACATACATAACTTAATGTGTAAATAAGTATTAACTATCATTTTTTGGTCACTTTTGCAACTAATGGGTCATATGAAGGCCTTCTAAGAGGAAAATAACATGAAAAATCATTTCATTGGAAGAATGAAAACCTAAAAATAGTTGCAACATAGTCATAAATGTGACCAAAAAATGTGTGATGTGATTTTTAGTCACAAATGTAACCAATGTTAGCTGTAAATGACAATTAATCGCATGTAGTCACAAATCATTTGATTACGTTTTGGCCTTTTTCTACTAATGAAAATGCTTCTACTAATGAAAAGATCATTTCTTTTCTTGGGCATCAAGCTCTCTTTGTCCATATATATTTTCTCATGCATTGAAGTATAAAGGAAACTAGTTTTATTATGTTAAATTTTTCTCAATGCCAAATGTCTTTTAATAGGGAGTTGGGTGAAAGGTCACATCCTGATGTGAATAATGTTTTCTTGGAAACTGAATCATTTTTGCCCACCATCTATCGCAAAACCTAGGATTTGAATGTTTTTGACAAATCATCAAATAACTTGATAGTTTTCAAAATCTAGTTGTTGGGGTTTTTCAAAGAAAAAGAACATATTTTCATCATTATCATTTTGTTGGCTTTGACAACCTCAATAAATATTTGTTTCTTAAAAACCAAAACCATGCATATATACCAATGTTTGTAGAGCATGGCACAATGGTTGTTGTCATGTTTAATAAATAACATTTGCAATTGAGGTGTCGACATAATATGTAAGACTGCTCAACATTCGTTTTTTGCCTTCAACTTGTAGTCATAGTCGAGAAATAGTCTTGATGTGCACTTGCAATGAAGACATTAATCCCAATCTCAATGTCATCCATCCATGTGTGATCTATCGTCCATCATTATGTTTTGTAATTGACCAAAGTAGTTGAACATGGGACATATCACCCAAAGAGGCTTGACTATAGACTATGTAAATTTCCAAGTCAACATTTTAACTAGAATTCAATTGTAGACCATGGGGGTGCTAAGAATATTCCATGAGCTTCAAAATATTTGGGATATGCTTTCATTTGTCCACTAAAAGAGTAGGTGGTTCGATTTACTTGGAAATTGTGATTTTTTTTTTTTAAAATTTAAAAAATCAATTGAAATGTAGTTGAAGATGACGTCAAGTTGAAAGTGGGTTGGTTGGAAAAAAAAAGGGTTTTCTACTATTGATACAATTGGCAATGGATGAAAGTAATTATCTCAAATTGAAACACCTTAACAAATTAAGTTCCTTGAATGCATTAAAATGGTCAATGAACGTAAGTAATTCTTGTAAGCTCATACAAATTAAGCTCCCACAACTAAGACTTTTGGAGTGCATTTAATTGGCCAATGTACATGTAAATAATTCTTGCAAGTTGAAGCATTCACACAAATCAAAATTTTAAAATGCACTCAATGACCAATAGATGAAAGTAGTTATTTCAAATTGGAACACCCTAACAAATGAAACACTTTGAATGCATTCAATTCACCCATAGATGAATGTATTTTTTTCACAATGCTTTCAAGTTGTAGAAGTTTTATAAATAAAAAATTGGAGTGCATTCAATTGGCCAATAGATGAAGGTAGTTCTTTCAAGTTGTAACACCCTGACAAATCAAGCTTTTGGAGTGTATTCAATTGGCCAATGAATGAAGGTAATTGTTTCAACTTGGAACACCATGACAAATCAAGCTTTTTGAGTGCATTCAATTGACCAATAGATGAAGGTAATTCTTTCAACTCAAAGCACAATCGCAAATCAAGCTCTTGGAGTGCATTCAATTGGCCAATAAATGAAGGTAGTTCTTTCAAGTTGGAACAACATGATAAATAAAGCTTTTGGAGTGCATTCAATTGGCCAATAGATGAAGGTAATTCTTTCAATTTGGAATACCATGATAAATTAAGCTCTTGGAATGCATTCAATTAGCTAATAGATGAAAATAATTCTTTCAACTCGAAATAAAATCACAAATCGAGCTCTTGGAGTGCATTCAATTAGCCAATAGATGAAGGTAATTCTTTCAATTTGGAATACCATGACAAATTAAGCTCTTGGAGTGCACTCAATTGACCAATAAATGAAGGTAATTTTTTCAATTTAGAATACCACGACAAATTAAGCTCTTGAAGTGCATTCAATTAGCCAATAGATGAAGGTAGTTTTTTCAAGTTGGAACACCTTTGCAAATAAATTTTTTGGAGTGCATTCAATTGATCAATAGATGAAAGTAATTCTTTCAACTTGGAACACCATCGCAAATCAAGCTCTTGGAGTGCATTTAATTGCCCAATAGATGAAGGTAGTTCTTTCAAGTTGGAACACCTTCGTAAATAAAGATTTTGGAGTGCATTCAATTGGCCAATAGATGAAGGCAATTCTTTCAACTTGGAACACCATCGCAAATCAAGCTCTTGGAGTGCATTCAATTGCCCAATAGATGAAGGTAGTTCTTTCAAGTTGTAACAATCTAACAAATAAAGCTTTTGGAGTGCATTTAATTGGCCAATAGATGAAGGTAATTCTTTCAAGTTGAAACACCATGACAAATAAAGCTTTTGGAGTGCATTCAATTGGCCAATAGATGAAGGTAATTCTTTCAACTTGGAACACCATCGCAAATCAAGCTCTTGGAGTGCATTCAATTGACCAATAGATGAAAGTAGTTCTTTCAAATTGGAACACCTTTGTAAATAAAGATTTTGGAGTGCATTCAATTGGCCAATCGATGAAAGTAATTTTTTCAATTTGGAACACCGTCGCAAATCAAGCTCTTGGAGTGCATTCAATTGCCCAATAGATGAAGGTAGTTCTTTCAAGTTGGAACACCTTCGCAAATAAATATTTTGGAGTGCATTTAATTGGCCAATAGATGAAGGTAATTCTTCCAAGTTGAAATACCATGACAAATAAAGCTTTTGGAGTGCATTCAATTGGCCAATAGATGAAGGTAGTTTTTTCAACTGGGAACACCATCGCAAATCAAGCTTTTGGAGTGCATTCAATTGGCCAATAGATGAGGGTAGTTCTTTCAACTGGGAACACCATCGCAAATCAAGCTTTTGGAGTGCATTCAATTGGCCAATAGATGAAGGTAGTTCTTTTAAATGGGAACACCATCGCAAATCAAGTTCCTGGAGTGCATTCAATTGTCCAATAGATGAAGGTAGTTCTTTCACGTTGGAACACCTTGACAAATCAAGTTCTTGGAGTGTATTCAATTGGCCAATAGATGAAGGTATTTCTTCCAAATTTTTGCATCGTGCCAAATCAAGTACTTGTAATTGTAAACAATTAAACAAATTACTTGGCAACTTTTGAATCATGCATTTCTTTAAGCACAACCATTTAACATTATTCAAATTTCGCCCTTGGATGCAATTTTCGACAATAGTTGGTGAAGCTTCTGTTAGGTCAACCAACCTAAGGTTGCGAAATCCCTTTGAGTCGATTTGGGACAACGAAGGCAAATTAACACATTTTTTCAATGAAATGCCCTCTAAATTTTCCACCACCTATCACATGAAATGAAAACAAAAGGATTATCAATGTAAAAGAACATTTCATCCTAATGCCAAATTTTATTAAAAAAAACATATATTTATAAAATCAAAATTCAAAGCTAAAACATTTGCTTTTGATCATTAAAAAAAATCATAGGAAATTGAAATAAAATTATAGGATTGAAATAGTATAATGACAACCTCATCCTTTTGTAAAAAATAATTTGATTGATTTGATTTCCATATAAATCGATTCATAATTGGTGGTTCCATTGCAATATTTTGACCCATGTCTCGTAATTGTTCATGTATGTACAAGATTCCACCTTCTATCCATTGGATTAAAAATCTATGTTATAAATTTTGTAATCCAAATTTTGGGTGTAAATAATTTCTGCTCCACACTCAACAAATTGTATTTATTTTCAAACCACCAAAAAAACAAGCAATATCCAAAAACATGTTTTTATGTTGCTCATCCAAATGGTCATAAGAAATCCTCAATTTAATCCAAAGCTTTTCATTATCATTGCCCCCGGTGAAACTTTGCCCACTTTTCAATGTGCTCAATGCACCTTCCCACATTTCCAATTCTTTAATATTGCACAAAAAAGAACCCAATACTTTAAGACTTAAAGGGAGCCCCCCACAAGCTTTTATAATCTTCATACATATATCGTTGAAATCCTCTATTGGAACATGATTTCCATTACCCAATGCATGGAACATAAATAGTTCCCTTGCTTGTTTTTCCTCCAAAGGTTTCATGACCACTTTTCCATCCTCACTTACATGAGATTTCAAATTTTGCCAATTTCGACAATTCACAAGTACTCTACTTTTAAAAGTTGGATTCTTGGCAACCTTATCAATGAAAATTGGCAAAGATGTAAGGTTCTCCTCCTTACCAACATTATCCACCACCACTAACATTTTTTTCAATATCATACATTGCCTAATTTTGTCAAGGTCTTCTTTATTCACATTTTCATCCTTGCATAACCTTTTGCCACACAAATCATGTAGGAGTTGTTTTATGACACCATTGATATTGTCCTTTGAATTCACATCCTCCAAAAAACTAGATTTATCATATTGGTTGTGGAACAAATGATAGAATTTGTTGCTCAAAGTGGTCTTCCCAATCCCACCCATTCCAACCAAACCAACAATAGATTCCTTTTGTAACAAGATGTTTATGTCTTGTGCTGCGTCAATCAATGCCACCTCATGACATGGCAAAGGTGGAAGCAATATATTTTTCTATCAAAATTCACAAAATATAGGTCATTTATGTTATTTTTCTTAATTGATAACCAATATACATGACATTGCATATGTGATACACATCAATGTGCTATGACCTAATGTATTTCAAATTACATGAACATATATGAAATCAAAAAACTTAGATTTGATGTTTTTACTTCCATACATATTTTCAAACATTTTAACAATAAATAATAATTTGGATGGTTTTTGTTTGGTGGCTTGCAAATTGTCAAGTGATTAACATCCTCTATTTTGTATTGGTTGTTGTTTGACAATTGAATAGCTGAAGCGTATGGCACTAAAATTCCCTGCATGTGCAAAAGATTAAATTAATGGAATTCATTAACTTTTTTGTTCACTTATGCTTTAACTTATAAGCCAAATGGTGGTGGAAACTATAGCTTAATAACTATTGATGTTTGCATAATAATGAAATATTGTGTACAAGTAATTTCCTTCAACCCTTTGGCAATCAACTTATATAAAGATATCACAAAGTTATTGGTTTTTAATCTCATGAATCTTACATGTTTTAACAATGTTATGATTTTATTTACAAATATTTATATGGAATTGATTTGATGAAGGGAAAATTTAAACCTATTTCCTGATGTTTGAAATCAATCAAATTTCATTTCCATCAATAATAATTCATGAAACAAAGTTCATAAAACACACGACTGATTCACCACATTAATATATTCAGAAGTATTGAGTACATAATCCCACACAAGTTTTGACAATACAAAAAATGTTCAACTAATGAACCTAATTGGATAATTTTCAATGTGGCGAAATGAAAATCTTACCCAATTCTCGTCAATTGGTAATCCTTCGCCAAATGCATAAATGTTGAGGTCTTCATGAATGGCATTTTCAAAATCCTTTGAAAGGTATTCCATTTGTAGGTTGAAAGGTTTTAAATTTTTTGAAAAACCAAGTTGGGTTGCATATTTGTTGAATGTGTTGATTTGTTGACATTGCCAAGTGAAATATTTTGAAAAATATTGGGTACCACCAAAATGCGGTACACCATAAAATACTACACCTTTGACATTGTTCAAAAATGTTTTACAACATTTGTGTACTTCGTTATCCAAACCATTTTTTGGCCTTTGATATACATGTTTGAGCTTCAACCACCAAGCTTTTGAGTACAAGACCTCCAAAACTATAAGCAACTAATGCCACTGGTCCATCCCAAAGGGATTGGTAACTACAAAATATTCAACAATGCACCAAAATTCCATTATCAACATTGTATTAACATGTACAAATTTATCCTATTATACTTGGGGCAATTTTCAAATTCACACATGACCTAAGCCATAAGTTCATAATTGATTTGCTTGTTATGTCATTTTTCGTTTATTGACTCCATTAATCTACCTAAAAAATGTGACAACCATGTTTTAATAAAGCAATTATTATGCACAAGTATGTAGGTGTTTAGATTCGTGTGTTGATGTACAACTCATCTTCTATATGTTACCTTAGAAACATAGTTGAAAATTATATATATATATATATATATATTGCAATGAAATGGATGCAAATTTTCAACACATGTGTTAATTTAATTTAATCCAATTTAATTGCATTACCAAATATAAAGCTTAAAAAACACGAACTAAAAATTGCCATAAAAACCAAACTAGTTGTACCATGAATTTATAATATGAACATAGACTTTGCTATTATCTTCAAACAAGAACATTTGCATTTAAGCCCCATTTTATGTTCTCCTACATGAATTTAACAATTCAAGTAAATTGAAACTTGTTGGTGTGTATCACAATACTAACACACATGAACAATTAACTCATGTAAAACATTCAAGAAATTCTAAAGATGTAAACAATTATCTTTAATGCACACAAGGAGAAATAATTAATGTGTCCATAAATAAAGGAGATTGTCACACCTTGAATTTGTAACCAAAATTTGAATGATGTTTTTGCCAATTCCAATCACATCATTGTGAACACTTGCCACAATGTTAGAATCATAGGACAATGATAAAATTTGAACATTGTTGCTCAAGTTTTCGGGTAGCCACTTTTCTGGCCAACATATGCACTCTTCTCTATTGTTGGTGGGGCATGTTGTCCATGTTTCCTTCCATTCATCATTTGTGCCAAAAGCAATCCCATGAAAAAAAACGATGGTCAAGTTTGGATTATTGGAATTGCAAGTGAGATTTAAATCATGCACTGGATATGTCTGCAAAGAAAATGAAAACGAGTCAACACAATTTTTAAACATCTCTTGGAAATTATTTGACTATACATGAAATAAGAGAAATGAAATATAAAAATTATAATAATTAAATAAAGGCAATAATTAGTTGAAAATATTAAGTTTAATAAGATGACAATAATAGATGAATTGGAAATACCAAATCTATCTTGCATGACTAACAAATGAAGATCATTCACATGTGTCATAGACTTCAAAGTTTCAAAACATAGTTCAATAAGTAAATGTTATTACATAGTAGGTGGAATGTATGCGAAACAATGAAGGTTAATACTAAGAATTGGATTCTTTCAAATTTGGGTTGATTTGTATTTCATGACATTTTACCCAACATTTGGGCCTCTAAGGCCTCCAACAACTAAGGAATTGGGACACAAACCCAATAAGAATGTCCAAAAACATTTTAATAGTTTTCTACATGTTGTTGGATTAAGACCACACATTGAACTTAACTCATAATCTATAATGAAAGTTCCAATTTTTACAAGTTCAATATATTTTTAGTCCATGCCAAATTTTGACAAATTTGCCTTTCACCAATTCTATTTGTTAGAGCAAATGAATCACTGGTGAAATGTAATAGGCTATAATGATAACTCTATTTTGTATTGTTTTAAACATCATTTCATATTATTTTTATCTAAACAACCAAACAGGAAAGTAAGCAAAGCAAAAAATGTATGACAAGGAAACTTGTAAATGATTGGGGACATTCAGGTACCCTAGTGGCTAAAAGGTATGATTGTGAAGTTGTTCATTGGGAGTTCAAATCCGAACTAGACCTCCTTCTCCTGATGCTTTGTGAGAACAATAAGCTATCATGGTTGCAAGGGTTAAGGAAAATTTTCAACACCCAAACAAAATTTAAAATCAAAAAATCAAAAAATCAAACTTCAATGTGTAACTTGGGAAAGCCCAAAACAAAACTGTGCAAAGAAAGCTCATCATAAGATTAAGAAGAAGCACCACATTGTTGTGCCATCCAAAGCTTGAAGGAGCATTTTCAGTGGGGACCAAAGGTGTCTCAATCGCAGCAGGGATCGGCACAACATCTCTCTTCCTTTTTAGTGGCCCTTGTGAAAGATCAACTCCTTTTTGCTTGAGGCCATATGAATTTTCCATATTTCGCACAACTGAAATTCCTATTGCTCACTGCTCTCATAAATATTTTTCTCGTAACCTTTTGGTCTCATAAAACCTGCTACAAATCCTTTGCCATCCCAATAGCATACATAGGATATGATGGGTGTCCCTCACATCACAGATTCCTGCAAGCTAAGCTGATCTTTCCACTAGATCTCACCAAAAAACATCAATCCCTTTCCTCTTCACCATGAAACTCCCTGGAATTCTCACACTCATCTCTTCCTACTCCTCTTTCGACTTTTAAGCTGATCTTTCCACTAGATCTCCCCAAAAAACATCAACCCCTTTCCTCTTCACCATGAAACTTCCTGGAATTCTCACACTCTTCTCTTCTTACTCCTCTTTCGACTTTTCTCACAGAAGAAGAAGCTCTCATAAAACCTGCTAGAAATCCTCTGCCATCCCAATAGCATACACAGGGTATGATGGGTGTCCGTCACCTCACAGATCCTCACAAGCTGATCTTTCCACTAGATCTCTCTCCAAAGAACATCAAACCCTTTCCTCTTCACGATCTCCCTGGAATTCCCACTCTCTTTTTTCTTACTCCTTTTTCGACTTTTCTCACAAATGTTTCTTTTTCTTCTTCATTTTCTCCTCCCCCAGAAACTTCTAGAAAGGTTTTGCCTCGACTCTTCAGACTGTAGCATACGCGCTTTACCGATTTCTTGGCCACTGAACAATTCATTACTTTCTTTTCTGGAACACATATCTCTATTTTCTACTCATAATTGAGGATGGAATATGCAATGCCACCTTGAGACTTGTCAAACACGCTTTATTTTTTTCCCTCTGGCCTCCTCCATTGGTATCATCATGACTTTTGTTCACATCCACACAACGACCTCTCATTTACCAAAAAACTATAGCCGAAAAAAAAGCTGTCATAATTTTTTTTAAAGTGCTAAAATCAAATCAAATGCTTTTTTAGATTCTCAATAGCCAAAATATCAACCAAATCCAAAAGAAAAATCGTCAGATTTCCATGCATGGTTTTCAAGTAGGTAGCCAAAAATAAGAGAAAGAATGTTTAAGATTTTCTAATGCCATATTTTAGCTCATAGCCAAATCTGATTAAATCTTCCTACCGATGATAGCCACTTGGGCTATATCTCAAAACTCACCCCCAAAAAAAATTGCTCCACACGTTTCCTGCTGTTGGCTGATTTCACACCCAGTGCATTATTGAAGCGTTCTGCCCAGAGCTCATGTTGCAGGCAATGCATGATTAATTGGGGCCTTGGGTGAACCGTCCAGGGTGAATGGACCCCCCCCCCCCC
>Ga0116231_10014015_pt1 | contig 10977 bp, 12 predicted proteins | sample S1TSphgellanicum_2_FD_89695 | JGI IMG/M metagenome (GOLD analysis project Ga0116231, IMG submission 89695) | Host-associated microbial communities from peat moss isolated from Minnesota, USA - S1T2_Fd - Sphagnum magellanicum MG | ecosystem: Host-associated > Plants > Peat moss > Unclassified...
TCATGGAGGAGGCGGCAATGGAAGTCCAGGCGGAGATGGACATGGTGGAAATGGTGGAAACGGTGGCCAAGGAGGAGGTGGTGGAGGGGGCGGGGGTGGAGGGGGTGGAGGGGGTGGAGGTGGAGGAGGCGGCGGGGGTGGAGGAGGCGGGGGAGGAGGAGGCGGAGGAGGTGGTGGAGCGGACTATGTTAACGGCGTCAAGAAAATGAGCACAAGCTTCACAAATGGTACTACCCTTGAAACCTATAGACAATGCATTGACATACTTTTATAGTTGGCAATAATCTTTACTGTAATTCGTACTGTACATGCAAGATAATGCGTGTACTTAGTTTTTGCTAAATACAGTTCATTAAACGATGTTGCTGCAGGGTTCGGGAGAGGATTGTGGGGTTGGTCCGGCAACTCGGGTGACAAAGGTGGCCGCCATCGTTACGGAGGTGGATCGCAGCCGAGTGCGGGTGGTGGTGGTGGTGGTGGTGGAGGCGGATCTTCAAGTGGCGGCGGAGGGGGTGGAGGCGGATCTTCTAGCGCGGGCGGAGGTGGTGGTGGCGCCGGCGGAGGAGGAGGTGGCGGTGGAGGAGGTGGTGGCGGTGGAGGGGGAGGTGGAGGAGGAGGAGGTGGTGGTGGTGGTGGTGGTGGCGGGGGAGGAGGCGGCGGAAGGGGCGGAGGTGGAGGTGGTGCACCCACAGACCGTAACTAAACGCAAAGAACACATACTTGCAGGTTAGTAAATGGTTGTACAGTGCAAACTAAGAATTGCAAAAGAATTACAAAATTGTGCAGCTGCACTAGATCAAGCTAGTTGTAATGTTGGCTTGTGCTAGACCTGCTTGAATCTCTGGAATAGAACTGCACCGGCTGATTGTAATCTGTTCACATGGCCATGACGACGTTGTTCCATTTGCAGGTTAACCAGAATGCTGTTGAGTGATCAAAATGCGCTGGGCTGCAATGGCTTGTGGATTTACCAAAAACAAATCTCCACTGAATTTGGTTGCAGGGTTTTTGGGGTTCAAGGATTTGTTGTTAGGCAAAGATTTCCAGATTTTCCAGTTGAAAGCTGCAGAAGAAGCTTTGAACAGATTTTTATGTCTAGTTTGCACTGGTTTATAATTGTGACTTTGAGTATGAGCTTCATAGTCAACCAGGGAAACAATTGTGTCTCTTTCCTGTTTTCCCTGAACTATTTCTCTTGCCAATAAAATTTTTCAAAAACTCCCAGAAAAAAAAGGAGTTTGATAATCTGGTACAGAATCTATAATTCACAAAAAACATTGTGAGCTTGTTTCTCTGCAATATGATGTGCAAAACATAACACATTTGTGAGTTTGTTATGTGCAATATAAGGACACATTTGTAAGCTTGACCTAAATGTAATATAATGCTTTTGAATCTCAAATTGTGCAAAGAATTCGAGCAACATTGCTACAATAAAAGACAGCTGCAATCATTTAAGAAAGTATCCTCGTTCATTCCAATCACTGCCAGCACTGAATGACATTCTGAAACATTTGTATTCTAATACTTCATTGAATTTGATAGTATATTTCCTTATCCATTCCATTTTGAACAAAATCTAAAATATATGAATTTGGTATACAAAGATCCTGCCTTGTATGATCCTCCAAATGAAAGGATAAAATAGTTTGGAGCTTGGGGGAGGAGGCTTAGTAAGCTTTGGAATTGTTCTGAAAGTGTTAAGAAATGCTGATGCAAAATCTACCATATGTATGCTAGGTCTTTGAAATTTCTCGTCACTAGCTAGAATTCAGCTTAATGATGAAAGCTTTAATAAATCAGCACTTGTTTGTGATTATAATTTAGGTATTATGTTGTGTAATTAGGTTCTCTAAGTTATTGTATTACATGATGCTAAACAATTCTTCTTAGGGTTATATTGTCCTTCTCCTTTTGGTTACACCATCTCCATACTTTCTCCCATTTGCTGCCAATGCCCCACTTTTCTAAAAAGATTTGCTTGTACTTTGAAATGAACTTTACTGGTTTCAATAAGCAAAGAAGAGAAAGGTTTGGAGCATGAACAAAATGAAGGGTGTACAGTCAGAATCACATAAATTTTGCAAGAAGTTTCAATTAAATAAAACTAGAACTTGTTGATTTTTTTGGTTTTTATAACTACTTGATTACCATAGTACATGGCCAGCTTTGGCATAAATTAATTTATATTCTATTTTTTCAAATTTCCTCACTTTATGCTGAATTTCTCAAAAATCCAATCAAAACTTTATAGCAACACCTGAAGGCAGCCAGATTTGGGTGTCCTCAAATAAGCATGTCCACCTTGATCATTCACTTATTGCAAGACACCTCGCGAAAACACTAAACAGGAGCAAATTAAATCTGGCACTGGTCTTGACACAATTGCAAGACATTAAATATGGCACCGGTCTTGACACAATTAGAATCAAAGGGTTTAGAGCAGTGTTGGGCGGTTCTCACCCACTGGCTGAAAACCGGAGCCGGTTTTCATTCCGGTTCTCACTGAGAACCGGCCAGTGAGAACCGAAGATGTCAATTGTCAAGACAACCGAATTGAAGGTACTCGCTGGAGGTGAGAACCGCCCAGGTTCTCACCTGGCAGCCAATTTGAGAACCGGACCGGTTCTCACATTTTGAGGAGGGTCCGGTTCTCATGGTAAAACGAATAAAAAGTAAATATTAGTTATCTGGATAGTGATGCCCTGTTGGGCCTGAGTTGCACCCCCCCCCCATTTGATGCTTCATCCCTTCTTGGATGTTGCCCACAAAGTCATGAAATTCTATTAAATAAGGGTATGAAATACTGAAACTCAGCATTAAATGCACCAGGTGGTTCGAGAACATTTTATAGCTACAGTACACATAGCGGCAGCAGTGATCGGTTGAAAGCGTTCAGGAAAAGAAAGGACAGTGCAAACTCAATTTAGGACCAAATTTGCTGCTAAACTGAGTTTCATGCCATTAAAAAAAAACCGCTGATTGTAAGAGAAAAACACAAACCAAAACAAAATATTTTTTTTTAAAATTTCACAAAGATTGGTAGTTCTATGATCCTGAAATTATTAATGAATTGGTACCAGCATTTTTTTCAGTGCGAATTTTTGCCACGATCAAGATTGTACTCCCACTTCAAAGCATAACTGAAAAAAGCATGGTGTTTACTGCTTATCACATACCAGTACCTCTCTCATCAGTCTCTCATCTGAAGAGGGACCATCTTTTCAGTTGGGCAAAAACTACCGCATCCAACCATCCATTTCCTTGCAATCTGCCCATACTTGTCTCAACCAATTCCTGAGTGCAAACTCTGTATAACATGCACTGATTGCTTAGAAAAGCTTGAAATTTAACATGCTGCAGGTTGCTTTGGTGTAGTACTAATGGGCTTGTGCTAGTATTTGAAATTCCTAAGGTGCCTTTGTCCCCATTTGCTGATTATCTAGCAAGTGGAATAGTCTTTGATGTGAACAGGAATGATCCTCAAAAGACAAGAGATGGGTCACAACATTTATCCCCTCCAAAATTGATATTCTTGGCACTCTCTACTCTCTCATATTCCAGAAGTCAACAGGGTGACATCTACCGCCGGCGCATGCCTCGGCCCCCACGTCCACGCATTGCCATCCCACCCCGGCCTCTTCCAGCCATGGCATTTGCTGCACCTTCACCTTGTGCACTCTCAGACTGCACAAAAACAGGTTTCAGTACCCAATGCCAGTCAGCTCTCAGAACAAGCTGGAATAAGTCTTTGAAAATTGGATCTCATGCCAAATATAACAGGAACCTTTGCTGAGCACAAAAACCTTTTCACTTAACAGCAAGAAAACTGCGTTTTACCTTAGGGTTCTTGATAGTCTCATCTACACTGAGAACAAGGCAAGCTGCTTCTGTTGCAGCTGTTATGGCATTTATCTGCACAACCCATAACCCCATTGCATACAACAGCAGAGGATAAGATTCACAAGAGTATGCCAAAGCCACAAATAGGACCAAGCACTAGTACAAGGCTCTGCCCATTTCACAAGGATATCTCAAATACTGCAGGCTACTGACATCCATAAACTTGTAGACTCACATATTACAAAATGATACGAAGAAATTGCAATAGATGCACATGTATTGGAATATGGAGACAGCTGGGTGTGGATGAAGAGGATATGTCCTCCAAACAGCCTGGCTGTACTATGACACCAACTTTGTTCTGGGAGGGCCACAGTGAGAGCGCCACATGGAGAACCCATGTAGTATGCCAGAGCTATGATAGCACTAGTGATTAGTGCAAAGCCCTGCCCATTAAAACTGGCCATCCTCAACCCTGAACTGTTACTGACTTCTCAGTTCTATACAAACACTCTATTATAGAAAAACAAATTTTGAATCTGCAATGAAATTTCCCCATGCAAGCAGCCCGGGTATATGCATACAAAGTGTGAATGTATTGAAAAACAGAGACAGCCTGGTATGGAGAGATTATAATTCCTACACCAAGCCTCACTGCACTATGTTCTGGGAGAGCATGCATGGGAGTACCATAAAAATCAGTGTCCAATCAATGCATGTCATTGCAGACTGATGCCTGAACAAAACTTTAGGTTATTCAAGAGGAGAGAAGCGCATTGCACCTTGACAACAGCAGGCTCCCACACAAAATTAGCATATGTGTCAATGATGCCTCCCGTGTTGATGTCTACTCCGTAAAGAGCACCCTCTCCTGCACAAAAAGAAATGCTCAATACTAAGGACACAAGTTACCACAGTCTGTCTCACAATCATCACTATCTCAGTAAGTGCAACAAAAGACACTCTCCTTGAGCTTTTAGTTAGACAATTGTGATCACCCTGAATTCCTTTTCTATCTCTCCTCTCCAGAAAGTTGCTTGTATAGATGACACACCTTGACCATGCTTTTGGCGGAGCTTGCTAAGCACATCAGTTGCATCAAAACCTGCATTCTCACACAGCTGCCTGGGAATAACCTGACCACACCCACCACTATCCTCATGCTCAACTCCAATTTCATCCCCACAAAAATTCATGTTATGTTTCTTCCCATAGTGTAACAGTTTTCTTTTAATTAATCCTCTGCATTGAAAGTATCAGGTCTCATACCTCCAGAGCTTTGGCATACGAGTTGATGAAAAGCTGTGACTTGCCAGCAATGGTTCGTGCATGCTGCCGCAGGTACCTACTGAGCTCCATCTACAAAAAGAATTTTGAAATTAAATACATATGGTCTCCAATGTCAAAAAGAAGAGGATCATAGAGGAGGTAAGAGTGTTGAAACCTTCAGTTCGATTAATTACTTACATCAATTGCGCCACCACCAGCAACAACAGTAGAGTTCTTGAGTGCTCTTCGAACTATCATGATCGCATCATGTAAACTGCGCTCTGCCTCCTCAATAAACTGCATACAAGTCATGACCAGCCCCTTATCTTACACCTTGTACTTCAACCAGTGAAAGGATATCACAGATCTCCCGTAACAAAAACTGGTCAGACCAAGCATACTGGGGAATTATTTAGATGAAAGTTGAGAAAATAAGAGAAAATAACTGACCTGATCAGCACCCCCTCGCAAGACAATTGTTGCAGTTTGACCCCGTGGGCATCCTGTGAAGATATTGAAACGCTCATTGCCAACTTGCCTCTCCTCAAAAATCTCACACTCGCCAAGAACCTGTGAAACAAGCTCAGAAACTTACTAGCAAATAACCATATCCACAAGATGTATTGATATCATATTCAATTTCTGGGTTGTCCACCTGCAAATTCCCAAACTACAAGAAGGTGGTTTGTTTGCTTAAGACGGTACCTCTGGGACAATGTTATTTACAGTGGTTTGAATAGAGCCACCAGTTGCTATAGCAACCCGCTGCAAATCTTCCTCCATCACACGGCCTGCACAGAACACATCCCGATCTGCAAAATACTGGGTGCCAAGATCTCCAATCGCTAGACGTGAAAGCACAATCTTGGCACCACTTTTCACACAATTGTCTAGCTTCTCATAGATAATGTTCCATTCTGCATCCACAATAGATTGATACTGTGCAGGATCTGAAAGCCTGCAACAAAAGCCACAGAGAAACTGCAAAAGTAAGCCACGCTCCATATCAAAAGAGAATTCCACAATTTAATATTTCAGAAAAAATACAGAAGCCAGATCACCAATGGTGTAGAGGGAGATAGCTAGAAACTGACGTACCTGACTTCAGCATTTTCTTTTTCAGATTTCAGCTCAAGCTCCAGGTTAAGAAGCAATATTTTAGGGTTTTCAAATTTCTTGGGCTGTTGTTCAAAGCCTGCATAGGAGAACGTTTTCTTGAATGCCACACCTTTAACCAAAAAGGAATCTCGCATAGTACCTCCTTGCACCTAAACCAGGAGCATACAACACAATCATTTTCAAAATTGGAGTGCTAACAAGAAATGCACCTGGCAAACTGCCAAGATCCAACCATATTCGGAGAAAACCTGGATAATGACACAGCAAGGATTACCTTCTTGATTCCAATCATACTTAGGCGGCTGTCTTCACCAAGTGTGGTAACAGCATCCACCACCATCTTTGCAAAATATTCTTTCTCTCCACCTACAAGCTTGGAACTCAATGTTGTTGCAGCACACTTCTCAAGCAAAGACTTCTTCTCTTCTAAGCTCTTTCCTTCAATGCTCATTGCCAGCTCTCGCACTTTCTTCACCAACAGATTTGCTGCTACGCGGAAGGCACGAATTATGAGCTGTGGATGGACACCATCTTCTACAAATGGCTTTGCCTCCCGCAAAAACTCTCCAGTTAGAAGCACCACAGTTGTGGTCCCATCTCCAACCTGAGATTTAGGGTTTCAGAAACAGAACAGACAGCATCCACATTTTGCAAACTTTCTACTAGACCTGACCCTGCAGCAATCAAGAACCAATGCATGAAGTATTTGTAGAATGGAAACAGGAAAAGTAAAGCATAAGACAACCATGATCCAACAGGAAACACACCTCAGCATCCTGAGATTTGGCAATGTCAACAAGGATTTTTGCGGCAGGATGGACAATGTCAAGGAGCTTCATGATGGTGGCACCATCATTGGAGATGGTGGTAGTTCCTTTGTCATCATGAATAAGCTTGTCCATTCCTCTTGGTCCCAGAGTGGTGCGCACAGCATCCACCACTGCAAGGCATGCATTGATGTTACTTATAAGCTGTGGCTTCCCTTGGGATGTATCCGTCCCCTCCTTCAACAGAATAATTTGAGGTTGCTGTTGCAAAACAAAGTTCCCAAAAAGACCACAAAGTTCAGTGCCATTAGTCTGCATAAAAAACCGTTTCTCACAACAAAAACAAATCGTTATCACACACACACCATCCCAGTGTCACGGAGTTTCCCCAAGGCATGGAGAAACCAAAACTCCCACAGGGAGACAAAGAAAGAGTTTCGTAAACAGAGCCATCAAGAACATTCCAGTTATGTAACAACCACAAGAAATGCAAAAGTCTGATCACAGGTTTGAAGCTCCTTAAGGAGAAAAAATAAAAGAAAAGAAAAAAAAAAAAAACCACACTTAAACCCCTAATCTGGAGCACTCTTGATCCGGATACCGTCCGCCGATACTGCAAGAACGGAGAACGCGAAAAGGAACGGTTCTGAAAACTTGGACCTTCACCGCATCTAAAGCTCAAAAGGACCACGCCGTGAATGCACATTCTTGAAAACACCACAAGACTAAGACTTTGCAAGACTTCGCAAGAAAGAGTGCAAAGAACGAAGATGCAATGAATCTGCCAGTGGTCTGAGGAAACATTTTTCACGAAATGATGCATAAGAAAACGCATATGCCATCAAGACGCAGCCCTCAAAAATCATCAGCCGACTACAAAGAAACGCGACAACGTCTACAGGGCATAAGAGCACGACAACAACCAGTAACTACTACACAAAAAAACGAAAAAAAAAAAAAATTGGAGGAAAGAAAGGAAACCTCACCAGCATGGATGCCATCTTGCACGTTCAAAGACTTCCAGAGATTTCCAGAGACGATCGGAGAGATGATTGTTTGCCGAGAGACGGGAGAAGGGAAAGGAAGAAACAAGAAGAGCGGCGATGGAAGACGAAGCCAAAGTACAAGGGTCGAACCTCCCGCCCTTAACCCCCTTCCGCTCCTCACTTGGATGATAAGCTCCTCTTGGATGATAGATTACCCCCCTGCACAACCCCCACTTTGGATGAAAACACAATTCCAGAATGCCCTATTTGTCTTCCCCCAGAACTTGGAAGCTCTTAGGTCACAAGAGAGCTGTACATAAAGGTGTGTTCACACTTGGTGTTAGGGACTCTGGTGTCGAGTACCAGAGTCCCTAACACCAAGTGTGAACACACCTTTAAAGTCATTTAAGACTTAAACTTACTTATCGTGAAGATTTTATGTTAAACTAACGTTCACTTGACATCAAGCTATCGGCCATTTAACATTGGGTGCCACCTAGGATGCCACCTAGAATTACATTTAACATTGATTAAACATCAAGTGTGAATGCAGCATAGGTAACCCTTTTTTCAATCCCCTCAAACTTGAAAAGCGCCTTAGTTTCAAGAGAGTAGTAAGTAAGTAACCCTAAACCCCCAAGACCTCATAAGCCCTTAGATCACAAAAGATTAGAAAGTAAATAACCTTTGTTGTTTCTCCAAGAATTCAAAAGCCCCTAGGTCTCGAAAGACTAGTAAATAAGTAACCTTTGTTGTCTCCCCCAAGAACTCAAAAGCCCCTAGGCCTCTTGCCCTTAGGTCTCAAGGGACTTCAAGAGACTAGTAAGTAAGTAACCCTTGTTGTCTCCCTCAAGAACTCAGAAGCGCATAGGTCTCAAGAGACTAGTAAGTAAGTAACCGTTTTTGTCTCCCCTAAGAACTCAAAAGCCCCCAGGTCTCGAGAGACTAGAAAGTAAATGACCCTTTTTGTCTCCCCCAAGAACCCGGAATACACTAGAAATGAATGAAATTTTTAGTCAAGAGGAGTGGGCATTTCATTTTTAGAAATGTCTTTTTTTTTTCTTTTTTTCCAATGACAACCATCAACAATTTTTTTGGGTGCAAAATTTCACATTTGTGCAAGTTCAAATCTTGAAAAACAACACTCATAAAATGGTTTAAAGCAATGATTTCATCAAAAAGTTGTTGGCAATGCTTTCAATTTCACCTAGTAATGCATCAATGCTCAAGATTTATCACCACAAACAACAACAATGGAGATGTACATGTTGTTGATCAAGGTACCTCTCACAAGAGACATGTGTTAATTAAGGTTACGTTGTTAAGCAAACTTGCTTCCTTGCACTTCATCTTCACTACACATTGTCATTCTTGTTTCTACAATTATGAAAAGAACATCACCCAACTTACACTCTAAATGCTTTGGTAGTTGTTTTTTGCAACAAGTTGAAAACATCATGAGTTGATTAGTTACGTATGGGGGCTATAGAAATGTCTTAAGATTTGTAGGCAACACATTGAATTGCAAGATGAGATCGAACTTCCTGAAGATGTGCAACTTGAAGATGGGAACTTGGCCATGTGATGTGTAATGGGTAGGTTTCAAAAAAAACTCAACAATTGGTTGAATTTATTTTTTTTCTTGGTATTTAAGGAGCATGTTGCAAATGGTAAATGCAAATGCTTATAGTAAATAATTTGATTTTAAATACATTAAATGACGATTCCTTCTAGATTAACAACTTGATTATGAAAACATTTGCATAATTATTTTTTGAGCATATTGCATTCATTATCAATAGTGAACTTTTGAAATAAAAGATATGAATTAATCAATTGACTAGATGGTAAGAAATTCAAAAATTCATATTGAATTCCACTCCAAATTGTTTAAGCATGGTTTGAATAATGAAATCATAAAGTTAAATGTGAATTTTTTTTTGTGAAACGTTAATCAAATGGTAATTATGAACTTTTGAAAGGGTAGAATTAAACCTTGTTTTCAAAAGTTTTTTTGAAATGGTTTTTTTTTGCATTTGTTATTTTTTTGTGCCCAATGGGTACATAATTCAAATATTTAAATGTGTTTTTATTCTCATAGACTTTCTGGGTTTTTCATTTAGGATTTTCAAAGTGATTTCACCACACCAACTAATAGCAACATTTTTCAATATTGACCTAGTTTTCAAAGGTTTTTTAAGTGATTGAAACTTTAATAATTAAATATTACACAAATGAAATCTTAGAATTTAAAACCATATCCATATGGATCATTTATAAAAACTTGCTTATGATTCTTGTGACTATTGTATCTACTTTAAATGAACCACTAAATAGTGCATACACTCACTAAAAGAGAAACTCTCAAAGTTTTTGAAGTTTGTTGAAATCTCCATTATGATCACATTAGGTTTGTAGAAGACGAATGAACCTTATTTACCTTCATTTACATCAATAACAAGTTTAAAAACCATCTCATAATTCATTTGGATTTGGTCATTAGGATGTATGTTCAAAAAAAGTATTATTTCACCACATTTTTGTTATACATTGCCATTTGAGATTGGCATACCAATAAGCACCAATATGGCATGGATTTGTACTGCATTTTAAGGGCAAGATGCTTAGGTATGTTCTTCGTTTAATGCAAACTAGTGTGAACCCGGTGCATAATGCACCCGTGCCCCCTCCCCCCCCTGCCGTTACTTACTTCGGACCGGAAGCAACCTCTCCTCCTGCACGGTTGTTGTGAATGCTCCCCGGAGCTACTGGCCAGACATCATCCAAAAAAAAAAAGATAAAAAAAGAAGCAAATACGTACCCTTAGATTTTAACGAAAAAACAAATCCAAAAAAAAAAGATAAAAAAAGAAGCAAATACGTAGCCTTAGATTTTTCTGCCCATTTTTTATTTTTTATTTTTTATTTTGTTTCTTCATTTTTGTTAATTTAAGAGAAGGGGAGAAAAATCTAAAAAAACAAATCCAAAAAAAA
>Ga0116231_10014016_pt1 | contig 10976 bp, 9 predicted proteins | sample S1TSphgellanicum_2_FD_89695 | JGI IMG/M metagenome (GOLD analysis project Ga0116231, IMG submission 89695) | Host-associated microbial communities from peat moss isolated from Minnesota, USA - S1T2_Fd - Sphagnum magellanicum MG | ecosystem: Host-associated > Plants > Peat moss > Unclassified...
AAAACACACACCAGTATGAACAAAAGTGCCAGTCTCACACCTGTTCAGGGACCATCAACAGTAGTATGTATGATAGTGACTTAACTACCACAACTTCCCCACTGACTTCATCAGCTCCCTACACTGGGTAAAGGCCAGTGACAAGTATCAACCTGCAAACTGAGTTTCTGCTGCAATTCCAGAAGCAACAGGAAGACTCAGCCATACTACTGCCTACTACTCTAAAGACAAATGGCATCAACAAAAGGTCAGGCTGAAATTCATCCACACCAATTTCATGCAGAAAAATTTCCACCTGATGCAGTATACCAAGGGCGATCAAAGGAGATGGGTACAACCTCATCTGCATCCAGCAAGAATGCAGATAGAAGTTAGAATTATACATTGCTGCAATTTTCCATGAAATTTTCCAGAGAGACTCCATGCCACTTGAATCATGATTAAGAATGCAAAAGCTCCAAGAACACAGTTTGCTAATATGCCATGCTTGCCCTTCACTGACAGACATAAAATGTAGGAGCTAGATAAAGGTGTGGTCACAGAGAAACCCATGTGCATAAGATTACAGCAGGGTGTGCACTCCCAAAGGCACTCAGCAGAACCAGACAACAAACAAGAAAAACACAAATGCTGACCTACAGACTGTCTCTCAGCACCAGCAACCAAGATTTTTGAAGATTGTTACATAAATTTGCTATATACAAGTAGTGATTACCAAAGTATCTACATATTGGATCAGACCAAGTAGGTCAGGCCCAAGCTGTAATGCAGTAGTAGACCTGTGCCTAACTGCAATTAAACAAGACCACAGAAAGAAAAATACATCATTTGATGGGACCTGTACAGTTATCTTAAGTTCAATCGCCACTCATCCTCCTTGCTGCTAACACACATATAAGTCCCCAAAAGTGTTTTCACCACTGTATGTGAAATAGAGAAAGCCATCCTCATCCTTGTGCTCCTCATATATTGATGACATCATTGCAGCTGCCAACCAAACAAATGAGGGTATCAGTAACAGAGAGAGCATACAAAGAGCATGTAAAACAGACCATATGCAACAGCTGATGACACTGCAGAGTTCAAATGTTTCTGACACTTTTGAAGTACCTGTTGGGGGTAGAACATTCTTGACAAATATGAAGATGGCCTTTTCAGAACTCAGCTTGATGCGCTTTCGAATGACATAAACAAACTGGCCTACAGTCAAGTCTGCTGGGACCAGATACCTACACCAAACAACATTAGAGGTCAAAAATAACTTCTGGTATTCATCATGTTGAAGACATTGTGACATCTGCATTCATGGCAACATTGAACTCACAATGCCAGAAAGAGCCACTTAAGGACCAAGTAGAAAGTACCCACTTCTTCTTGTCAATGTCAGGGATGTCACTCTTTTCAGCCTTCTCCACAATAACCTGACCATATCAAACAATACACAGCAGCATCACTAAAAATCAGTGAAACATAGTACAACACAGGACTGAATTCAAACTACAAAGCAAACCTTAGGATAAGGATTTTTTCTCGCCAATTCAGTATTGAAAGCATATACTCTGCTAACAATGGATAATCAATTGGTTGCCCCATTTACCCACAGACAACAACACATCCAACAAATATAGATGGATACCTAACCATCAGACTGAAAGATTAGTCTTACTTGCCACAAAGATTACTGAATGCTGAAATCTGAGAAGCACATCAATGAAGAAGGGACTGAGTTCTCAATGAAAATTTGCATGAAATTTGTCTATGGAAGACGTATAAGTACCATACCGGTATTCTGTCAGGGTACTTGTCACGGATTCTTGCAGCCTCCGCTTGCCTCTTCTCTGTTACAATGACATTCAAGGCAATGATTAGTAAATATTAACACACAATATTTGAGTCCTGACACCAAAAAGGTACTTCACAATGCATCCTAACAAAAAGAATTGCAACACAGTATCAATGAGATTGCAAAGAAAAATCCATGCCAACACTTTGAAGGTCACTGTTCTGTCAGTTTCAGCAACACCAAAACTAACACAACAACAATTGCAACACAGCCCATGAAACAAAATTCCCTAGCCTCATTGAATATTGTTTTAGTGTAGATTTTCCTCAAGGGTTATAGACCAACAAAGAGAGAGAAAACATCAAGATCTCAGAGGACAATTTACACAAACCCTGATTTCCACCAGCATGGGATGAGAGATTTTCTCAATTCATGGCAAGCACTATGTCCTCTTGCATCAGAAGATTCAGTGCTCGTATGAAATTCTCAGTATACATGCAGCAAGAGATTGTAGTTGACACAGATATGCAACATGCACATGGCCATACAGAATGAGAACTCTGAGAGTGGCAACAGGTTGGCCACGAACATGTTTACAAAGCAGGCCTAGAACTGACTCCAAAGCCGAACCACCTCCTCTGCCATCTTTGGAATCGGGCAATTGTCCAAGTTTGTTCACAACCGAGTGACTAAGAACCTTAGGAGACCTGTAACGCTTAAAAATTCCGCACTAAGGGAAAGTGCCACGACATACCGAGGGGATGCTCCTGCTTGAAGGAGCTCTTGGCCATGATGATCTGCTACACCTGACCCCTGGATGTCCGAGGCTCCCGCAACAACCGACTTCCTATGCCTGAGTAACATATACACAAGACCAGAAACACATATACAAGCCTCAGCCGCGTCCTTGCCAGCACGAAAACCCAAGTTTTTCACATAACCCCGATGCATAGTATACAAACCATGCGTGAAATGGAACACAAATTGAAAGAAGCACAAACGGCAGAGAGCCTTGAGGAACAATACCAATATCTCGGAGACAGGCACGTACAAAATAACAGAGAACAGTAAAAGCCGATCTGCAAAAAGCCAGGGCAAGGTAAGAACAAATCCCTTACCCGCCGAGGTTCGAGCTTTGCGCTCGATTGTTGCACCAAAGAAGTCGAAAGAAAACGAGACGAGTAACGGCGATGTCTGAGACCTGAGAGAGAGAATTCGCGGTCGAAAAACAGAAGGAAAAGCTCTGCTAAACTGGGAGCGATTGAGAGAGGCTGCAAAGAAGCGGAAGCGCAATGAACGAAAAACACTCAGCAGCAAAACTTGCGAAGAGAAAGCATGGGGTTGCGGGCTGAAGAGGGCTGCCTTCCTTCCAAGCCTAAGTATGAGGCTCGGCACAGCCTCGGAAGATGCTCGATCTAGCTTCGGACGGTTTCGAAGGGAGTGATTGCACGCAAAAAAGGGGGCTCTAAATAGCGCGGCAAACCGACACGTCGTTTCTGCGCGACTCTACGCGGGGTTCAGCCGGTGACCACTATCGTTTTTGGCACCGCGATGACCGGCTGGGGCTGGCGCCTGACATTTACTAAGCGGGCGGCCGTAACCGGCTCTTTTGCGTGCGCCGCAGGGTTGGTTCGTTTTGCACGAGAACGGGGTTTTCCTCTGCCATTACGCTACCGCAGCTTCGACCGACTGATTGAATGTAGGCGACGATAACGAAGTCCGTAGTTTTGGGGAAACGTAGTCGTCTATTAAAGCTACAAGGAAGGGACCCAGGGGCGCTGTTTATTATTGGCCTTGCCTACCAAGGCAAGAAGGATATTGTGTTTAGATTCACATTAGAGTATAGTAGCTTCAGGGATTTTGGCCCCTAGGTAATAACAATAGGTCTATTTTTATCTGAGGATTTTTGAAAGATGATATTTTGGTTTGTGTTGAAACATTAGATTAGTTATAGAGTTATAATCTCTTGAAGGATTTTTGTTTCTTTTAGAGAATTTTTTGAAGATTATATTTTTTCATGGTGAAATATATGAGTTTCCATAATTCTTCTTTTGCATTAAGATAGTTTTTAATGTAAATGGCAAGGCCACAGTGTGACACACCCCTTGTTATTATTACTATTACTATTATTAAGTTTTTTCCTGGTGAACTTTCTCCTTTTTTTGACCTGAAAAATATGATTTTTTCGACACATACAAAGAGATATTTGTGAAAAAAATGACGCTAGTTTGCCAGATTTCTACAGCATGTAGCCAAAATGTCAAAGTATTTTATTTTTAAAATTTTCATATCTGGTCTATAGCCAAAAGGTGGTGTTCGCAGGAATCATAGCAATCACACTCCTGGTTTACCTCAGCCCTTTCCTTTTTTTGGCTGGCTATATATAGCCAGAAAGTTAGCTTAAAATTAAAAGTGCTAAAATCAAGTGTTTTTTGAGATTTTCGATAGACAGAATCCAACCAAAATTTAAGGAAAAACGCCAGATTTCTATACATGGTTCCAGTATGTAACCCGAAACAAAATTATGTTTTTAAGAAAATTACTTTCATATTTAACTTGTAACCAAAATTGAACATCACCACTCTGGCTACTCACAAAATTGAAGGGCCCCCCACCCCCCCGCCCTCCCAAAATATTCCAGTGATGAGTAATTGGAACTGGTATATGGGGGATTTTTTTGGAATCCTTTGTATGGTCTTCCATAGATCATTCAAAAGACAATTTCAGAAATAACTACCTCATTTTCAAGTTTAACTACATTTTTTTCATAATAACTACTTCCTCTTATTAACTTTTTTAATAACTATCTCCCACCTTTCCAATAATTACCTCCATTTAATAATTACCTCACTCTTTTTCCCTAGGAAAAAAAAAAACATGTGTCTTTTCATGTCCATGAAATGTATATGAATTTAAATTAAATTTGACATTGGCCAAAATAATGATGAAAACATAAGAAAAATAAAATAAAATTGATCAGCACTGGTAGTGCGCAGCAATGCAGAGCTCAAATAATTTACCTCCTCAAAGCAAGTTTTCCAAATAGAAAAAACCTACTAGCCATTCTTTTTTGGACATGACAATGAAAGAATATCCAATGCGTAATTATATGTAATTATGTTTCATTGCCATTTCCAAGTACAACGAATGACCTTTTCCATTATAAACACTCCAATGAAAAATGCCATTGACAACATACAACAATGTATTATATTCACATATACTCACATTCAGACATCCAGTTATGATATTATTCGAAAAAAGGGACTCAAAGTGCAAATTACACACATGTACAGCCTTCTATGCTAATGCAACTTTCATTTCCTCTTACTTTCCATTTCATAGCTTGTTCTTTTGTAATGTCCATTAGTATTTTTCTTTGGTGTGGGGCAAGGTACAAAGGTGGGCATTCTCCACAATATGGGGCCTACAACAAGGTGGTAGTTGAGTCCAGCCTCAAATTTTGAAAATGTCATGTGCCTGTGGGTCTTAAAGAACATAAAGCATGAGTCAATCATACTCTCAGTGTAAGATAGGTAAATCCTGACATGTGAGGAGTATGAGGGATCTTACACCTATTATCTAGGTGTACAATGAGCCTTACACTTATGAGAATGCGTAAGATCTCTCCCCCTCCTAAACTGTAGGCGTAAGATCTTTACTCTTTCGTACAAGGGATCTTCACATCTTCTTGCATAAAGCACTTTGAGAAACTTCACACTATAATGGGATGGCACCTTAGGTGTAAGCTGCCTCTTTTTTTGGGTAGGCATTTTAGTGTATAGAGTACAGACCCAAGGGTGAGGGCATTACTGAAATAAGGGCACACAAGGTGAGAGTCAAGCACAAGCCTGCTTTCTGTAATGCCCTCGCCTGTGAGCTTTACAGTGTAAAACTAGATGCCAAAAACCAGAAGGGGGGCTTTTACATTTCTCATAGAGTCTATCATGAAATTAGAACACCTGATCATGGGGCAGAGCAAATATTATATGTTATAATGCACCCTTCACATACACTACAAAAATTTTAAGAAGATTTTAAGTGTAGAAATGTGCCCTCCAAATCCAAGAGGAAATTTTGCGGTAATGCTCAAATTGTAAGGCCTGATCCAAAGGGCTCACATAATTAGAAGGGCAGCCCCTCACAGTGAGGGGCTACTGTAAACAGATCTGACTGTTACCAGAAGAAACAGTGGGTGAAGAAATTTTGCCCACCAAATTTTGAGACTAAGAAATTGACATTTATGATGTCTTGTCCATGAAGTATAAAACTATGTGTATTTAGACTTCATATTTGTCAAGGAACCATTTTTGAAGTGACTTTGGAATTGAAGGATTTGCCCATCTCCTTTGCATGACTTGCTTTGTGGGACTGCTGATGGGTTTAGGTTCTAGGTTTCGTGTTTTTCCCTGTTAGGACTCCCCATTGTGGGTTCTGCTCTTTCAGGTGTGACCTTTTGTTTGAACTTTGGTCCTTTCTTTTTTCTTCTCTTGTTCCCTTGCCAGGTGTTTTTTCTTTATTATTTATTTATTTATTTAAATTTGCTTGGATTATTGATCTTCATAGAAGGATGAGAACCCCCCTAAAGGACAATAAGGCTTCAATTTTAGGTGTGGTGTGAGTCACTCTTTATGGCAAGTAATAACAATAGTTTTGTTGTGATGTTTTGGAACTATGTGGAAGGACAGGATGGCTAATCACTTCCCCCATCAAACTTTGCAAGTGTGGGGCGGGGGTGTGGCGCCTTGCATGTGGTAGGGCATAGGTAGTTTAAGCCTTGGAAGGAGCAACTCCAAAGCTCAGAGGAAGGGGGCCCATGGTGTTCACCCAAGTATATTCAACCTCGTCTAAGGTCACTCTAAACAATACCATTCCAGTCAAAGCCAGCTTAAGTTCAGAGTTTTCAGAAAGCCCAATTGTGGAAAAAAAAAGAGTAATTATTCAGATAATTACCTAAATTTTAGCAATGAAAATCATTCTCAATTCAATAACATTTGACCCCTTGGTCCAAAAATTGTGAAATGACAAACATGTACACTGCCTCATCACGAGCTTTCCAATAATACCAAAAGTAGAGCAAAAGTAGAGCAAGGGACCCCACCGCTTAAGAGGGTAATGGCATGTGACACATCCAAACAAACAAACACCTTACTTAATTGAGTTATCTGTAAAGTAACCCTGTCTTCACCATGTCTTTGGGCCTCCTTTCACCGCCTATCCCGTCTGGAAAGTAAAAACATTTTATTAAATCTCGGTATGAAATGCTGAAACTGAGCATTTAATGCACGAGGTTCGAGATTAAGTATAGTAATTGTACAGTTAGGAGCAGTGAAAATATATGTAGCCGCAAGTGGAGCCGCTGAGGAAAAAGGAAAGACGGGATGAAACTCAGTTTGCCACCAAAACTGATGGTTTTCTGAGTTTCATCCGCTGTTGATGCTAATGTACTTTTTTGATGGTTTTCTGAGTTTCATCCCCTGTTGAATGCTGATGTACTTTTTTTTATGGTTTTCTGAGTTTAATCCCCCCTTGAATGCTAATGTATTTTTTTGCAGGTTTTTCTTGGATCTCACCCTGTGTATGATCAAACTCAGGGTTCTGGTGCTGTGTTTTCCTTACTTTACGGATAACTGTAATGTACAGGTACACGTTTGGTAGTGTGTGTGGCAGTAGGGAATTAAAATTAAAAGGGTGCTTGCTCCATGAAACACGGTTTGACAATAGGAAACCTATAGCTTGTGAGGCACTCATTGAAATTTCCAATTGTGTCTGGACCACCTTATGTCTGTGAATATTCCTCTTAAGGTATGTTCACACTTGGTGTTAGTGACTCTAGTGTTGAGTCCCCCAACACCACCAGGCTAACCATTTAGGACTTCAACCTAGTTACCATGAAAATCTAATGTTAAGCTAACATTCACTTAACATTTAACATCAGATACCACCTAGATTTTCATTTAACACTGACTTACCATCAAGTGTGAATGCACCATTAGAAAAGCAGGGAGGTAGGTACAAGATCCCTCCAACTCACTAGTAAGGAACAGGCATAAATAGCCTTCCCCTCTTACACCTCATGAGGCCCTCATAACAATCACCTCATGCTTTACAATGGATTCATCTTGTGCTTTATGATTGGTAAAGCACACATAATCAGAACATTCCCAAAATGTTGGGCCAGATTAGCCTTGTCCTAGACCCTTTATTTTGTGAATGCCCACACCCTCCAATTTTACCCTACATGGTTATCATTTTCCCTTCCCACCATGTTGTGCATATAAGGGACCAAGCTGTGTGCTGGTAAACAGAAAATATGAATTTCAAATCTGAAAGCTTATTGATTGCAGCATTTTCAATAAGTCCCTCTCAATTACACACTCATTGTTTCTCAGCAGCATTTAAGCCAAGCAATTTACAGGAATGAACATGGCTCAGCACAACCATTGATAATGTTGAAACAAAAAATGGACAAGGGGCCTCAAAGCCTTGAAAAAGGTAAAAATTACACGTAAACTCGTCAATTGCTCTGATAGCAAGTTGCTCAAAAAATGTAGCAGCTAGTGGTGTGAATTATATGCACAGGTTGCTGAAAAGGTGAAAATCTAGCAGCACCCAGAAAACTGCTATTGTGTCTCCAGGGGCTCAACAGCACAACACCTGCCTTTGGCAAGGCATCTATCTCTACCTGAACTTAAGAAACAATCTTGGGCTACACAAAACCATCATAACATACCATCCCTGTAAAATGAATGCATAAAGCAGTACCTGGATTATTTGTGTAGAGCCTGATAAGAAAGTTCTCATGCTCCCACCATGGAAAATAGGTCCTCTGGGAACAATAGCAGCACAGTTTAGAAGAATGGAGCATGAAAAGAGAGATCACAGCCCATACCAAGAAGTGTAGATATACAAGAAAGATAACCCGTAGCATCTCATTCAACAATTGCTCATACAATGCTTGCAAGCTGTCGTCCCCGTGCAGTCTCAACCTCATGTTCAACTGACCACCCCCTGGAAAAGCTGCCATCTCGGCGCAATGCATAGCATCTTGTCAGTCGGGGTGCATGTTGTCCCTCAGTAACAGGAGCAACCCGTCTACGTAAAGCATTTGTCGACTCTGGTGGGGTTGCTAGAGAGGGCAATGCTGATGATGCAGGTCGTTTTGCCCAGCATCTGGTCAGTGTCCCACAGTTGCTGTCTTTGTCAGATCTAACAGAAAGCGAGCGTGCCTGGAGTGAACCTTCCATTCTGAAGGAATCAGTGGAGCCTTCCATTGTGGTGCATGCAAGACATGCTAAACTCATGGTTGATGGATTTGAGGACAAAAATTGGGCACTGGAACACTTAAACCCCTGCAAGCAAAAACAATGATGACCACAGGTAGTTCAGTCTTTCTCTCAATCTAGACCAGGACTAACCCTATGAGTTTCTCAAGTACAGCATATCTAGTATTATTCTCACTCCTACCTCATCACCAGCAAAAGCAAGGAGATCACATGCTGAGAAAGGGCTATCCCAGCTATGAACAATGTTCATTTTTGCCCCGTAGCCTATAGGAACCCTTTGTCACTGATATCATATGGCAAGTAAAGAAATCCTAATAGATTAACACTCTTTACAGCTGCATAGCTTTATACTGAAATCCAAGTCTGTCACATTCTCAAGGAGTTTTAGGGTATCTGACTCCAACAGATTCACAAGGAGGTTTTCATCGTTGCAAAATTTCCTCTCGCATACATTGTGGACTCCAAGATTTCTCAGAACGAAAGGGAGATACAAAGACTGACTAGACAACATGGAAATTCTGCCGCAATGCTTCAGTTGAGAACCCTAGTATTCACATTGTCAGGTCACAAACATGAGAAGCATGGCAGAAGACATAGGACATACATCCGCACTTTTACCAGTGCTCACATTGCCTCACCGGGGGATACAGAAACTGGTGGAAAACTGACCAAACTTTTGCATTCTTCAAACAAGAAGCCAGAGTGGCAACAGCTTAGATGGTAGTAGTGTTAACTGGGAAAAGCTTACGATGTCCTTCCATAGACACCAACAAGAAGATGGAGTATGGCTCCAAGACATTTGGAACTTGATTGCATCCATGAGAGAATGAAGAAATTGTTGCGAAAAAGAAAGAAAATAAGAAAGCGGCCGTGGAAGAAGAAGAAGAAGGTAGCACCTACTCACGAGTTCTCCTCCTCTTCAGACTGGATGCAAGAAAACCTCGACAAAAGAAATGTCGGTTCAGCGAAGCGTCTCATTCCTGCCGCCTTGTAGATTTGAACACGAAACTCCCCCGTCGTCTCGCTCGATGCCAAATTGCCTGCTTAGAAGAAAAACACGCACGCACGCACGCGCACACACACAGAGGCGCAAATGAAGATGCAACCGAAAGACAAGAGAAAAAGCAAGAAAGTGGAAAGGAAACAAAAAAAACCAAAATACAAAAAAAGCTTCAAAAAAATAGCGATGATGAGGAAGAAGGATATGGAGATACAGGAGCGACTGGATGTAAAGGATGTAAAGAGTCGCAAGCAGGATGTCGCAGGAGATGCGAAGGAAAGAAAGAAAAGAAAATGGATGGAGAGAAAGAACGCGACGCAAAAGAGAAGAGCAGAAAGACAAAAGGAAGAGGATTAGCGAGAGAAGAAGGTGCTCAAGACAAGAACAAGGAAAATGGAAGCAAAGGCAGTGAATGCGGTGGAGCAGGAAACAAAAGTTGTGTACCTTCTTGGCCTTCGAAGAAGAGATGTATTCCTCACTGCACTTTCTTTCGCCTTATTAGACGGACAGACGGGGACGGACGCGACGACGAGTAGTGAAGTTTGTTAGAGTGAAATGAATGCAATTCATAGCGAAAGCGTGCGGTACAGCAACGCGGGCATTGTTGGATCTAAATAGCAGCAGACCCTAGGCTACTTGTTGGGAGGGACTGGGGGGTAGGTTTTGTTTCATCAGCATCATCATTCTAGGGTTTCTGACCCCCCCTAACCCTTTTTTCTTTTTCTTTTTCCTTTTTTTTACCTTCTTGTTTCCTTCTTGTTTCCCCTCTCTCTCTCTCTCTCTATTTGACTTTTTCTTCCTTCAATTCAACCCCAAGTTCCCCCACCGGCGGCCCCCCCCCCCCCCCCCCTGCGGGGGGGGTAACCACCCCCCATCGGGGCCTGACGAAAAACCCCACAAAACCTTT
>Ga0116231_10014017_pt1 | contig 10976 bp, 13 predicted proteins | sample S1TSphgellanicum_2_FD_89695 | JGI IMG/M metagenome (GOLD analysis project Ga0116231, IMG submission 89695) | Host-associated microbial communities from peat moss isolated from Minnesota, USA - S1T2_Fd - Sphagnum magellanicum MG | ecosystem: Host-associated > Plants > Peat moss > Unclassified...
GTCACGCGCCATGACCGCAAGGCCCCGGCGCAATCCGCAAAATTTCATTTCCAAGCTACAGCCTTACGGATTATTGAAGCGATAAAAATCAACCTGCGGGAGATGGGGCATGGAAGGGCTGATTGGCCTGGCTGGCGTTTTACTGGCTACCGGCGGCGTCATGGCCTGCATATTCGGCCAAAGCGGCGACGGTGTCCCTTGCGTTCTCCTCGGCGGGGCGATGATCGGCTTCGTGGTCTGGAAACGGAGCCAGCGAAAGCCGGGAGATGTCAAAAAATCAACAATCTTCGGTGATGCGCATTTCTGCTCGGCGAAAGAAGTCCGCGAGCTGGGCCTGGTTCGTGCGTCGGGGATTCCGCTCGGTTACCTTCCCGACGATCCGCCCGCCAGCGCTATGCTGCAACTCCGCTATGGCGGCGATCAGCATATCGTCACGGTGGCGCCGTCGCGCACCGGGAAAGGTACGACGGCAATCTTGCCGACGCTGCTTGAACATGACGCCTCAGCGCTCGTCATCGACCCGAAAGGCCAGAACGCGGCTGTCTCCGCGCGCCGGCGGCGGGATATGGGGCATGATGTCGTGCTTTTGAATCCGTTCAAGCTCCATGCTGAGCATTTTGCGGCGCTCGGTTTCAAGCCGTCTCATAAAGTGAATCCGCTAGCAGCGCTGGATAAGGATTCAGATAGCTTCGTGGCGGACGTGTCTAGCATCTGCGAGGCTCTGATTATCTCCGGTGAGCGCGATCCGCATTGGGGAGACGCGGCGCGTAACCTGATTTCCGCGCTGATTATGTACCTAGTGGTGTCTGAGCCGGCGACCGCATCCCTGGGACGGATGCGCAAACTGCTGACCCAGCCCGTGGGCGAGGGCACAACGGACGATCTCTCCCCTGAGCCTGGCACTCTGCGTTACACGATGCAGATGGCGTCGGAGTGCGGGTATCCGCCGGCCGAGCAAAGGGCCGGGCGTTTCGTTGGAAATGTTGACCGGGAATATCAGTCGGTCCTATCGACCGCCCTTACCCAGACCGCCTTTCTGGATGATCCGGCGATTGCGGAAAGCCTGGATGGCGATGAGTTCCGGTTTGCCGATCTCAAGAGTTCGGCCGTCACGATCTATCTGATTTTGCCGTCACGCTATCTGGCTGCTTATAGGCGGTGGCTCCGGCTGATGGTCGTTTGCGGGCTTGATGCGCTTACCAGTTCGCCCGGCCGCCAAGCAAAGCCGGTGCTGCTGGTTCTGGATGAGTTCGCTCAGCTCGGCCACTTGTCCGCTGTTGAAAACGCGATGGGCCTGGCCGCCGGATTTGGGGTGCAGATATGGCCGATTGTCCAGGACATCAATCAGCTTCGCAACATGTACCGGGAACGCTGGGAAACTTTTCTCGCCAACGCCGGGATTCTCCAGGTGTTCCGGCCAAACGACATGAGCACGGCGGAATATTTTAGCAAGCGGACCGGCACTTTGACGGCCTACGCGGAAAATATCTCCGAACAGGAAATCTCGCGCCAGCAAAGCCAAGGCGGCTTTACCGGAATCTCGCGGAGCTACGCGCCGCAGATGAAGCCGCTCATGACTCCGATTCAATTCATCGGTGTCCACAATGATCTTGAGATTATTTTCGTGTCGGGGAGCGAATTTCCGGTGATGGCGCGCCGGGAGCCTTACTACAAGCTGGCCGCCTATGCCGGGATGTACGACGCCGATCCCTATCATGCGCCTCCCTCCCCTGCCCCGGCGATTCCGCAGCGGCGGCCTATCGCGTCTGTTGCCGCACCCGTTGCTCCGGCGCCGCCACGGCCTGAGCCAGCCATGACACAAGCCGCGCCGGCCTCTCCGGCGCCTGCCGCCCCGATTGCGGACCTTCCGCCGGAGCCTGTAACTGCTGCCGCTCAGCCTCCAGCGCCGATCCCTGGGCCGGCCAATGACCTTGAGGAATTGCCAGACCCTCATATGGGCCTGGAACCTGTAGCTATGGCGGTTTTGCCGGCTTCCACGCCTGGCCCGGCCGCGGAACCCGTCCCCGTGGCCGCCGTAGCTGTTCAAGAGCCGGAGCCTGTCCAGCCCCCTGCCCCGGCGCCTATCGCGGCGCCCGTGGCAACGCCCATAGCTACCATTGCCGAAACTCCGGCGGCCGCTGCGGCCGCTGCCCCAAAAACTCAACTTGTGCCGGATATGGATGACCTGCCGATGCCGTTCATGGGTTATACGGCAATGACGATGACGGTTGGGCCGCTGGCAAAACCGGAGGACAAAAAGTCCGGCTAACTGGTTTACCAGGATATTAGTATCCTATGACAACGCTTCGGCCGCTTTACTTGTGAGTGACCTTGATCGGCGCCCCGGTCGTTTTCTTCACCTCTTCAACGAAAAGCCGCAGCGCCTCGCGCTCGATGTCATTGGCTGGATCAGGGAAGATAAATTTAGCGGGCCATCCCCCTGCCCTTTCAACCTGCTGCTGGAAAAGCGCCGTATAAATCCCGATCTGCTTGGAAATGGCTTTGCCAAGCTCCTCGTCGTGCCGGAAATCGTCATTGGTCATGGGCGCCTCGTTTCATAGTATCCTAGCATACTAGGATACTATGAAATTAAGCCATTTTGATAGCCGATTTTCTGGATTTATCGGTGTCGGCCCGGACTGGCTCCCTTAAGCCGTGGCGGCGGAACCAGTCCTCAAGCGCCTCAAGCAAGAGGTCGTGAACCTTGCTGTTTTTGTCGATGGCGTACCGCTTAAGCGCCTTGGCTGCCGCCGGATGCAGATAAAGCATGTGGGGGGCGGATGCTTCCTTTAGCGTCCTGCCAGCCGGCCGCGGCGGCATGACGGTAATCGCCTCGGCTGGTCGGGTCTCGGTCACGGCGGGCACTGGCTCAAGTGCCATGCCCGCATATGATGGGGCCGGGGGTTTTCGCGCCATTTCGACTCCTCTTAGGATGCTAGTTTCTTGGTATCCAATGATACTAGGATACTATTCTTTATCCAAGCCCATGCCTCCGCGAGTTCGGCGGCGCCTTTGCTATCAGGCTCGCGCTCCTGGGCGCTCAAACCCTCGGCGGATGCGTAAGGGTGGCTGACAAGCTGGGTCAGCGCCACGGGACAAATTGGCATCTTGAACGCAGTGAGCGCCGCGCGGGCGAGTGAGAGCGCGGCGGCCTTGGGCGGGGTCTTGTTAAGAATGATCCCTGCCGGCAAGCGGAGAGCTTGCAGAATGGCGGCGGCAACGCCGACTTGCTCTAAATCCTCCGGATAGGGGCCGGTTACAAGCAACGCCGCGTCGGCCGCCGCCGCAGCCATGTTGATAATCGGCTGGGAATGGGGCGGGGTGTCGATCAGAACAAGGTCGGCGCCGCGAGCAGTGAGGTCACGGATCGCGGCTTCAATCGTTCGATCTTCAAGAGCGATGACCGTTGGCGCGGCAAGCTGACGCCGCCGGCCCCATGCTACGACGGTCCCTTGCGGATCGGCGTCGAGGATGGCCGTTTTCCGGCCGTCTATCAGTCCTTGCACCGCTAGAGAGCGGGCCAGCATGGATTTTCCGACGCCGCCTTTTTGAGCAATCACGGCCAAGACAATCATATTAGTATCCTAGTATGCTGGTGTGTTAGGACGCTGGTATATTATGATCCTAGTCTAAACGTGGCGATTCGCATAGGCTCCCCTCACCGCGAGTTCGGCCGCGCAAGTTCATAGCCTGCAAAAGAAAGATCACTTTCGGATGCCCCGCCCGGTCAAACCCCTCGTGTCTCCCTAAACGGCAAAATTTCGCCGCTGGATGGCGGTCGCGTTTTTTCCCTTCTAGGGCGGCTGTGCCGCCCTTTGTCTCTATCCACGGGCAAAAATTCGCGGCTTATGTCGCTCTTTTTTCCCTTTCGGCTATCGCCCTGCCTAGTGAGGCAAGCGCGCGATCCAAACTGGACCCCTCATGAGCCTCTTTTTTTTCTTCTTTTGGCGCCGCCGCAGATGATTGTTTAAGTATGGAGGTGGATTCTCTCTTAAACCTAGAATCGCTAGAAAAACCAAAGGATTTTCGCAAAAGCGGCACCGCTAGGTCGCCGTGCTGCTGCCGGTCGGGCAGGGGAAAGTTGCACATATAGGCATTGGTTTGCTGCACAACACGGACAATCCACTGCCAGGCGCCCGTGAGCGGGTTTCTGGCCCGTTCGCGCTGCCGCTCTATGCGGCGCACAATCTCCAAGAGGCCGGTTCTGGCGAGGGCCTTGAGGGCGTTCGCGATGGTCTGGGTGCAGAGGCCGGTTTTGGCCTGTATCTGCTTGTAGCTCGGATCACAGCGGCCGGATTTGCTGTCCATGAAGTGGTACAGCATCGCGCGTAAAATCATGAGGCCGGAGACGCCCACAACGCCGTCGCGTTTGCCTGGCGCCTTGGTGCGGCGCTCAAGCGCCTCGGCGGCGGCCATGATCTTGGCGCGGTCGTTGCGGTCCAATGGGCGGCGGTATTGGCCGCCCATGTCGAAAACACTTCCTTTGCGCCACGGGCGCGGGTGAGGCTCTCTCTGCTCAGGGTTTGAGCCGATAGGTGGGGTAAGCTCTTGGCAAAGTGCGGACATGGCTACCTCGTCGGTGCAGCGCATCCGCCTGGTCGCGGCTGAATTTAGGCAAAACATCCCCGTGGCAAGAAATTAGGTCTTGCAAAGTTCGGCGATTTAAGGGATTCTCGGATTTGCGAGATCACAGAGAATTCCGGTTCTGCCGGTATGCAGCCCCGCCCTTGGCGGGGTTTGCTGATTCTGGGGTCTTTCTCCTCAGAAAGGGTTGAAGGGACACGCCGGCGAATCGCCAGCGTTTCTCCATGCTGCCGCTGATTCTGCATTCAGTCGAGATAAAGATCACAGAACGATTACAGTGGTATGACGGTGAGGGGAGGGGGCTTCGCCAGCCTGGCGTTTCGCGCCATGCACCCGCTCAACGTCATAGGTTCACGGCGCGCTCGTGCTCAGATAATATCCTAGTATCCTAAGACACTGGCGCGAAAGGATGGGGTGACATGGACCCGGTGGTTGAAGCTCTGAATCGGCTTGATGCGGAAGAGCGCACACGCCGCGACCAAGAAATCCTGGCAAACCTAGCGCCCGTTGTATCGGCGGCGCTCGAAGGGATATTCAAGCAAGCGGGACCGAAGGCCGCCGATCATGTGCGGGTGCTGATCCTAAACATGATCGCACTAGATTTTGTCCAGGCAAGAGGACATGCGGGGGCGGCCGAGGCACTGCGAGACCTGGCCGGGCTTGTCATGGATCACGCGGATCGTGCGGCCGGCAAGCCGGTGAGCTAGCCGTCGAAAACTGCTCATTCTTCTTCTTCCTCCCGGTCGTCGGCGTCCTTGAGCCTGTCATCTAAATACTGAAAATACTTTTTCGCCTGGCCCCATTTGCCTCGCTGCAAATTTAGACGTGGCTCCGAAACTGCTATAACGATGGCCTCTAAATTATCTAATCCGATTGCGATTGTTGCGCTCAAATTGTTGGTGTCAGCGGACAACATCGAATTTTCACGTACCCAAAGAGTGCCAAACCAAGAGAACCTGTTCCACCGCTCCGAAAGATGGTCTTTTTTGTGGTCTTTTAGACGTTTGAATAGACGCTGATCCTTCGGGCCTGTTTGTCCGACATAGACTAATTCATAATCGGCATAGAGGGCGTAAATGCCCCTCTGCTCGCGAAAATCGACCTTTTGAGCATTCCGGCTTCTACTTTTTGCGCCAAGTAGCGTGCCCTTCGTTCCAGCTTTACCCCAATAAATATGCTCAATCCTCCAATGGAGGCCATAAGCCCGTATAATTGGATGATGATTAGCCATTCCGAACTAGCCCCGCCGGCCGCGGCGGTCGCGCAGCTCGTCGTCCGTTACCTCAATCCCCAAGCTCCTGAGCCCGCGTAAAACGAGGGTGCGCAAGCTCTCGCTTTTGTCGATCGACAGATGATCGAGCGCCTTGCGGATATGCGCCGGGATGCGGACCTGCAGAAGCAGGTCCGGTTCGGGAGCGGGCGGGGCAGGGGGCGACTCGGCTGATTTCCGGGGCATAGCTCCGGTATAGTTTTATGAAAGTTGCGCGCAAGACAAAAAGAAGGGCCGCCCGGTAAGGAGCGGCCCTTTGTGTGTCCCGATCCTCACCGTCTTACGACGGGTTGAACGGATGGGAAAACAGGGAGTGGAATACGGCGTAGGTACAACCCGACACGCCGATCACGAGAATACCGATGACGATGGCAATCCATTTGAACGCCATTTTTGCGGTCTCTGTGTTCTTGATGCGCGTTTCTTCCTTGATTCGCGCGCGGTCTTTCTCGTCCATCAATAATGCCTCCTTTCTGTTGTCAGGCGGGGTTATCATACTTGTATGAAATCATACTTTCATACTCATCAGAATGCAGGGCAGCCGCGCGCTGTTTGCATACTTTCATACTTGTATGTAATTCAGCCCAGACGAAGACCTACGATTTTACGCCATAACCAATTTTTTTACGTCTTGGTAGATATAAAACGGCCTTTAGCGTGTCTGTCTGCGGATGATTATTTCAGCCCGTCAGATCAGAGCCGCGCGCGGATTATTGGGGTGGACCAGGACCGCTCTCGCGGACCGCGCGATAGTGTCCACCACCACGGTTGCCGACATCGAGCGTGGGGATGTGAACCCTAAAACCTCAACCATGATCGCGATTGTCCTGGCGCTTGAAAAAGCGGGCATCGAATTTCTCCGCGCGGACGCGGCGGGGAAAGGGGAGGGGGTCCGGCTCGCGCGGCCGGACATTTGAGCCAAGGGGGCTTAGGGAGCTGCCCACCCTATAAACAGCGCTATGGCTCCATATAGCGCAACGCCGGCGCCCGCCTTCATGACAGATTGCGCCCGCTCAATCGCCTTCCGGCGGATGGGGCTGTCCCGCGCGCCGAATCTGGCGGCCGTGAGCCTTTTACGGGCGCCGTAGAGGAACAGCCCGGCGCCGATAGCAAACAAAATGTCCGCGATGACCGTCACGGGTAAAGCTTACCACGCGCGGGCCTCGTGAAATGAGGCCCGCCGCATAGCTCTAATACCATACTTGCATATCTTCATACTTTTATGTACGGTTGCGCTGTTGCTCTCGCCAAGTTCCCCGCGATGCAGGGATGACCCGTTGTGTAGCGAGGCGCGGCAACAGTTCCCCGCGCAAGCAGGGATTTCGCCGCCGAATAGGTGGCGTGGATTGAAACGTTTTTTCATTGTTGAGAAATATCAGGCTCCGCCCTGAACGAAAAAGCCCCGCCAATGACGGGGCTTTTTTGGTAGCGGGGATGCCCTGCGGCGGGGCGCGGCCCCAAGAGCATACAAGGGCCGCCTAAGCGGCGGCCCTCATGCTGTCCTCGGTCTCCGGCTCTTCGGCCTGGGCCTGCGGCTGCAAGCCGTGCAGAAAAGCGGTGGCGCGCTCGGCGTAACTCGCGGCCGTGAAGATCGCCCGCTTATCGTTGCGCAGCACCTTCAGCCAGCTTTGAAGATAGCTGGCATGGTCGGGGCGAGGCTCCGGCGTCAATCCAAGATCGGCGCACAAAAACGCGCTCCCCAGCTCGGCAACCAGCTCCTCGGTTGCGTAGGCTTCATCGCCCCAGCGTTTCCGGCCAAACTCGCGGGCCAGGCGCTTCCCGTGCTTCGTGGCATGGATGCACTCATGCCCAAGCGTCGCGTAATAGGCCGTCGCGTCGGTAAAGGTTTCAAAGGGCGGCATCTGCACCCGGTCGGTATGCTCGGCGTAGTAGGCGCGGTCTCCGCCGTGCCGGATGTCGATTCCGGTATTGAGAAAAAAGGTCTCCGCCTCGGCGATGCGCTGCACGGGATCGAGCACGGGCGCCGCCGGCGCTGTGAAGTGCGGCGGCAGATTGTCGATCTGCTCCGCGTTAAACACGGTGTAGCCTTTCAAAAACGGAATCTCGCGCTCCGTTTCGTCGCCCTTCTCCGTCGTCTCGGTGCGGGTAATCTTGCTGGCATACACCACAAGCTCGCCATGCTCGCCCTTGCGGACGTTAGCGCCAAGCTCCTGAGCCTGTTTGTAGGTCAGCCAGATAGGGCAGGCGTAACCGCGCGCGGCCGCGGTCATCCAAAGATTTATTACATTGATTCCGCGATAGGGGATTCCGTTGTGGCGCAGCGGGCGGGAGATTCGCCCGGCGGCATGTTCGGCGTTCCACGGTTTCAGCCAGGGCCGGGTTCCGGTCTCAAGCTCGGCAATGATGCGGCTTGTAATGCGGCTGTAGAGGTCGGCTTTATCGGTAGGCATGGTCTTTTTCCCTTTCGTCTCGTTCGGGTTGCGCAATGCAACCCGAAGCGAGGCCCGCGCCGGGGAGCGGGGAGTGCGGGGTCAAGGCCGGAGCGGCGGGGGGTGGTGCGGGCCGGAGCGAAGCGACTACCCGGCCCCCGCCGCGCAGCCTGCGAAGCAGGTCGCCTTGATGCCGCCGGGGCGCCAGCCCCTCTAAAAACCGAATCCGGGCGCAGCCCGCCCCTGCCGCGCATGAAACATGCGCGGCGCACGAAGGATCGAAACCGGATGGCCGGGACGCCGGCCTTTGGCGGCCTGGCGCGCAGCGTGAGAGCCTGGTCCCGCCACGCGGGACGGGCCGGGAGCCTTGTTTCCTACAATGTTCTTGTTATGTTCTTTTCATGGGGGCATTTCATGGGATCAATCAACCGGGACCGGCTGCCAAAAACCGGGATGCTGAGACTCGGACGGCCGAATCACGTTTGGATCGCCAGGTGTTTCAACTGCGGGCGAAAGTCCCTGCTGCCAGCGCAAGAAATGCTCCAGCGTTTCGGCGAGCAAGAGCCGCTAGCTCGCGCTGCGCTGAAACTCAAATGCTCCGGCTGCCGCAAGTTAGGTGCGGTCGCATACCTCGGCGAACTGCCGGAGCCGGCGGAACCTTACGGGTGAGGGCGCGCCGCGATAATACTTGCACCGATTCACTGCATCGTGCAGCATTGCGCAGCATCATGCTGCATCGGCAAGCGGTTGGGGATATGACAAAAAAACCGACAACGGGGGCAAAAACGAAGCGGGGTCAACAGCGGCCCCGGCTGTCGGTGAGCCTTACCGAAAGCGAGTCGCGCGAATTGCTTGCTCTGAAAGAGCGGCATGACGTTTCGATGGCCTGGATTGGCCGTCAGGCCATCCTCGAATTTATCGAGAAATACACCAATGAGACGGTACAGCTCCCGCTCAGATTGACCCGGCCGCAGGGGACAAAACGATGACCGCGACACATCATCTTACGGCAATCGACCTTTTCTGCGGGGCAGGGGGGTTGTCGGAGGGATTCCGGCAAGCGGGATTCCAGGTTCTTGCCGGGCAGGATTATGACGCCCGCGCCGGGGAAACGTTTGCCTTGACCCACCCGGAGGCAAAATTTGTCGGCGGCCCGATTCAGAATGTGCAGCCGCGCGCGCTGCTCACGGCCGCCGGGCTTAAGGCGGGCGAGCTTGATGTTATTCTCGGCGGTCCGCCGTGCCAGGGCTATTCGGTTTACAACCATCAGCGCGGGATTACCGATCCGCGCGCCGGGCTGTTCCGTGAGTATCTGCGAATCGTGGAGGCCCTGCGCCCGAAATGGCTGGTGATGGAGAACGTCACCGGCATAACCTCCATCGCCGGCGGCGGCATTGTGCAGGAGATTTTTGCGGGCATGGCCGCGCTCGGCTACCGGACGGAGATGCGGATATTGAAGGCTGAGGAATACGGCGTCCCGCAAGAGCGCCGCCGCGTGTTTTTTATCGCCACGCGGACGGATGCGCCGATTCTGTTTCCTGAGCCGACGCACGGCCCTGGGCTAAAGCCGTTCGTGACCATTTGGGACGCGATCTCTGACTTGCCGCGTCTCGGTAACGGCGAGAAGGTCTCAGGCTCCTCGCGCGCGGCTGCGCCCCGGAACGCCTATCAAAAAATGCTGCAAGAAAAATCGAGGGAAATTTACAACCACTCCGCTCCGCGTCTTGCAAAAATCAATGAAGAACGGATGAAGCATATCCCGCCCGGCGGGTCTTGGCGGGATATTCCCTTCGACCTTCTGCCTGCGGGCATGAAGCGCGCGAAGCGCAGCGATCATACCAAACGCTATGGCCGGCCGCGGAAGAGCGATCTGGCCTGCACGGTTCTGACAAAGTGCGATGTCCATTGGGGGGCCTATATCCACCCTGCCGAAGATCGGGCGCTAACGGTCCGCGAGGCAGCGCGGCTGCAATCGTTCCCCGATAGATTCGTTTTTCAGGGGAGCCGCACGGAACAATATGTTCAGGTCGGCAATGCCGTGCCGCCGCTCTTAGGGCGCCTGGTCGCGCAAGCCCTCTTGACCGCCATGGAGTCGCTACGCGAACATAAACCACGGATTAGGATGGAGGAGAGAAGGGACGCTGTCTTCGCCTAATAAGGCAGTCCAGGGGGAGATTGACGTATGGCGAGGCAGCCGGAGGATCGCAGGCCGCTCTACGCCGGCCACGGAATCGCCGAGTGGTACGGGAGCGTTTTTCGGAATTTAGACATACCGGAACAGCTTGCCCGTGCCGGGAATCTAAATCCCGCGACCGGGGACAAGTATGATTGTCCCTTCACAACCTCCTTCCCTCCTGCGGCGCCGCGAAAGGAAGGCCGGCCAAATCTGAAATGCACGAAGTCGGGGGGTGTATGCTCCTTGCGGGCTTTCTTCACGTCCAGAGAGGGAGAATGGTTTCAGCCTCCCGAACAGAGGGGCCGCCTGCCTCCGCAGAGGCGGAAAGAAATCGTTACGAGCTATGGCGGATTTGCGGCCACATGCCCGATGCGGTTTGTCGAAAACGGCACGGCGTTTACGAGCGTGGCCGAGGCTGTTCTTGGAACGAGCACGTTTGAATATGTCAAAGAGGTAGGGTTCCTTCAGCGGGTGCTGAATCCCGATCAGCAGCCGGAGAATGTCGTCGGGCCAATAGACGCCGAAGGCGTATCCCGCGACCAAGAGAATGCTGAAA
>Ga0116231_10014020_pt1 | contig 10972 bp, 6 predicted proteins | sample S1TSphgellanicum_2_FD_89695 | JGI IMG/M metagenome (GOLD analysis project Ga0116231, IMG submission 89695) | Host-associated microbial communities from peat moss isolated from Minnesota, USA - S1T2_Fd - Sphagnum magellanicum MG | ecosystem: Host-associated > Plants > Peat moss > Unclassified...
CTAGGATGATTTTTATGGGCATGAAGTTTCTATTATCATATAAGTTGTTGACTCACAATGCCTAACACAATATTAATTTCAGGATTTCCATTTTGGATGAAAAGAGGGGCCGCACCTTTGACTATGGAGTTCAAGGGCAATTCATTTAGGACTCTAGAAGTAGTCGACATGACAGGAATATTGTTCGAGATATTTTGCCACATTATGGAAAGCTGGAAGAGATCTTGGTGGTATCTTATGATGCACATTCAAAGTTTGAAGAGTATGTGTTTAAGTGTAAGTGGTTTAAAGTGAACCTTGCTGGTGCAAATTGCATTATAGTTCAGGATGAGTGCGGACACACACGGTTAAAGACATCTGCCACCAGTTATCAGCCATTTCATTGGCAAACTTCAGAGCCATTTACTTTTCCCAGTCATGTAGAACAATGCTTTTATCTTCCTTATCCCCCAAACCCAGAGGAGTGGTCACTTGTTGCCACATATGTGCCACGGTCCCTTTCTATTCTAAATGAGAAACCAGAGGTTGTGCTTACAACCTCTGAGGTGGATGATGACCACGTATAATGTACTACTCATTATTTTTATGCAAATTGCCATTGAAGCTTGTGGTTCTATATTATTGCACAATGTTCATTGTGTCAAAGTTAGCAAATTTTAGCATTTATAGTTTTGCAAGTAGGCCCTCTGGGAACTTTGTACTACTCTCCTTTGCACTACCGCATGTACTACCTCAATGTCACCAAATTTTATGCGACTTAAAAAAGGCCGTGATAAATCAGATGACATTGCGAAATCTTTTGCGAAACTTCTTTCTCCAGTAACCCTTTTATTACTTTGCGAGCTAACGCACATCGCAACTTGCGATACGTCCACCACCAGAAAGTTTTGTAAAAATTTGTGATGAGGTTTGTGATACATATTCAAACGCAAAATGCGATGCGCCGAATAACGCAAGCTTGCGATTTCTTGTGACTCTCAAAGTGTTTAGCGATACTTTGTGTATTGTAAAATGTGCGATGTTGTGAGTATGATTAAACGTTGCGAAGTGTGGAATATCGCTAGGGTGGACGGAGACTGAGCGGGTCGCAAAGTTTTGTTTGTGGTATATGTCGCAAAAGTGCTATGATGATTTAAGGTACATTATAAATTAGTGATGGTTGGTGAACCACAAGGTGCGATGCGTGTCGCATCGCAAATATGGCAGGTTGTTTTTGCTTCACAAACCCTTCCGATTTTTTGTTTGGCCCTTCGCAAAAAGGCACAATATGTAGTAGTGTTAGGTGATTAGAAGGATATAATAAAAGCAAGGCTCTAGAAGTTGTTGATGAATTGAACCACATTTGTGAATGTTTGAGATTTGTAAATTCCACATGTGTTTTGTTGTCCCTTTCTTTGTTATAGTGGCATGTGAAATTGTCTTTTTTCATATGCTAACTAAAGATGAGGAACCTTTAGGTGATTGAAAGGAGTAATCTAAATTACATTCCTTTAATGTGGCAAATATAGTTTGTTATGACAATTGGAACAAATAATAACTCCAAGCCTCCAACCCATTGAATCCTAAAATCCTTTCAATTGGCAAGAGAAGCCCATGAAATTAGCACCCACATTGGTTGAACATGTAGGTAATACATGCATGTATTAATACCTATTACACATAAGTATTTCAAGGGGTCCATGGATTAGAACATGTGAATTAAAACACTTGTGGTAAAACATTGGTTCAAGAATGTGCCATTCTTGAATCGGTCCAATGACATAGCCACAAAACCAAGTGTCTGAACCAAAACATATAGCATTATTAGTTTCAAAATGTCATGTGTCTGTAATGGTGAATCTAATTCCAATTGGATTCATGTCTCTTTGGTTAAGGCTTTGCTTTACACTTCACATCAACTATCAGCCCTAGAGATTTGATGCCCAAGGTATAAAAATGGTTTTTAGTGTTTTTGATACAATAGAAAATTGGAATGAACATTACCATACAATGAATTTATTTCTAGGTAAATATCTTTGGGATGCCAAATCATTTTTTAATGTTGCCTCAAATAGGTTTTCCATAGTTGTGAGGTAGCCAAATTTACCTTAAAATCAAAAAATTGTCATGAACAAATAACAAGATTTATGTCTTTGGGTTTGGCATGTAGCCAAATTTGAAATTGATTTTTTATTTCTAGATTGTTACATATTTTGTTTAATCCATTTTTTGATTAAACTATTGTAGGATGTCATAACTCTAGTTCCATAGCATAAATGAAAGTAAGGGTTGCTAATAGTACTATGGGTTGCACTTTTTCACCCAAATAAATTCTTGTATTTTCATACAAATTTGATTATATTATAGCCAATGTTATTTTTATTGGAATTTTTTTGCCAAAAATCAAAATGAAAAATGAAAAACTCAAAAATGAAATGATTTTTGAGGTTTTCAATCGCCAGAAATGAAAAGAATATAGAAAAATTGTAGATTTTTATGGCTGGGTTTCTAGTGTGTAGCCAAAAATATAGATGGATGATAAAAATGTGTAATTCACAATTGGATTATATCCAAATTAGGCTAAACCTTCCTAGTGATGATCCCCACCCTTTTTACACATTTTTTGGATGATAGTTTAGTTCAAACCAAAAATTCCCTTAAAAAACCCTAATTACGACTATTCACAGCAAATAACATTTGGAACCTAACTACACAAACCCAAGACAAGAGTTTTTATGGACAAATGTTTTTCATCCACTTCAACCTCTGTTTATTCATAGCACCTAGCATTTGGAACCTAGCTACATGAGCCCAAAACAATTGTTATGGGCAAATGTTTTTTCATCCATTTCATCCTCTTATCATTCGATCTTGAAAGAGAAAAACATTCAATCAAGGACTACGTGATGACATGTGCAATCCATGACCTAGAACTTGCAACCATATAATCTTTCAAATGTCACACACAAATGCAATGGCACCACAGGATGTTCCTCCGAAGTACTAGTGTGATTATAATCCACTACATGTTAAAACCATCACATAGAATATAAAGGTTACACACATACTTGGATTACCACCCCAAAGCAATTTATTTTTTCTTTCTCATATGCACATTTGTTTTTTGGAAGGTGATGGAAGTTTTTCTTGTCTTCTTTGAAGTACAATTGTGATTTTTTTAAAAGGGTGCAATTTTTTTGTCATACACATTTGTTTGTTTAAAGGTGTTAAAAGTTTCTATTTTATTCTTTGAAGCACATTTGAATTTTTTTTAAAGGTGGTGCATGTAAGGTGGGTGTGTCAAGGTACTCTGACAAGAAAAAACCAATGTAAGTCGTATTTTGGGCTCCCTCATCCAAGGTATTTAAAAAATGTTTGCAGGGTCAACATAGCAATTATGAAAAGGAAAAAAATTATTGAAGTTGATTCCAAACATTGAGTATAGAAAAAACCCATGTCATAACACACATTGCAACAAGTAAACAATTGAACTTGTACTTGAAGTTTCGTTAGGAAGTCGCTTAGCAAGCAACAATCAAAGTCAAGGTCACTTTAAGGATCTTCATTCTATGCAAGGGAAAATAGTTCTAATCAAAGTTCATTAGAGTCTCTCCAACCTAAACACAATAATGTGGGTGGTCGACTAAGGCAGTGTTTAAGGAGAAAAAGAAATGTAAGGTTTTTTCAATCTTAAGATGATGGTTTTATGTGTGAAGTTGGATCACTAGATTTATTGTGCAAATGTTCCTAGAAGCCTTAATTTTCAAAAATGGGCTTAGGTTTTTTGTCACGGTTCCTAGTATCCCATTCAAGGACTAGATGTGGAGTTGTTTGAAACAATTTAGGAATGATGGAGTTTCAATATTTTGTGGGGATTACATGACCCCATTTGTTTTTTCTTGCATTTGCTAAAACCATAGCTGGTTAACACCATCATTTGTGTTAGCTTTGGTAATAATGTTCCCAAATTTGATTATGGACAATCTTTGCACTTTGTAATTTCCAAAAGACTTCTTACGTAAGCAATGCAAATAACTTAATGACTAGGGCAATCTATTTGTTGTAATGTCATGAAATATCATGAAATGGTCATATTCAATCAAGGCTAAAATTCAACAATGAATGGATCAAGTTGTTTAGGGACATTTCATGGTTATGTAGATCTCATTGTGGTAATGACTAGGCTTGATAGTTGTATATTGGGGCTTGTTGAACCCCAATGTTGAACTTTGATATGTCAATCCACATATCATGTTGAAGAGTAATATGGGTGTTGTCTTTTGTTTTACTTTGTAGATTAGGTTTATATGTTACATGTAGCTTACATGTTATTCAACAATATTTTGAATCTGCACTATGAGTTGATGATTATATTAGTTGAACCATTTTGAAATATTAGAGTTATATTTACAATCAAGTTATATTTGGCATGATTTTGACATGCCATTTGTCATTCAATTCCCTCTTAGTTATAATTAGCAAAGTCCCAAACTTGGACCTTTGAGATGTTGGAAACGAAGGTGAATTGCACAAAGACCTAAAGTAATTTGCCTAGTATAACACAAACAACAATAACGATGTTTGGGTGTAAGCTTTCTAGAAAGGTGAGATGGTGGAATTCAAATTAATTAAATATTTCCTCAACTTGGTGTTGGTCAAAGCTACAATTTTAGTATAGGTTCACTATAACATTTCTTATTTCTTTTGAAATCTCACCTTGTTTGTGACTATGCAGGAAATATTAGTGGTATGTTGAATTTACTCTATGGAAGATTCCTTTATTTCATTCAAAGATCAAAAGCATTGTGCTATGTCATCAAAAGGTTTGAAACTATAATTGATCTTCAATGGGACTCTTTTGCCCTTTTTATCCTGGTGTGAAGTGTTTGTTATTTCAAGGGCAATTTGAAATTTAACTCTAGATTTTGATTAATTTGGTCCATAGGTATACTTGGTAGGTCCTTATATGGTTCATAGATGTATAAGTCTCAAATTTTCTCAAGTCTAGGACAACTTGGAATTATTTTGGGACATCATGGAAGAGAAGGCATTGGTGTATCTTGTATTTGGTGGCCACAACATGGTGCTAATGTACTAGACATAGATCCTATAGAATGAGCTAATCATGTTTCTCTTGATCCTAACTAAATGTCCACCTTCAAGTATTGTCTGCTACAACATGTGAGGTTGCTTCCTTTTCAATGGTATTACCTATCCACTCAATGTCTACTGAATGATGGAAATTGTGAAGACCAATGTAACCATTATTCATCTTTGTAGACCTGTATGTGGATTTCTACAATTAAGATATGGTTGTACATTTGCAGATTGGTGAGCTTCCAAAGTCGTGGAGGGTAAAAACACACTCATTCAAAAAGGTCAATATGTCAAGGGTTCAATCAAGGGCTGATGTCGATGAATTGCCCATAGTTGATGATGATATTGTGTGGAATTACGCCCTAGATGATTTTGAAGTAGGTGGCCACAATGGGCAAGAGTCTTTAGTTGGTGATGAGTCAAACCCTGAAAATGTTGCCCAATTATTGAAAATGGACACAATAGGTGTTTCTAAACCTGATATAACCCTTGCATTTGTTTCTAATGCAATGGCCTTACGCAAGTTGTGTGAATTGGTTGTACTACTTAATTCTGTAGCAAATGTTGGGGTGGTTGGGTCAATGCCAACATCGCTAAACACCCTAACCCCCATGCCCAATAACTTTGGAACCCTAACTATTGGAATTTAAATTGGGTTTAGTAGGATTCCAAACTTAAATAGAGGCTTGGGGCAATGGAATCCATTATAGCTTCAACAAGCCATGGCAGCAATATCAACACTGACATCATTAGGTGTATGCCAAATGGGACAACAAGGAAGGCTGCAACATGTTGGAAGTGGTCAACATCTAGAGCAAGGTGGATAGGGGGCAATGGATGTAATTATGAAATCATTTGGACTTGCATAACCACAAACTTCTGTCCAACCAAAAATTGCAAGACATCAAGTTTCCATCTAATCACAAGTGACACATTAGACTATATGATTTAATGCTACAACAGGGGGAGAGGAAACAACTCCTTCCATGTCCAAAAATAGTGAGCCACTGTGCTGCAAAAAACATGAAGGACAATAGTTGCCAATGCACGCAAGCAAGCTATCATCCGAAAGGCTAATGGCCAAAAGCCATTTTTTGTAACATGTGACTCATTAGGGAAGTTTTAACCCCCCCCTATTGGAATATATGGGTCAACATGTTGCTTGCCTATTGTAGTATTTTAGATCTCAACATAAACAACATCAATGCCAAACCCCCTGCATTGATGAATAAGGTGAAAGATAGATTAAAGGAAAACTAGGAGTACATTGGGTATGATTTATCATACAAGGAATTCAAAGCACAGGTGAATGTGTTCACTACTACAATTCTACCCAAAAGTGAGAGGTGTAAAAAAACCATCTTGTTAATCTGGACAAGGCATTTTGTACATGTCTAGCATGACTAGGTAGTCAAATTGGACCTTGTCATTTTGACTTGCGAAATGACCAACAAAATGACTAACTATTTCACTAGGTCGTAAGTATAAAAATTGAACCCCAAACCTTGCCAATGATAAACCAAGTCCTTACCAATGGACTACACCATCGAAGGTGTTCAACTTTTATCAATTTTTTTATTTCACATCATTAAACATAATGGCTAAACCAGGTGACAATTAATGGTTAAACTTAATGATTTAAAATAATGGTTGAACCTAATGGTTAAATTCAGTGCCTTAAAATATTGGTTAAACCTAATGGCTAAATTTAATGACTATAAGTATGACTAAATTCAATGACTTAAACTATCGGTTAAACTTAATGGCTAAACCTAGTGGCTAAACTTAGTGATTTAAACTATTGGTTAAACTTAATGGCTAAACCTAGTGGCTAAACTCAGTGACTTAAACTATTGGTTAAACTTAATGGCTAAACCTAGTGGCTAAACTCAGTGACTTAAACTATTGGTTAAACTTAATGGCTAAACCTAATGGTTAAACTTAGTGACTTAAACTATTAGTTAAAGCTAATGGCTAAATTCAATGATTTAAACTATTAGTTAAAGCTAATGGCTAAATTCAATGATTTAAACTATTGGCTAAACATAGTGGCTAAATTCAATGACTTAAAGTAATGGTTAAATTTAGTGCTTAAACTTAGTGGCTTAAAGTAATGGCTAAACCTAATGGCTAAATTCAGTGGCTTAAATTATTGGTTAAATTTTATGGCTAAACTTAGTGGTTTAAAGTAATGGTTAAACCTAATGGTAAAACTCAATGACTTAAAGTAATTGGCTAAACCTAGTGGTTAAATTCAATGACTTAAAGTAATGGCTAAATTTAATGGCTAAATTTAGTGACTTAAATTAATGGCTAAAATTAATGGCTTAAAATAATGGCTAAACGTAGTGTTTAAACTCAATGCCGTAAAATATTGGCTAAACCTAATGGTCTAAACTTAATGATTTAAAGTATTGGCTAAACCTAATGGCTAAATTCAGTGGTTTAAAGTAATGGCTAAACCTAGTGGCTAAATTCAATGACTTAAACTAATGGCCAAACCTAGTGGCTAAACTCAATGACTTAAAATAATGATTAAACCCAAAGGCTAAACTTAATGGCTTAAAATAATGGCTAAACTTAATAGTTATAAAAGAGTGTTACATGCCAAAGTCTGAACCGTTGTTCCTTAAAATCTAGAAAGGCCTGTAAACCACTCTACAATAAAATCTTTTTATTAAAAAAAATTTATCAAATTTAAAAACTATTTCGGTTGGGACTAATTAGATTCTTATCACTTAAAAAGAAATGTAGGTAGAGTATAAGGAGGTTATGGTTCATAAATTCAACTTACTACTAAATCTCGCTTGGGATGTTGATTAGGTTACTATTTGTGCAAGAATTTGGAACAAAATGACAATTGGGATTAATGATTTAAACTTGGTGACTTATGCACTTCTTTCCACATAATGTGGCCAATTCATAATTGGGCCAACTAGAATTAAACTTTAGTACTCTTCAGTGATTGGGCATGATTCGTAGTGACACCCTATTAATATAATTTTTGTGTTGGGTAGGATGAAAGGCATGGCATAATGGGCTTGTTTAAATGAAATTTTGGATTTGCTCAGGTTGTGTTCTTGTAGCTCAATGGCAGCCATAAGTAACCTTTTGTTTTGGGTTCCTAATGTTTTGAAATTTGATGAAATTAAAAGATGGGCATCATAAATGGGCTTGACTTATACTGCGCAAAATTTGACCTATTTTTTTAATGTTGTGTGTAGGATGTTGGGAATGAAATGGGCCTTTCCAAATCCATTTTTGAGAATGCAACTACCCAAGAGGTGTTTTTGTTTGATGACATCCATAAGCACGCAAATAATTTTTTTGAGTTAATTTTTTGTGTTGATAAAGACTAACAATTGTGAGGACTTGGAATAAGTGGGCATGCATTGTATTGATGTTAAAGTATTTGGTGGACTTTACATGTGTTGTGTGTAGGCTGAAGGGAATAATATGGTCACCCTACCCAAATCTACATCTAAAAATGGAAATTCCTAAGCATCTTTGTTTGATAGTTGTAATAAACAAGCACATGGTTCTTCCAAGCTGATTTCTTATATCCAAAAAGAATTAATGTAACTTTCATTATGGTAATTTGTTACAATTGGGCTTAATAGGGATTTTCTATTATGTGTAGGATGTTTTGGCTATCTTGGGCACATTTAAACAAATAGTTGAAGCTACAAGTCTTGATAAAAGGCCTTTGGTTGATCGCAATCCTTTGCAGATAAGTGTATTTGGTTTTGCATTTGATGTTTTTTAAGGGTGGTAATGTACACTGTAAAGAAATAGACATGATTACCAACCATTCACCTATGCTTAAACCTTTTTAGGCAATTTGCAATGTTCATAACCAAAATACAATCATGGATAGATATGAACCTTGGTTGGGCTTGATGTATGTGTCTATAGGTTACATGTGATGCCAACAAGGAATTACAAAATCATGACAATGTTCGATTAAAAGGTGGGCCAACCAAAGTAATCAGTGGCATGAGTGTAGACAAGTTAGGACAATTGCAATAGGCAAAAATAGTTGACAATAACAGGCAACAATGGAAGCAAAAGTCTCTAAGCAAAAGGACTGCCATAAAGGTGTAATCATTTTCTCTACACTTCCTAAAGTAGTTTGGTTATGTTTGATTGAACTTCAACACATGATTAATTGAGGTCTTTATTGACCCGAATACTTTCCTTTTATATTTCAAATCATGTACTTGGAAGCATAGCTTTGTACAACATGTATGTCATCCCATGATGTGTTAGGCTAATTAAACATGGAATTTGTATTTTGATTTCGTTTGAATTCAATTTCCACATTTTCCAGCCTTTTGAATGGTACTATGGAATGTATAATTAGGATTGATATAGGTCACAAACATCATGTCCAAAGAAGGGACCCATGGATCTCCCAACCACAAGCTTAAATCTATAAGCTCACATGTAAGTTGAATTAAAATCCCCAATTTTTTTTTAATTTCATGTTCATTCAACTTGATTTGTTTGCATTTGGAATCAACACCCACATATTATAAAGTATTACATGACATGCTTGTAGGTTGGGTTGAAACTGACAATGAATGTGGACTTAATGGATCCAAAAGAGTGAACGGTTTGTGGCTTAGGATTCATAGTTAGCTTGGGTAGGTGCAAAATACCATGAAGAAGAAATTGCACCTAGTAGGTGCACAATAGCACTTACAAGCATTAAAACTCGACAACTAAAGTGCCATTTCCAAGTAAACTACCATCAAAGTTCATGAGAAGCCTAACAACTATGTTGTGATGTGGCATGAAAAGGATGTTGTGCCCAAATAATGAGGTAGGAAGAAACTTTCTTTGACAACAGAACTTTTGAAACTCTATTTGTTGCCTTTCCATGCTAATTGTATTTTGGTATAATCACTACACCACTTTAGTTCCCTACATGTGTGTTGTTCTTTTGCAAATGTTTCCAACTTGTACAAAAATCAATGCAAATAATGCATTTTTTGGCAAGTTCATATAGTATTGTGTTAGTAAAAACATTCAAATAATTGCATAGGTTAGTAGAAAGGACCATTCCCTATCATTGGAAAACCAGTTAAAAGAATAATGGTTCCATACTGAAATTAATCAATTGATACAAATAACGTAAGGTAATACTTGTCCATTATTAGTTAATAAAACCAAGCCCATTTTAGCCCAATTCTGTCAAATTAATGAGTCAAATAAACTTCGGTCAAAGGCACCACCCTAGGGTTGGTCAAAAAAACCATCCCAGTCATATTGTACTTGTTAAAATCAACTTATTTCAGAAAACCAAGGGGCTTTTTTGAGGCCTGTCACTTTGGGGGTTTTTTAAACCATAAAACTTGGAATTTTAGTAATGATGACCACATATGATTAAACATCACCATTCTTGTAAAAGTGAACAATCTAGTTCAACCTACAAAATTTTGTGACAAAGTTGAATTTTCCAATTCAGAAACAACTTGTCGAGTTAACAAAATAAAATCTACATTTAACTTAAGGAATTTGAACTTATTGTTCTCATTTTCTAATGTGCATTCCACAACTTGCACTTGGGATTGCGTAGATATTAAGTTTGTTTGAGCCACCATCTTCTTTTCGTTTGTTGCCAAACTATCCAAACTAATAGATTTAAACTCTAAATCTACTAGCTCTTTAAGCTCATGCATGCACATGGCCTCTACTTCAAAATTGGCCTTTGTAAGAACACCTATAACATTTTTTAATGCACTGATCTTTCCATGCACTCTTATATGAAGCAACTTTTGTCCCTCTACCTCCGGTTCTACAAGGTGACTATGCTTGAAAGCACAAATGCTACCGATGAAGGACGAATGCGAATGTATGTCTAGTTATTAGGTTGCGTTCGTAGATGAAGTTA
>Ga0116231_10014022_pt1 | contig 10972 bp, 7 predicted proteins | sample S1TSphgellanicum_2_FD_89695 | JGI IMG/M metagenome (GOLD analysis project Ga0116231, IMG submission 89695) | Host-associated microbial communities from peat moss isolated from Minnesota, USA - S1T2_Fd - Sphagnum magellanicum MG | ecosystem: Host-associated > Plants > Peat moss > Unclassified...
AAAACAAAAAAAAAAAAAAAAATTGATTGTGGTAAAAAAACAAGTGTGGGGTGGTTTCCAAACCCCATTTTTTTTTTTTTTTTTTTTTAAACCTTTTAACAAGCCACAAGCAAATTGTTAGTGGGTAGGTAATAAAAATAACCCATATTTATGTATGAACCATCTATTTAAATAATAGTTATTTATTTTCTTACCTATCTACCTATGTATAAAAAAGCAGTGGTACACCTTTACATTAAGAGTTTAATTACGAGTTGATTTTTACATGATTCAAAAGGATCATGTGTTTGTTGCCAATGTGCTAGTTACTGACTCAACGTAAGAGATGGTGGCTTTGAATGTCATTAATTGATCAACATGTGTAATGTGAAACTTAGCACATTACTAAAAATTCACAAATATAGAAGGCTTCATGAGGGGCATCACTTTATTCCGATGGCCATAGAGGTGCATGACACACTTGGGCATGATATGGATCGTTTCATCAAGGAGTGTGCCCATCTTTTCCATGATAAACGATTGGGAGGTCATTTATGCTTGTCTTTTTGCATTCAATTTTTCAAGCAGCATGTTGATATTGTTATTTAGTGTGCTTTAGCCTCTATTATAGAAAGGAAAATTGCATTAATGGGTGATGCTTGTTCTAGACCTCTCATTACTATTAGAGCTTACTATTAGAGCTCACGATTTGCTTGTAAGTGACATTAGAAAGGCCATGGATGAAATAGCTTCTTACCACGACAAGGACTAGCTTTTTCCATTTTGACCTTTTTTTGGCCTTCCTTTTTTTTGTCTCCTTTGCGATGGTTCTGGCCATCAATCTTTTATTGGATTTTTGTGTCCAATCTACCTATGTATAAGAGACCTATTTCTTACAAATTTGGTTACCAAGGTGAAACCAAATATTAACTCAATTTAAATTCATTCACAACTAAATAGATAAAAGGAATGCAAATAAATGAAAAGTTTATATTGAATCCTAATTGGGGATGGATAACATTTCATTGTTTCATGGATGTTCAAACTTATCTAATTACAATATTTGGTGGTTTTTTTTAAAAAATAAATACATTTGTGAATTCATTTTTCAATTTGGCATATTCAAAATTCAACATCCAAGACAAATTGACAAATTATGAAACCATAATAATGGTGTATTGGTTCATGGCATAAATTGGGAACTTTATGGGAACACATTGGAAACAACAAAAATTTCAAAAAATTTAACATAGTCCAAACTATGTTTATCTAGTAATTTTTATTAAAAAAATCTTTGAAATCTGGCAAATTTGGGCCATTTTTTTTCATGGGAGATCTTTCATAGAGGTCAAAATCATATTTTTCAGGTTGAAATTTGCTGAAATTTTACCCCAGAAATACAGTGGTGACAAAGGATTGGGTTGCCAAAGGTTCTCTTGTTCAGCCATTGTACTTTTTTTTTGGTGTTAATAGGATTTGAATGTAGTTGTTTTTACAATGCACATGCAAGTTAGATTTAACCACAAAAATTGCATGTAATTTTAGTCATGGTGGATGTCATAAGGTCTGCCATCCATATTTGTTAATGATATGAAATGTAGTAATTTGTTGCAATTTATTTTATTGAATAACAAACGTTGTGTTCATTAATATAACATGTGTTTTTTTATTGTCCTTAAAAATTGAAAATGCATGATAATTTGTAAATATGGTATTAAATTTAATTACAAAAAATTTAGTATTGAAAAAGCAACATTGGGTTTCAAAAGCTTTATGTTACGCAAGTCAAAATGCGCTATTAAGTTATTAAGTCGTAATAGTGACATACAAAACCTTGTTGGATTGTTGAATTATTTAGTAGATGATACTTTCAAAAACATATGTTCGAAAGGTTTAGAAAACAGTAATAATGTGTTATGACAAGACAAAATATGGCATAACATTTGATAATTTATTTGTGAAATATACAAGTTTATGATCTATCCAATATGTTTCTATTGATCCATAATAACATGGTTGCATTTGTGTATTTGTCCGAATATTATTAATTTTTGTATTGTTAATAGTTGAGTTTTTTGAAAAAATAAAGTTTCAAATTGCACTTCTTCATAAAGTTTTGTAGTGATAGTGATTGACTTGGTTTTGTTAATACATGTTTATTTTGAAATTTCAAATTATCATTGTTGGACAATTAGAAGGTATATAATTTAATTTTACATAACTAAAATAAGATGTTCCCATTTTAGGTAATCTATATATATATTTTTGAATATTCTTTTTTAACAAGCCTATAATGAGTTTTAACACCATAATTTTTTATTATTTTCTGGATTTATCCAGAATCTATGGTTTCAAGCCATGTATATTTGTGCACCTTAATTTTTTTAAATACAAAAAAACACATGTTTGACTAAATGACATATGAAAAGACACATTGATTAGGAAAAAATAAATTCAAATATGGTTTTTTTATCTTTCCTTTTTTTCCTTTTTTTCCCTTTTTCTTGTTGGGTTTCTTTATTTGTTTGATTGATTTGGGGTTTATTAGTATTATGTGAATATGAATTTATTCACCATCATTGTACTAGTTGATTTTTTTAATTATTAAAAAAATTTAAATATTTTTTAATGCACATATTTGCATCATGCAATATGCATTACACCATATACAAAAATATCTAATAATACATTACATTATCTATCATATTGATTTTGATTTTGATTTTATTTTTTAAAAAGATGAAAGGAAGTTAAAATGCAAATAGCAACAGTATTTTTAATTATAAATTCTTGAATTGACATTAAATAACCTTCAATTAATCCAGAGTTTTTTCCCCAATCACAGAGCTTTACTAATGCTATTTTACAATTGCATGGTTTCATCATAAATTATCATTGTTCCATGCTTATTATAACAAAATTAAATTAAATTTTTATTTGATATCACTTTCAAAAGTTCTTGATTTGTATTGACATTTTGTATGTTTTTTTGTTAAACAAAGAATTTGAGATGTTATATAACTTTGGATCGACTAATTTTTTTAAAATATAATTTTAAAGAACAAGTATTAAGAAAGTTTACAACTACATCTTTTCTATGATATAATTTCAAAGTATCAATAGATAAGTCATATCAAATGTTTGTTTTTAAGCAAATCATTTTTTCTTCAACAATTGAATTTATTTTCAATATATATATATATATAGTTTTTATAGCAATGAACGTTGAATAAATTTGTATTTTAAAACATGTTTCATCACATGAGTAGAATCAAATGATAAACAATTTAAAATCAAACCTTGTGCACAATGTATAATGCATGTTCCTACCAATTGAATGGGGAATTGAATTCTTATTATCACATGAACATGTTTATTTTTAATTTGTATATGAACATTTTTTTTATTTATCGATATCTATTTTTTATTAAGTATAATGAATTTTTCATAAAAATGAGAATTTTATATTCCTGTGTTGAATACATCTTGAAATTGTAAAATTCATCCATAATAATGATTTTGAAAAGCTAAGAATATTTTAATTTGAAGGTGATTGATCCCCAAATCATTGAAATAGAGGTTGAATGTCATTTGGTTAGTTTGATTCTTCTCTCTTTTCTTGGTCACAACTTTCACCTCAATGCAACCCCACTAAATATTCATTAAAAAAAAAACCTTTTTAATGGTGTAAAACAAGGTCCAATTTGGACAAGGATTGTTGAACACCTTGAAATTTCACATTTTCAAAAATGAAAATACATTTAAGTCTTGAGAACTTCTTGCATTGCCACACACTTCCTTCTCACAAGGACAATGTGTTTAGGTGTCTACTTTGCCTCAACTTATTATCAACATGTTTCCCTCTTGTCTTGTCCTACCCTTGGTCATGAACCCAAAACTAGGGTTACAACACAAAATATTCATTAAACAAATAGTTGTCCACTACACATACTTGAAAAAATTGGACCATTGTATAGAACACAAATTCCATTACAAAACCAAATGCATCAAATATCAAATAGCAATCTCAAAATGTTTGCAACAAAATTGTTTTTTTCCAAAAACAATTCCTAGAAGGCAAATCTTGCACCTCATGTTAAATGTCATCAATACCCATTTTTTCTAGGGTTCCTATTCGGAGTTGTCGTTTGAAGTCCAAGATGAATTATCAACTCTTTTGACATGACATTGATGATAAAACAAAGAAGTCATGGATGCTTAGATATAGATTCCACAATATTCATGACCAATTCATTTTTCAAAATTATTAATACAAAACCTATTTTTGACAAAAAAAACTTTTTGGTAAATTTCAAGGTTAATGACTTCATTATAACATCAAGATTCAGGAATTAGGTGTCATGATAGCAATGTTTTTCATACTGAAAGTGAAATTCAAAATTAACAAAAAAATAATTTTGAAAGTTTTTAGTCCTCAGAAGTCAAGGGGAAAAACTTGTGATTTGTATAGTTCGTTTTCATTGTGTCAAAAATATAGAAGGATAATTAAAAATTTATACTTTATTTCTAGTTTTGTAACCAGATTTGACTAATTCTTCTTAGGGATGATCACTTTTTCTACATTACTCAATGAATGATGATTGCCACTTTGAACACAAACAAAAATTCCTAAAAGAATCACTACATGGCAGAATCAATATTGGGTTCAATATAATTAGGTACGTCATGGCCTATAAAGTTTTGATAACTTCATGATCGAGCTTGATTCTGCAATCAACAATAGAGTTCTCTGTAAAATAACGAAAATACCACACCAGAACCCTGAGTTTGGTCATACATGAGGTGAGATTTTTAAAAACCTGCACAAGTAAATAAGCATTAAATGGGGTGAAACTCAAAAACCATCAATTTTTGTGATAAACTGAGTTTCATCTTGTCTTTCTCTTTCCTAAGTGCCTTCAGTGCTGCTACATATTCTTTCCCCACTCCTACCTGTACAACTACTATAATTATTCTCGAACCTTGTGTGGTTTCAGCACTTCATACTGAGATTAATAAAATTTCCTTACTTTGTGAATACCACTAAAAGAGGGGATAGGGGCTGAAAGGAGGCCCAAAGACAAGGGGAAGACAGGGTCACTTTATGGATAACTCTAATATGTTTAATAAATCCCAATTTGTCCATTATTAGTTCAGCTTGTGGCTTGTGAAACTTGGAGAAGATGCATAATTGTGACCACATCAAATTTGGTGCCCTTATCAAATATTAATTCCATTTGTCATCTCTTGTTTGCACCTCAACTCACATTTAATTTATGGTGAACACAAACATTTGAGTAATGTACAACATCAACTTGCAAGATTCACAAGTAAATTCAAGAACAATCGTACTTTAGCAAGCAACTTCCAAATAAGGCCATGTATCAGCAAGTATGAAGTATGAAGCTCCAAAAACTTCCTCCATGGGAAGCTCCAAAAACTTTGCAAAACATGCATTCAAAGATGTTGGACTTAGAGTTCCATCATAACTTCACAACCTTAAAACAAATTGTATCCCATTTTTTGCATCCAATATATCACTTGAATATGTGCCAATATCTAAAGTTGTAGTGGAAATTACATTTAATGTTCTTCAAAGAGGTCAATACTAGATGCTCTACCAAATATTTGATAAGTCATACAATCAGATAAATCACATAATAAAACTTTGTTGGGAACATGACATCAAGGGATTTTTTTTTAATTAAAAGAAATCCTAGCAATAAAACTATTTATACTAGCAAATCATCATATATTGTCACTTCAACAAATTCACATATATCCAACTTTAAACTACATCAAATAGTGTGAAAAATCCAATCAAGACATTTGACACTTTTCAATAAACCATCACCTCTAATGTGGCAACTCTTTGATTATTTGTCAGCAAAGAATGCATTGCAATTGGAGTAGTTCATATAGATTTCAATGGAATGCTTGCAAAGAAATACGCTATTACCTTTGAACTTTCATCTTTGCACTATATGATTTAACAAGTAGCTCATCCCATTATGAAAGCTCAAAGCCATGGCTTTTCCCATTAGGAAAGCTCAAAGCCATGGCTTTTCCCATTAGGCAAGCTCAAACCAGCAACAACTAACATAGGAAATGTTCCATGAAGTTCGCAAAAAATGAACTCGTAGTTCACAGTAACACCTGGTGAACATCCCTCAAAATGTGGGACCAGATGAACACTTCATTACATTAAGGTCTGGGGTGGCAGATAATGTCATTTTCTTGACCAAAAGATATGACATAATTTTCCTGTGATGGTCATACACTCATCATAACAGTGAACAAAATCTCTGTTGAATATGACCTTTGGAAACAAATTGTTGAATCTGCCACCCGACCTAAATGTCATGGAATGGCAGGACAAACCTAAAATATTAAACCAAAAATGGCACTGAAATACAAACCTACCACTTATGATAGATATTTATACATTGATATTGTCAGATACATATGTTTAAGATTGCACCTAAAATTGTATATATGAGTTCTTTTTCATTAAATTCAAAAGTTATTTGACTTGGGATACTCTATAATCTAGTAGGACATAAAGAAAACTGCACTGTGAAATCCATTTATGGACACTCTGGCTTGCAAATGCCATTATCAAGGAGATAGTACCTTGGCAGGACAAAGAGGCTCTCATTCTCCTCCATTTCAGTTCATGTCCATCAATTGGATCTCCAGCTAAACCCCAAAAACAGCAACAAATCCAAATTCGACATACAAACCCACTGACCCCCCTCTTTCAGCAGCAGGAAATCAATATCACATGTTGCGAAATAGTGACAAACCCACATGTGGCCCAAAGATGTAAGAGGCCACACTATCTCCAATTGTCCAAGAATGAAAAACAGAACATATTGGACATAACTATCTGACGGATTCCTTGTGACCAGTCAGAGTCCTGGTAGAGTACAGAAGTTGGGTACCACATCATCAAAAGATAGGCTGAAACAGGAGTCTGTGGAACTTAAGTTCTTGGCTCCTTGCTGGGAAAGTTTGCCAAATGCATGAGACAGACTCCAACAGACATTACTCTGACATGACAGACTACCATCAATAGTTGCCACTGCTGAGTTGACAAGCTACAGAGCAGACACACAGTTCTAGCTACTAAAACAAATCAGAATTTACTTAGTGGAGCCAAGCACAAAATCTAACATATACAGAATCAATAAAACATGACCTTTATTGTTCAGCACTCAACAGGAGGTAAACCTGAGGGGTTCTGAACTCCAGGAGGATGTGAGGTGTGCACTGTGCACCTGTTGAAGGTGGTTATTTTGTCCAACTCTAGGTAATCTTTCATTAGCTTGGGAAGTGCCCTTCTTTCTCAAGATCATCATTAACAATAATGACACTACAATTAGAAGAAAGTGCAACAAGTCCGATTCATTGCTTTCAGGGTTTCCAACCTTATAATAGGCATGACGAGTAAGCTTCCACACCACAATATAGATCAGACTGCTCAGCAGCAGAAGCTCTTAGTGGTATTTCACCTCTCCATAGGAAAGATGGAGAAACGGACTCCAAAATATAGACATGTATACAAAATACAGCAGGGTGGTATGCTACACAGGAATTCAGAACTTCTATCCTTAAACCCAAGAATTCAGACCAGTTGGTTTACCTAAAGTCTGAAGATTGGGTGAAGCACTCTTTTCAGACTCCATTTGCTCCTGCAACTGCTCCATCCCCACCTTGAGAAATTCAACCTGTTGTGCAATGCCTAGGGGATGCTTGCATCGAGCTACACTTCAGTCAGTTGCCAAATTAGGTTGTCATCACTGCAAGCTGTCTGTTGACCTGAAGCATGACTCCTAATTTCCAATTAAGGGAACCACAAGTTGAAGAAGATCTAGCTGACTTGCTGATGCTGACAGACTGCGACCTACGCCTTGAGTTTAGAGACTGAAGCATGCTCCAAATCTATTAATGCAGCAGAGACAAACTCTACTTGACACATTGGAAGCCCTTGCAGATGCCAAGCCAGATTGCAAACAAGATTGCACAGACAACAGCATCAAGAATCAGAACCAGCTTCACATTGTTCCACCACATGCGGTGAGCATGAAGCCTTGCACTCCTACTCTTTTGCAGATGGTGGGTTGCTTCTGGTGTGGAACCACCTTCCACCATGACCTCAAGTTTCTGACCCTTGTCCAATACCTTGCCACTGTTCTCCATCATAATCTCCTTCACCTCAATTACCTGCACAAGGTTGTCAACTGACTGTCAACTGGGTCCTACCTGTAAGAAAACCATCTGACACGTGACCATGTAATTCAGAAAATCCAGCTATGTCAAGCATATTATGATTTGTTCAAAACCTCAGCAAGCATTAGAGTGTTTGGTTCTGCAACACACATCACTCTCCTCAAATTTTAAGAAATATTTCCATAGGCCAAAACACAACAAAGGAATCCATAAGCAGATGGACTAAGTCATCAGTCCCTCATGACCAAGATAACTCCAGAAAACACAGTGAGAAGGTCAGAATCTTCTTTTTGACGTATGGAGGCAACAACTCTCTCCTTCAAAATAACAAGCTGAATAGTCTTAGATATGGAGCCTTCAACTGTACACAGTTTACTCACCTGATCCTTGACCTTTTTCTTGTCTGCCTTCCCTCCTTTCCCTCTTAAGGGTGAGAATCGAAATCTCCTCTCTGAGTTCTTCTCAGAAGCTCGTTCATGCTTGTGATTGTGATTGTGGTTATTGTGATTGACATTGTGGTTGGATATGGAGACTTCAGGTTGCCCAGAGTGTATATATGTATCATCCTCATACTCTCCATTCTGTTGTGCTAGCAATTCCTCTTCTTCAATTCGGTCAACCTCCTTCTGCGGCACACCTACAAATGGTGCAATAAGACGCCTAAAAACAGTAGAAAATATATCTGTCAAGCAATAAGGTTCCAGCCCCTGTCCATCCTGCCGCATCCCCTGGTCATGCATCATCATTTTGAACTCATCCCTCACATCCTCCAGAAATGCAAAAGCTTTGTATTTGGTCAGAGCTTCATCAACGATGGCACAATAGGTGAATGGTTCTTCCATAATACAGCTGAATATTTTCCTCTTGATCGTGTATGTGAAGCGGCTATGAAAAGCCGGCACTTTCTCCAGGCATTGTGCAGCAACCAGTGCCAGGTCCATACTATCAGCTCTGTGCTCTGCCACTATCATCGTGCCCTTAGAAACCGAGGCATAGTAAACCAGATTGGTAATGGAGCCCACTGCCAGTCCCATTCCCAACCCTCCTCAGCTTGCCTGAATCTTTGGATTCCCCTTTCTGTCTTATTAATGACAATCCAGATCCTTCCGCTGTTTCCTTGCATATGAATCAGGTTGATGCAGATCCCCCTATCTCAAACCGTGAGACTCAACAGTGAGCCTAATGAGATACACTCCTACAGTAACGCCAGATTTCTACACCAAGGATCTGGCTTTTTTCTGCTTCTTACTCAGCACTTTTTTGCAACACATCCAATACTTGCGATCATCTGTGATGATGAGAGCCTACACAACAAGCCTCTAATGTTAGTCGATCTTCACCTTTCCGAACATCACCTGACTGCAAATAAAACAAAATTTAGGTTGATGTCCTTGCTGTCTCACAACCAAATTGGAAATCGAAAAAAAACCTCCTCCTAATCCTTGAAGAAATCTGAAACAATAGCCGGAACATTGCGTGTGTTGTTCCCGGGGATGAATAAGTAGAATGAAAGAAAGGCGGACTCACTGATAACCTGATACCAAACGCACTTCACAATAAGAAACAAACGCGTTTTACCCTAAGAAAAAAAAGAAGAAACAAGACTTCAAGAGCAGTCCCGCAAGCCGTCGTGCTTCTTAAGAAACCATCTTTCTCAGCACATCCTCCTAACCCCAGGCTACCCCTTCTCCTAGCAATGCGCTTGTGAAAAGAAAGGGAAGAAATCCAGACCAGAATCTCCAGGAAAGAAAGCGAAGAAAAGAGAAAAGAAAGAAAGAAAGACCGACCTCAAAAAAGACGCCGAGCACAACTTTGCGGGAAGAGGATGATCACGCTACCGAAAACGGCGGCACACGAAGAAGAAGAGAAGCGCAGCAAAGAGAAGGAGGACATCATTGTCGTCGCACAGGACAACACCGGAGGCCCAAGAGTTTATAAGCTATTTTTTAAAAATGGCATAGAGAAAAAAAGGCGCAGAAAAGGATCGGTGCGAGGAGGAATTCCGAGAACTCGCGCCCTGCAGGCAAGCAACCCGGATCGCAGCACAAGTCGCTGCAAATGCAAATGGGAGCGAGCGAGCAAAGAAAAACACACTTTGTTCCGGAATTGCAAGCGACTGACTGCACTCGTCAGGAGAGACGGAAAACGAACGAACGGGACGGACGCACTGGGAAGACGAACTAAACTAAACTCTATCAGAAACGAACGGGTCTCTAATTGCCATCCGACGGCTCAAAACCGGAGTGCACATCTTATCGAACGATGGAAGCTATGGGGGAGAATTGAACTAACTGGCTAACAACAAGTCGGTAACCATACCATATATGAAAGTTTTTTAATAAAAAAAAGCAAAGGATCTTTCTATATTCTTAGCTACCTAATAGAACTTATAATTAAAATCTGGTGACTTGGAATTTTATTTATTTTTATTTTTATTTTACTTTTACTTTACTTTTTTTTAATTCTAAATCTGGCGAATTTGAGCCATTTTTTAATGAAAAAACATTCTTTGTGTATAGGTCAAAATCAAATTTTTCAAATCAAAATTTGCCTGTTAAAAAAAAAAGTATTCGCTGGACTGTAGGAGCATGATGAGTTCACAAGCACCTGGAAATGTGGAAAGGGTGAAATAAATGGGGGGGGGGGGGGGGGGGGGGGGGGGGGGAGAATTAGAAAAAACAAAAAAAAAACAGGTGTAGAAAAAAAAAATTTTAGGGGGGGTGTGGGGGGGGGGGGGGGGGGGGAGGAGAGGTGGGGGGGG
>Ga0116231_10014024_pt1 | contig 10968 bp, 4 predicted proteins | sample S1TSphgellanicum_2_FD_89695 | JGI IMG/M metagenome (GOLD analysis project Ga0116231, IMG submission 89695) | Host-associated microbial communities from peat moss isolated from Minnesota, USA - S1T2_Fd - Sphagnum magellanicum MG | ecosystem: Host-associated > Plants > Peat moss > Unclassified...
ATGAAGAACCACAAGGTTGATGTCAAAATGAAATTGACGATTATGGTTCGACTTACTATTGGTAGGTGAACCGTGTTCTAGAATTTTAACTTCTTATGAATCTTCTAAGATTTTGATGTCCAAGCCAAGCCCAAAGGGCGTGCAAAACATTTGGATAGATCATTATTAAAGGTTCACCTCCATTTGAACTTTTTTGTCCAAGCCAATTTCTTACGACTTTGCTTGTGACTCTAATAAGTTGTGAACTTCTCCCAATTCAACTCCAACCCACTTATGTTTTAAAAAAATTACATCACATTAACAACATTCGATAAGTTTTTTTCTTCTCCCCAAATAGTTAGGGTTGTATCATTAACATACTATGAAATAGTTTGTTGCATTGTTCCTCTTGGCATGGTAATTTCTCTAAGGTCTCCAAGTTTGAAAACTTCTTTGAACATGAAATTCAAGACTTCCCCTGCAATAAGAAAAGAGGTAAGGAACTAAGGGCAGCCCTCTTTAACCCCCCTAATTTGGTGATACACATGTTTAGATAAACTATTGTTGCAACATCCTTGAACAACAACTTTAACATCTTAATGAATTCTTTAGCCATTCCCATATTTGCCATGGCATCAAACATGAAACTCCAATTTACATTGTCATATGCCTTTGCAAAATTTTGTTTTAGCACAACCAATGGTTGGTTAGTACACCAAGCCCAATTGATTGTTTCATTCACTAATAGAACATTGTCCAAGATGAATTTAAGTGACAAAAATGCAAATTGGTCCCTATCTATTACTTCGATGAGGATTGGTTGTGGCCTCATTTGAAGAACCTTTGCAAAAATCTTGTGGGACACATTTAACAAGGTGATCAACCACCAATTGTTAAGATCTCTTTATCTATAGCTTTGAATAACATGGTGATCAATCCTTCATTAACCTCGTTGGGAAAATTGCCATCCTTGATTGTTGTTTCAATCATTTGGAAATAGTTTATGCCAATTAGATCCTTGAAGGTGTAAAGTTCTACCACCATGCAATTAGGTCCTTAGGTCTTGCTTTTGACCATGGAGTTTGTTGCTACCTAAAATTCTTCCAAATAAGGAGGTGCGGCCAACGTTTTATTCATCCCTTTCAAAAATTTCCTAGGGAGAAAGTCCAAGACCTTATGTCACAACTTTTCATTCTTAAGATGATCTTCCTGGGTATTACAAAGTTTACTATAGAAGTTGTAAAAAATCCATTCCATCTCTGTTTAACTTGTGGCTATTGCCCTTATGTCATCCTTAAAGGTAATTTTTTTTGCTTTATTAGGTTTTGGTTTAATTGTTATGAAAAAATCCTTATTTATAGTGCAATCCTTTTGTTTACATCTAAATCTCACCCTAATATGCTATATATTGGTTTTTTTTAATTGAGTTTTTAATAACAATGGACATTAGACAAATTTGGTTACAATCAAAACATAAATGCCATTTTATGCTCAAACTTGACTAAGTTTGGTATGACTAAATCCCTATTTTATGTCCAACTAAACATCCATTATGACTAAAATGCCTATAATTTTTCCTAATGTGTAGTTGTCCATGTTGACAAAATGACATGTTTATTTTGATTTAATTATCTATTATTTTGGTTGACATGGATGCCAAATGACATGTCCATTGTGAGTAATTTGTGTAATATTTTAAGTGACATGAGTGCCAATTGGCATAATGTTATGAATAAATTGTCTACCAAATTAGTTGACATGGGTGTTCATGATTTACAATTGGGCATGTTTGTGCACAAATCCGTGTAATTTTCTATTTTATTTGTGACCTGAGAACTTTAGAATTTACAACCTATCGATTATAGTATTGATGTGCATTTATTTGATAGGATTGATGTTCTCATTGTATGTTCACAGTCTTGGCAATCCTAAATACACATTAAGTGAAGGTCATAAGTATAAAAACACCCAAAACACAAATAAACATGTGTATTAGAATATGTTTACCTTCAAACAAAATCATTGTTCAATAAAATAAAATAAAATCATGAACACAATGAATACAAATAAGAAGAAAACAACAATTGTGGCATGAAGGTAGCTATTGTCCTACCAATCTTCCTAACTTTGTTGGAAACTACTTCATTAGAAACTCCCCCACTTCACCATTTTGGGTGTTTATACACCATTGTTGTTCCCTCCTTGTGATAACTACCATCCAATGACCATTTGCAAAGAAAAAATATAGAAAAACAAAGAGCTATAGTCTTTTATACCAAAAAAAATGAACAACATTTATTTTTTAAAATAAAAAAAGAAAGTACATAATGCCACCACCATGCTTGAAACAAAAGCCTCTTGTATTCCAACAACAAAAGTATATATTCATCTCACATTTTAAATTCCAAAAAACATCCATAAAAAATAATGAACCATCCAAACTCCTCTTCTACAAATATAACAAAAATATAGAACAACTTTCAGAAATTCCCCACCACCCATATATACATGGGTCCTTTTCATTCTTCACCTTATCCTTCAAAGTTAGCTTATCCCAATCTTTTTTTAAAATCCTTAGTTAATGACAAATTAATGGTGCCCACCCAAAGGCAAAAACACCAAACATAAATGTTTATATGTTAATCAAACCTTTAGTTCAATTTAAAAGCCATTTTGAAAATTATATATATATAACAAACCACACATTTGAATTTACAAAGCTTTAAACAACAATGAACTAACTATCACCTATTATGAATTGACCCAAGATAAAAACAAAAAAACAAACCTTTAAGATGTGATTTTTTGAAGACTAAAAGGGAAGAATGGAAATAATTAAAATAGATAAACATTTTTCTTGTTCACTTGAAGTATTATGAACTTAGAAAGCAAGTGTCAACAAGGAACTTTGGATTTGACTCACAACATACAATTTTTTTATGGAAGTTTGAAGGTGGGGTGTTTTATTTGTTTATCATGTTTCCAAGCATCAAAGGCAATTTTTCGAACACAACATTGTAAAGTAGAATATTTTGATGACTCTTTTATAAGTTGAAAAAAAAAAAAAGAAAAAAAAAAGAGGCAAGTGGGTTTTTGTGTTGGATTCCAATTTTGACAATAGGTTAATTATTTATGAGGCATAGGAAATCACTTCATCAAATGGGGTGTGACAATGTATAAGCATACATTTGCATCTAAAAAACATATAAAAATGCAGATTGCAAAAACCTTAATCAATCCTCAACCAAACCACTTGGGGAAATTCTGAATTTCATAAAATACATGTTTCAAAGATTTCACCTTTTCCTTTCCATTGAATTCAGATGTGTCTTCTAGTTCATTTTCAACATTGTTTTTTTCCCCAAAATCCTTGTTTTTACTACCTCTAGGTCAAGTTTGCCCTCTAAATGTTTCACTCCCTTACTAAACTTGAAATTAGTATCAACCACAACTTGTGTGGGCTTGCAAATCAATTGGGGTTTACATCAAGGTGTCATGAATAATTGTGTGCACATGAAGCTTCTAAAATCATTTTGTTGACATTGCAACATTGTTCACAATTTTTTTTTCCACAAAATTTCCAAATTAGTTGAATTTTTTTGTGTCATTAGTCCCCTTCTCTAAGAATCCAATGACACATATGGTGCCTAATTTCAACTCCATATGAATGAATTATGATTGTCCATGTAAATTCCAAAAACATTTTATATTACAAACTGATTTTAGGTCATCAAATTTTCCACAACTTCATGGAAATATTGTGCATTTTTTAAATTATAAATAATTATAATAATTATAATTATTTTCACATGTTTTTTCATAGGACCAAAAAGGTCCAAAATTTTAATAAGAAAAACCCCTATTTGGTCATTAAACCTTTGTCCATTTATTGAATAGATGAAATTTGGATGACATTTTGATGATTTTTTTTTTGCATCAAATGGTTGCCGAATTTTTTTCTACTTGGAAAAAAAATTGAAAATAAAATAAAACCTTGAAAATTTGAATAGATCAAAGAAAAAAATAAAAATGGAAGAAATGAAGAGGCTTGGATTGGACCTCGAGGCCCCTTTGCCCTTTTATCCTTGACCTAGTTAAGGAATTTTGGATTAGACTCATTTTTTTGTATTCTATACCTAGTTTAAAACATGCAAAGTTAAATTAATGCTTGCATTTAATAGGTTCAAGGAGGAGATTAAAATTTTGGAAATGGAAGCCTTGCTCCACATTTGTTGCCACCATTAAGCTCCTCCTCAGTCCACTTGTTTTTTTTTGTTTTTCGTTTGTGCTCCCTTGACAATGATGCCACCTAGAGGCAAGAGCTTGAAGCTTTTGTTAGTGAAACCCCTTGTTGATTGACAAAGTATACATTTCTAAAAGACATGTACACAAAAAATTCATTATTTTTATGCATGCATGTTCAAACTAAACACAATGTATAGATTCAAATTCTAAATATAACAAAACAACTCTATGAATGTTATTTCAAATGAACAATAATACAAAATATTCTAACTCACCTCCTTATATAGGCTAGGTGGTTCTTACTAGTAATTAACATAATTACCTAAGACAAATTCAAATATAAAGCATTTACTAATAACTAAAATAGTTATTTAACTAAGTAGGACCTAATATATATATATATATATATATATTCTAATTTAACATTTACAAAGGTCAAATCTATATTTAATACATGTTAATATCTAGTTAATAAAATAACTATAGATTAATATTTATAAAAGTTAAGTATGTACTTAGTCCATGTTAATATTTAATTAAAAATATAACTATAAATTAACACTTATAAAAGTCAAAATTGTACTTAATACATGTTAACATTCCTTCTATTACATTGCTAATGTTACTATTATAACTCCTAAGAAAGTAAAGTTCGAAGAAAACAATGATGTTGTTGCATAATGAAGATGATGAGGAATGGATTGGTTGCATTATTCATGTAAGTTTTTAAAGAACATTCTATGTTGCTAAAGTCAAATAAACCATAGGAAGGGGGGAAGGCACCTTTATTCAAAATTGGTTGGGGCTTTTTCCTCTTGTCATTTTTTCCCCTTAGCATTATAGGTTACACAAACCTTCATTGAAGTTCAACTCCTCATGGAATTCTAAACAAACAATGAATTCAAAATTACCAAAATCACTAGGTGAAACATTTCACAATCCCAATTGTAATTTTTACCCAACCCTAAACTAGTTCCAAGTTAACTTATTTTAGTTCACCTAATGTAACCATGGCATAACCAATTAAACACAATAAAAATTTCACTTTTTTTTTTTTTCTTTCAAAGTTCAATTTCAATCAAAGGTTGTTGCATTCCCATATCACCTTAAGGAAGTGCCCCCATTCCCAACGTGGATAAGGACCTCCATTGTTGCAATTGTTAAAGAAGGTGGCATAATTGACAAAGATATTATGCACATGTCCATGCCACTAATGCATGAAGCCAAATGTTATTGAACAATGTGGGTGTTTGGCAACCACATTCATGTTTCAAGTGTTGAAGAATGCTTGACAAAATGTGACAATGGTGTAACAAATTTTGAACAAGAATGTGTGACAAAATAAAAATGCTTAGAGATTAGTTCTTGCAAAATTGGAATATGTGGGATGGGTTGGAAAGATACTAATGAAAACTACAAGGTATTAAACCTTGTTGGTTTGTTGTGTAACTGGGTGAATGTAAATTACATTGGGAGTAGTGCAACGATGAAGTGAGAATGAATATGGCTTCATTCTCATAAACTTTGCTTCACTAATTCCCATTTCAAACAAGTCCTTTGCTTTCCCATGAATTGCTTGTAAATCAAATGTTTTAAAGAAAAAGGATGGACAATAGTTTTGAAGAAGGAACCCCATAGGAAATAAGTAAGTGATAAAGTTCATATTGACCTTACAATTTTTGTTATGTTTAGGTTAAAAAATGATGATGCATCTGTAGGTCTACAAGTTTCAATTTTCATTGATGAATCAATTCAACCTATTTTGATTAAAGGAAACTCTACAATTGTTGATGAATTTAATGGAGGGGCAAATGATGAAATAAATAATGTAGAGGAGTATGCAACAACTTCTAATAGTGATGATTAGTATCTTTATTTGCCAAATGTCAAATTAAGTCAATATGTTTTAGATTAGGCCTTAGATTTTCCAAATACCATGACATAATTTTATGTTGCTTTAGTTGGGTTTTAAAGGCAAACATTAGATATTATGTGATTATGTTGTAGGATCACATAAATATTCAGCCCAACAATGAAATTGGACAATTTTGGATATTGTTCAAATTTTGATCAATTCTTAATACCTTATTTGTTTTTAGTTAATTATATTTTGTTGAATGTTTTTGTGAAAATTTGAAACAAGGTCTACATGTTTTTAGAAGGTGGGTCAATTAAATATATGATGTGAAATTTTCTTTCATGTTCTAAAAGCATCAAGTAGATTAAATTTATATTATATGCTTTTGTTAATTTTATATTTCTTACAATTGATGTTCTTTAAATTAATGACATTGTGTTCATCATCAAAGTCACATATAAACAACACTTCAATAATTATTTTTCATAGATTGGTAAAGATATTGTAAGTGCATTGTACATTGTCATAAATTTAGAAAACATTTATTTCAATGCTTCAAAAATCGTTTTGGGAATATTATCCATAAATTAATCACATGTGGCAATGTGAATTAACAACGATGATTTAATTTAGTCATATTACACATGTCGTAGTCCATGTCAAAACATGTTAGTAACAATGCCCACCAAATTTAGCGATATTGCACATGTCATAGTCCACATTGAAAATCTACTAATAGCAATACCAACCTAATCTAATCTTATTTTGTACAACCTTTTTTTATTTGAAAAAATGTAAGCCCCCTCCTCCCCCCCCAAAAAAAAACCTACCAAATTATCTTTTAAAAAATAGGGTGTTAAATGACAAATTATTTTCATATTGCATTCACTTGTTGCACATTTATAGCTAGTGAAATAGACAAAACAATTGTTATTTTACCAATTTTTCGTCACTACCTATTCATCTTTTTTTTTTCATTTGTTTTGTGTCTATTTGTCAAGTCACAAACTTCTAGACCATTAAAGTGACAACCTATCACCACTACTAGGGACACTAGTGGTACCTACCTAGTAGCATGACCATTAAAATGATAACTTATCCCAACTCTTAATGAAATTTATTTGTTGTTTGTAGCTAAATTTCAACTTATTTAGCTTATACGTAGCCCAAAGGCTTTATGCTTTTGCAATTGTAATGTCGTAAAAATAATGGATCAAAACTACCTTGATCATACCCCCCACCCATTCAAAATTTCAAATGTAAAATAAAAAAAAGGGTGATTTCACATGTCAAAAGGTTTTGATGATTGTTTTTAATCGTTAAGTAGAGTGACACAATCCATGTTAAGTAAAGGAATTTCCATGTGTGCTTGAGGATGTTTGACATGCCTAGATTGCTAAATCAAAGTTAGTCAAATCAAATACACCTAGATTTTGGTTTAATGAAAAGTGTTGTGAATAGTCATTATGGAGTGACTATAGTTGTTGTAGTCATTTTTACTAGGTGCATGAAAACCATAAATTTTGTAAAAAAACCATCCTAAAACAGTCACTAGAGCATTTCAAGGGCCCATTATATATCAATTTTCTTTTTCCCTCCATTTGTTTGTTGCCTTGCACAAAAGTTTAAAAATTTGTATGGAGTGCAACAAACCAAACATCATACTCTTCAAGCATCACTATACACATTATTTCTCATAACATTGTTGTTACTCGGGCATTCAATCATCCCAACAAATTTTCAACCTTAAAGTCTTTAACCCTTAAAAGACCAAATGCTTATTAAGCTTTTTTTTACCTCTACTTGGACCTTTAGTATGGCCCAATCTACTCATCTACAAAATGGGATTACTCTTTCACCCATTGGATTCTAAGCAACAACAAGATGTTAAATGAGCCAAGGTTCCTAAATGCAAGCAATACTACTTCATACATTTAGGACCCTTGGCTCATTCAATTGTCTTCTTCCATCACATTCATGAAAAGTCTTTGGTACTACTACATGTGTAAGTGGGTAGATACCTAATAAAATGCATTCACACCTAATGTTGAGTTTGTTAAGTGAAAATCTAGGTGGCATCTTAGGTGGCACACCATATTAAATGGGTGATTAATTTAAGATTAAGTGAATGTTAACATAAATAAAATCTTCATGGCAAATAGGTTTAGGTTTTAGATGACTACCTTGGTGTTAGGGCACTTCATACTTGAGTCCTTAACGCCAAGTGTGAATGCACCTTTAGGTAGGCAATGTAATGTAATGGATTAATATGTAAGTATTTAATTACAAAATTACAAAATAAAAAGAAAAATTCCAAAATTTCCCGTTTTTTTTAAACAAAAAAAGACCCCAAAAAAATCAGATAAATGAAAATTTATCTTTCTTACACATTGATTATAAGTTATTTAAATTTCACCATTGGACATACATGACCTCAATTCAATATAGCAAATACAATAATAAAATGGACACTTCCTCTTCAATATTAACTAACAGATCATAAGCAAGTACCTATACAATCTTTATGGAATTTTGGGTTTATTGTTAAACAAAAGATGGATACACCAAATCCCATAATAAATCTCTGGATCATTGTGCTTGTAAGGTGACAACTGACAACATTTTGTTCACAAGCTTTGGTGGAATCATGGGAGGTGCATGAAAGTTATGATTGTGGTGCCAGCCATGGTGCAATCTACTACCACCAATGGAACCAAACATACCAGCACCAGCCCAGGTTTAGGGTTTAGGGCATGATGGACTTGACATAATACCAAATAGAGTTACTAGAGTGTTGGGCAGTTCTCACTTTTTTTTTTTTGGGTGGAACCCATGATTCCAAATTTTGTTATAGAGTTGAAAGAAACAAGACCCATTCTTTTTTATTAAAATAATAATAATAATAATTTTTAATAATTTTTTTTCAGGGTATTAAAAAAAATTATTTTTTGAATTTCAGCTGGTTTTTAAGTTACCACCAGTTCTCTCACAAATCAAATTGTTGGATTTATTTTTCTCCAACAATGAGGTGGTGCTATTTTGCACTCAAGAAAATGTGCACTCAAAATATTTTTCAATTTAGTAATCCTAATTTGTTTTATATTTCTTTGCCCAAAAGTGTGGGCATGTATTGTACATATATATAGGTGAGCTAAAGCAAAGCTTTGCTCACATTAATGTGTTGGTATCGACATAGTGAGGTGCATTAAAAACAATGTTAATCAAATGTGATCCATCGAAACAAAAAAAAAACATTGAGCTTTGGGATGCACTCACATTGTGATGCATTCATAACAAATTAAAAATAAGGATTGCATACTATGTACCTTAGAGTAAGTAACAGTTAACCCCATAATCCTAGACCATTAAAACTGAAGAATCGCCTTTGGGTTTTCTTAACACTTCAGACGGTTTTTATATTTTGCATTTTTAAATTTATAGGATGGTTTTTGAGTGAGCTGTTTGTCATTGAAATGTGAATTAAAGGATGGGTATTAACTTGGGTATCACTATTGATGATACCCAATTGGTCCATTGTGAAAAAAACTGGCTGATACCCGGCTTGGTTATGAACGCTTGTTCCAATACCTACCCAATGTTGGTACCTAATTTGCCTTATACCAATTCCAATACCAAGTTTACACTAGTGTCAAGTGGGTGCAACATTGGAGCCTGGGGTATAAATTGGTATAGGTCCAAGTAGGGGACTTGAGGTAATACTTAACCTCATACCAATTCATGCCTAGTAGGGACTAGGGACCTAAGGCAATACCAACTTCAAGTAAAGCACTAAATAGGCGCAATGAATTAAATGTAGCATTGGCCTCCACTCATTTAAAAGATGATGCTAGGCAAAAAAAAATTAAAATAATAATTATATATATATATATATATATATATCATACCTTAACTATGATTAAGATTTTAACTTAATTTTTTGCACAATATTTTCAAAGAAAAAAAGTGTGATGCAATGATTATAATTCCTCTTTCAACCCAAAGGTTCAAGGGCTTGTTTTTTTTTCAAAATTTTTTTTCTTCCATTTATGAAACATATGGGGAAAAAAAATGTAACCCCTAGGCAAGTTCTTCAAACTAATTGCCTTGGAATTGCAAATTCCTTAGGGAGAAGGGGACTAAGTGGTTACCCTAGGGAGAACTCACCCAAGTTGCCCTGAGAACCACGGTTTGGGCTCAAGTTCTCTTAGGAACAATGTGTTTCCTAAGGCAAATGGGTGGTTTGTATGGTAAAGAAATTGAACCCAAGATCTCCCATTTGAAGTGGTAGTAATTAATTACCCATTGTGCCACAACATTTTTTTTCAAATAAATAAAGTAGTTGTATATTACACATACTTAACATAATTGTCACAATTGGGAGAAGAAAAAAAAATTAAAAATTGAAAGATTAATTTTTGTGTTCATATTCCTATGGGCAATGTATTTTTTGCATTGAAAAACTAAGTTGCATTTAGTTCATTTGCACCTATTTAGTACTCGCCCCTACTTCATACAAGGGATATACTAAGTTTCATCACCAAATATAAGCCAAAAAAATCAGCAATAGGGCCTTAATAATAAAATCAGGCTTGGATGAAAGTATTTTTTTAATCCAATATCAGTACTAGTTAATGGGTTCAAAAGTTGATGCCCATCCAAACTTTGGTTTATTGAGTGCCACATAGGATGCCACCTAGATTTTCAAAAGTTGATGCCCATCCAAACTTTGGTTTATTGAGTGCCACATAGGATGCCACCTAGATTTTTCAAAAGTTGATGCCCATCCAAACTTTTGTTTATTGAGTGCCACATAGGATGCCACCTAGATTTTCAAAAAGTTGATGCCCATCCAACTTTGGTTTATTGAGTGCCACATAGGATGCCAC
>Ga0116231_10014026_pt1 | contig 10965 bp, 8 predicted proteins | sample S1TSphgellanicum_2_FD_89695 | JGI IMG/M metagenome (GOLD analysis project Ga0116231, IMG submission 89695) | Host-associated microbial communities from peat moss isolated from Minnesota, USA - S1T2_Fd - Sphagnum magellanicum MG | ecosystem: Host-associated > Plants > Peat moss > Unclassified...
GCCGGCGAATTGGCGACCGGGCGACAAGGTGATCATTGTGCCTTCGGTTTCGGACGAGGCGGCCAAGGCGTTGTTTCCGCAAGGGTGGGAGACACAGAAGCCTTATTTGCGCGTTGTGAGCGTATAAGGGTTCGGTGGCTGGCGAGGGTGGGAAGCCGAGCAGCCTGCCCTATGGCCGCAGGAATTCTGTTGCCGCGGGCGAAGGAATAAAAGTCTTTTGGTTCTTTTCTTCAGAAAAGAACATACTTTCTGGGGGACTGGGCGACCGCCATGGTCCGCCCAGTTTTTCTTTTTGAGGATAGGATGTCGAAGCTTTCCGCCGTCGAGGGTTTGAAGAGCGCGAGCCAGGGCTTGCGGGGCAGGCTGGCGGCGGAGCTGGCGGAGGGTGGCATCCAGGTGAGCGAGGATGCCTATCAGCTGCTGAAATTCCATGGCAGTTACGAGCAGTTCGACCGGGATACGGCGACCGATCGCAAGCAGCGTGGTTTGGAAAAGGAATATCAGTTCATGCTGCGCTGCCGGATGCCCGGCGGATACATGACGGCGCAACAATATCTCTATTTCGATGCGCTGGCGGACCGGCGGGCCAATGGGTCGCTGCGGATCACGACCCGGCAGGGCATCCAGTTCCATGGTATTCTGAAGGGCGATCTGAAGCCGGCGATTGCGGAGATCAACGAGACGCTGCTGACCACGATGTCGGCTTGCGGGGATGTGGTGCGCAACATCATGGCGAGCCCGTTGCCGGTGCGCAACGCGCGGCAGGCGCGGATCGAGGCGGATGCGCGGATGCTTTCGGAGCATCTGAAGCCCAAGACGCGGGCCTATTACGAGATTTTCCTGGATGAGGCGCCGCGCGGCGAGGCGGAGGAGGAGCCGCTTTATGGGCCGACCTACCTGCCGCGCAAATTCAAGATCGGGATCACGCATGAGGCGGACAACACGATCGATGTGCTGACCAACGATCTTGGGATTGTCGCGCTGTTCGATGGGGATTGTTTGCGCGGCTATAATATCGCCATCGGCGGGGGGTTGGGGATGACGCATAACAATGCGCGCACCTATCCGCGGCTGGCGACACCGATCGCGTTTGTCGGGCCGGACGATCTGGTGCGCATGGTGGAGGCGGTGATCGGCTTGCAGCGCGATCATGGGGACCGTGGGAACCGAAGGCGGGCGCGGCTGAAATACGTGATCGACGACAAGGGTCTGCCTTGGGTGCGGGAAACGCTGGCCGCGTATTACGGCGGGGCGTTCGCGGAGCCGGAGGCGATGCGGCTTGAGGTGCCGGATATTCTGGGGTGGCACGCGCAGGGGGACGGAAACTTCTGGCTTGGGGTGCCGGTGGCGGCGGGGCGGATTGTCGATTCGGAAAAATCCGCGATTCGATCTGGTTTGCGGGAGGTTGTTCGGCGGTTTTCGCCGGGGATTGTTTTGACGCCCCAGCAGGATGTGCTGCTGACGGATATCGCGCCGGGCGACCGGGCGGCGGTGACGGCGCTGTTGACGGATCATGGCGTGGTGCTGGCGGAGAGGCTTTCGCCGATGGCGCGGTTCGCACTCTCATGCCCTGCGCTGCCGACTTGCGGGCTGGCTTTGACCGAGGCGGAACGCATGCATGCCGAGATGGTGGATGGGTTCGACGCGTTGCTGGCGCGGCATGGGCTGGCGGAGCGGCGGGTGAGCATTCGCATCACCGGGTGCCCGAATGGCTGCGCGCGGACTTATGCGGGCGATATTGGCATAGTTGGCCGCATGCCGGGATTTTATGCGCTGTATGTGGGCGGGGATTTCGAGGGCACGCGGCTGAGTTTCAAGCTGCTGGAGAAAGTGCCACATGCCGAGGTGATCAGTTCGTTCGATCCGTTGTTTGCACGCTGGGCGGCCGAGGGGTTTTTGGGCGAGGGGTTCGGCGATTTTTGTTCGCGGATTGGCAAGGATGGGTTGCTGGAGGCGTTTCCGCAGAAGCGCAATGCGGCTTGAGACTGTTGAGGTCAGATAGATAATGGACGTCTGGCGCGTGGCGGGGCGGGTGCAATGCCAAGCGGCATTGCACCCACCGCCATCCGCCGCGGCACATCGCCCAAGCGCGATCTGGGCTAGGAGACGAGACCGGCTTGTTCGGCGGCCTGGCGGGCGATGACGGTGAAATCCAGATCGGCCTCGCCGCGGGCCATGGCGGTGAGGAAACGGTCACGCAGGAGCGAGGCGATGGGGAGCGGGACGGAGAGAGCCTCGCCGGCCTGGAGGAAGAGTTTTGTGTCCTTGGCGCCCAGCGTTACTTTCACGCCGGGATCGTAGGCGCGGTCGAGGATCAGCTTGCCGTAGTTCTTGTGCACGGGGGCGGTGAAGAAACTTTCGGTGAGCAACTCGAAGATTTTCGCACGATCGACGCCGCCCTTCTCGACCAGGGCGAAGACCTCGGCGAACTGTTCGATCGTTGAAAAGATCAGGAAATTGCAGGCGAGCTTGGCAAGGTTTGCCTGTTCCGGCCGGTCGCCCATCCGGAAGATGCGCTGGCCGATCACGTCCAGCACTTTTTCCGCCCGGGCCACGGCTTTGGCTTCACCTGCCGCCATGATGAACAGCTTGCCGGCTTCGGCGGCGGGCGGGCGGCCGAGCACGGGCGCGGAGACAAATTGCTGGCCGCGCGCGGCGTGTTCCATGGCCAGCCGCGCGGCCAGGGCGATGGAGACGGTGCTGGCGGAAACATGCAACGCGCCAGCCGCCAAGCCTTCGGCAACCCCGTCCTTGTCAAGAATGACCGCTTCGAGAGCCGCATCGTTGGCAACCGAACTCACCACGATTTCGGCGGCGCGTGCTGCCTCGGCGGGGGTGCTCGCCAGCGCCGCGCCGGCCGCCACCAGGCCTTGGGCCTTCTCTAGCGTGCGGTTCCAGATCGAGAGATCATGCCCCGCGGTGAGCAGGCGATGCGCCATCGCGCTGCCCATGGGGCCTAATCCGATAAACCCAATTTTCATGTTGTTCTCCTTGGCGGAACGGCTTCGCCCCCCGCTTCGGCAGGTATGGGAAGCGGCCGTTGGCGGGTGAAGATGCGTCATGGGCGGGGCGATCCCAGCTTTCGAAAACGCATGGCTGGCATCATGCTCCATGACCTGCTGCGTGCCGGGCTGGTTTGGACCGCATGACGAAACCTTGGCGGCGGCGGCGGCGTTTTCAGTCGCGTAATGGGGATAACCGGCCATGATGACTTTGGAAATCGTCGAACTTGCCAATGGCCATTTTGGCGTGCGGGCGATCGGGCAAGACGCTGCCTATGGCGACACCGGCGAATTCGGAACACGCGAGGAAGCCGAGGAATGGATTTTTGATCGCTCCGAGCAGCTTGCCCGGGGCGGCGATCCGCATTCGCTTACCCCGGGTACCGGGCAGGGGCCGCGCTAGAAAAGACGTTCTTTTCTGAAGAAAAGAACCAAAAGACTTTTAGTCCCGCGCGGGCGGCCATAGCCGGGCCAGGGCCGCCAGCGACGCGTTGCCCGGTGGATTTGCGGGTGCTGACATAGACCGCATCGCCCAAGCGCGATGCAGGCTACAGGAAAGGGTTGGCCGCTCTTTCGGCGCCGATGGTGCTTGAGGGGCCGTGGCCGCAGACAAAACGCAGATCGTCGCCCAGCGGCAGCAACTTGGTCTTGATGGCATCAATCAGGGCATCGTGATCGCCATAGGGAAAATCCGTGCGGCCGACCGAGCCGCGGAACAGAACGTCGCCCAGTTGCGCGAAGCGCGCGGCGCGGTTGATGAACACGACGTGCCCTGGCGTGTGGCCGGGACAATGCAGCACCTCGAACACATGCGGACCGACAGATACGGTTTGCCCTTCCGTGAGGTAACGATCCGGGCTTGCGTTGCGCAGGCCGGTGAGGCCGAACATGCGGGCTTGCTCGGCGATGGAGTGCAGCAGAAATTCGTCGCGCCGGTCAGGGCCGATCATCTCGATGGGCTTGCGGCCGGGCCGGGCATCCAGCTTCTCCTTCAGCTCGGCGGCGCCGCCGGCGTGATCCAGATGCCCGTGGGTGAGCCAGATCGCCACGGCGTTCAGCTTGTTGGCGTCGAGCGCTGCAAGGATCTGTGCGGCGTCACCGCCCGGATCGACGATCGCGGTTTGCCCTGTATCGGCATCGGTGATCAGCGTGCAGTTTTGTTGCAATGGCGTAACCTGGACGACTGCGACCTTAAGGGATGACATGGCAATTCCGACTTTCGACCAAGGGAAGCGCCACCGCGCAGATTTTGTTACGATTTCCGTAAGATTTAGAGTGGGTTGTAAACGTGCTGTGGGTATCGTGCATGAAACGGCCGCGAGATTGACGGGCAAGGATGGCCGGCTGCGCAGCAGCCGCAACCTGCGGCAAAAGCAGTGAGGGCCGCAGCATACGTATATTAACGTACGATACGGCCCTCAAGGCAGGTGTTTTACGTGTTTGGCGGACTCTAGACCGCTTTCTTCAGGTTCGGACTGGCCTTGAAGCGCACGGTCTTGCCGGCCTTCACTTTGACGGCCTCGCCGGTGCGCGGGTTCATCGCCTTGCGCGCCTTGGTCTTGCGAACGGTGAAGGTGCCGAAGGACGGAAGCGTGAATCCACCCTCCTTCTTCAACTGCTTGACGATGGCATCAATCAGCGTGCCTGCCGCCGCATTGGCGGCAACGCCGGTGCAATCGGTGCTCTGCTGGATGATGCCAGCGATGAAAGCCTTGCTCATAGCCTTACTCTTTCCCTTCTAAACTCTGTTTGCGCCGTCTTTGGCACAGTTTCATGATCGGCTTGCTTCTTTCGGTATGTACTAGGGCTTGGCAAGCATGTTCACCTGAAAAAACGCCTGTGGTCCCGGTACGGCTCTGGAAGCGGTAACCTTTCGCGAGTGCAATAGCGCCTTTGCAACCTCCACGCAACTGCGTCTGTTGCCGAAAATTTCAGGCGGGCGCAAGGGTATCTTCACTGATCCAAGAGAGTGGCGTCTGGCGCGGCGGAAAACCCGGCTGAAATTCACGGCCAAGCTCAAGCGATGCGCAAGGATGGTAATACGGGTCGGCGGAAATGGTGGCGCCCCAGCGCTGGCGCAGGCGCCGTACTTCAATCGCTTCAAGATGAGCGCGTCCGCCTTGGTAATGCCTGCCGAGCGACATCGACTCAAAATGATACAATTCGACGCTGGCCGCCTGAACGATGCTTGCACCCGCCAGCCCGGCGCGCAGGCAGAAATCGACGTCGTTCAAGGCGATGGCGAAGGACTCGTCAAGCCCGCCAAGCGACTCGTAAAGACTGCGCCGCATCAGCATGCAGGCGGCGGTAACGGCCGAGACCCGGCGATCCAGCTTTGCCAGGTGCTGCGGGCCGGAATCGCGGTCGTCGGTCAGCCGGAAGGCGTGCTCGCAAAGATTGGCAAGGCCCATGATGACCCCGCCATGCTGGACCATGGAATTGCCATAGAGCAGGCGCGCACCAACGATATGCGCTATCGGCCCGTTCTGCCCACACACGTAGGTAACCATTCGATGGAGCCAATCGGGCGCGATCGGCACGACGTCGTCGTTCAGGAGGAGCAGCAGATCGCCCTGCGCGCGCGCGGCCACCCTGTTATTGACGGCGGCGTAGTTAAAAATTTCGATACCGGAATCGATTACCCTGACATGCGGCAGAGTTGCAAGCCGGCGCATGATTTTCTTCTGGGTGCGGCTGGCCGTGGCAATGCCGCTGGCCGCTATCAGGATTTCGAAATCCGGGTAAGCGGTGGTGGCCAGCAGCCGGCGCAGGCAGCGCAGCACATGGCGGGACCGGCAGGACGAGGGCACGATCACGCTGACCCGGGGGGTGGCAGCACCGAGGGGGCGCCATGGAAGCTCCGCAGACCTGCGCGGCCTTGGTGGACAATGCGTCAGGATCAGGCTCACATGCCGCAGGCTTTCCGCCGGGGTGGCGCGTGCCAGTGCCAGCCTGGCCTGATCCGCATTGGCCGGCAGGCGGGGCCACAGGTTTTCGTGCGACCGGCGATGAAACAGCCAAGCGCCGCGGCCGAAAAAATCGGTTTGCAGCAGCCAGGGATCGGGCGGCGGCCGCAATTCCGGCTTGCGGCGGAGGCCCGCCGGGTCGATCGTGTCGAGATCCGCGCAGAAGCCGCGCGCATCCGGCTGCCGCCGAACCGCGAGGCTAAAACAGGCGCCGGCCTGCGCCGCCAGTATTTCGCCCGCTTCCACCACCAGAATCCAGTCGGCGCCAAGCCCGCGCCAATCCGCCTGGCCGTCTATGACGCGCACAGGCCAGTGGGCGGGCAGGCTGCGACGGGTGGCCGCCAACGCATCGGGCTCACCAACGGCGACCACCGCGACCTCGAAGCTGGCGCCGGGTGCGCCGGAAGCTGCCAGCGCGGCGAGCTCCCGTTCGCCCCATGCATCGAATAAATCGATCCATACACGGTAGGGCGGCGCTTCGCCGCCACGCGCCGGCGCCTGCCCCAAGACAGCCCGCAACCGCCCAAATCGCCCCCGGGCGTCGCCGCGCAATGCAGACGGCAGCTTGCGCCAGCCATGCGCCAGCAGGGCGCAGGCTGCCCCGATCCGGCTCAGCCGACGAAGCGACAGCGCGGGCGCCGCCGCCTTATCGCTGAACACGTGCAGCGTGAGGGCTTGGGATTGCCGCGGCACATGCACCAGCACCGATCGACGCCCATAGCCCCCGCGGACGCGGCACACCCCAAGGAAAGCCTCCCGCACCACGTGGCCGCGGGCGGAATCCTCTGCCTGCAGCTTGGCCCACCAGAGCGGGCCGGAAGGCAGATTGGCCGTGATCTTGCACCAGTTGCCGGCGGCACCGGACGGAAGGCTGGCGCAAAGCGTCGCCATGCGCCAAGAGTTCCCTGCGCGCTCTGCGATTTGCACGGTGACAAGTGCAACCTCGCCCCTACCTAAGCCATCGTTCATCCTCGGAACCCGTCTTCACCGCGCGCAAGCTGCCCTTCGGGCGGTCGCGCCCTTGTAAAAAAGGGAGTCATGTATTGAGTCGCCGTATTGCCATCATCGGCGCCGGGCCTGGCGGGCTTTCCTCCGCCATGTTGCTGGCCCAGGCCGGTGCCGACATCGTCGTTTTTGAAAAATCGCACCTTGTGGGCGGCCGGTCCGCCCTGATCGAAGCCAGTTCGCCGGCCGGGCGTTTCCGTTTTGATACCGGGCCGACTTTTTTTCTCTATCCGCGTGTGCTCGCCGATATTTTTGCCGCCTGCGGGCGTGACATGCATCGCGAGATCGACCTGATACGGCTCGATCCGCAATACGACCTGATTTTCGAATCGGGCGGCCATATCCGCGCCACGCCCGATCTCGCGCGGCTGCAGGCGGAGGTGGCACGCATTTCGCCACATGATGCGGCGGCCCTGCCGCGCTTCATGGCGGATAACCGCGCCAAGCTGGCCGCCTTCCGGCCGGTACTGGAATCCGCCTTCCATGGCCTGCGCGACCTGGTGCAGCCCGACATGCTGAAGGCGCTGCCGCTGATGCGGCCGACGCGCACCGTGGATAGCGACCTTGCGAGCTATTTCAATGATGAACGCGTGCGGCTCGCATTTTCGTTCCAGAGCAAATATCTGGGCATGTCGCCTTACAAATGCCCAAGTCTGTTCACTATTCTTTCCTTTATGGAATACGAATACGGCGTCTATCATCCGCGCGGCGGGTGCGGCGGGCTGATGCAGACGCTGGCGCGCATGGCCGAAGATTTGGGCGCCGAGTTCCGGCTTGGCGAGCCGGTGCAGGAGATTGTGTTCACCGGGCGGCGGGCCACCGGCGTTCGGACCGCTAACGGAACGGAACATTTCGATGCCGTGGTGGTGAATGCCGATTTCGCCAACGCCATGCAAAGCCTGGTGCCAGACACTTTGCGCCGGCGCTGGACAAACCGGAAACTCGCGAAAAAGAAATTCTCCTGCTCCACCTTCATGCTCTATCTCGGGCTGGAAGGGGTGGATGAAGGGCTTGCGCATCACACGATCTATCTGAGCAGCGAATATAAGCGCAATATCGCCGAGATCGAGGCCGGTGCCGCGCCACCGAAAGACCCCTCATTCTATGTACAGAATGCCTGCGTGACGGACCCCGATCTGGCGCCGCCAGGCCACTCTACCATGTACGTACTTGTTCCGGTTGGAAATCGCACGGGTGAGGGCATCGATTGGGCGCGGGAACAGAACACATTCCGCGCCATCGCGATCGAACGGCTCGGCCGCCTCGGCATCAAGAACGTGGAAAAACGCATCCGTTTCGAGAAAATACTGACACCGCAGGGCTGGGAGCAGGACCATTCCATCCATCGCGGCGCCACCTTCAACCTCTCGCACTCGCTGGATCAGATGCTGTGCTTCAGGCCGCATAACCGGTTCGAGGATCTCGATCGCGTCTATCTGGTGGGCGGTGGCACCCACCCCGGCAGCGGCCTGCCTGTGATATTCGAGGGCGCGCGCATCACGAGCCGCCTGCTTGCCGAAGACCTTGGCTTGACCGGGCATTGGCGGAAAGGCTCCGAGATGGCACAGCCCGATTATACCCCTGTTTTGGCGGAGGCACTGTGAAGGATTTTCAGATAAAGCCAGCCTTGCCGGTCGCCGTGATCGGCGGCGGGCTGGCCGGGCTTGCATCCGCCTGCACGCTGGCCGCGCGGGGCCATAAGGTGGTGCTGTTCGAGAAAAACGAGTGGCTGGGTGGCAAGGCCGCGGAGTGGGAGCAGGACGGGTTTCGTTTCGATATGGGCCCGACCATCCTGACTGTGCCGCGCGTGCTGGACCGTATCTTTGCCGAAGCCGGCGTGAAAATGGCGGACCGGCTCGATCTGCGGCGGCTCGATCCGCAATGGCGCTGCTTTTTCGATGATGGCAGCGTGCTGGATCTGCGCCAGGATGTGGGCGAGATGCAGGATAGGCTGCGCGCCTATGCGCCGGGCACCGAGGGGGGCTATGCCGACTTCATTGGAATGTCGGCCAAGCTGCACGAGGTGAGCGAGAAATTCTTCTTCTGGCGCTCGGTGGAAGACATCACCGATACGCTCGATTTCAAGAAGAATATGGATCTCGCGACGCTGAAGGACGTGCTCAGCCTGCGCATGGGCACCACCGTCGCCGGCCAGATACGCAAGCGGGTGAAAGACCCGCGCGTGGCGCAGATGCTGGACCATTTCGTGCAATATGTCGGCTCGTCGCCCTACGGCTCGCCGGCCGTGCTGTGCAGCATCGCCCATATGCAGACGAACGACGGCGTGTGGTATCCGATGGGCGGCACGCGCGCGGTGCCTCTCGCCTTGGAAAAACTGGGGCGCGAGCTTGGCGTGGCGTATCGCACGGGCACCGGCATCAGCCGCATCCATGCCGGCAGCGGCCAGGTGGAGGCGGTGGAAACCGATGGCGGCGAGATCGTGAAGGTTTCGGCCGTTGTTTCGAACATGGATAGCGTGCGCACCTACCGCGAACTGGTGGGCGGCGCGCCTGCGGCGAAATTCGCGCGGCGCTGGAAGCGCGAACCGGCCTGCTCGGGCGTGGTGCTGTACCTGGGGCTGGATCGCGCCTATGATCATTTGGCGCATCATGATTTCGTTTTCTCCCGCGATCCGGAGGAGGAATTCGATTATATCTACCGCCGCGGCGAGCCGGCGCCTGACCCTACCTGCTATATCGCGGCACCGTCACGCACCGAACCGGCCGTGGCGCCGGACGGTGGCGAGGCGCTGTATATCCTGGTGCATACCCCCTATCTGCGGCCGCATCACGACTGGAGCAAAATGCTGCCCGCCTACCGCAAGACAATTTTCGACAAACTTGCCCGCACCGCCGGCCTGACCGACCTCGAGAGCCGCATCAAGGTGGAACGGCATTTGACCCCGCAGGACATCCACGAAAGATACCGGGTGCTGGATGGCGCGATCTATGGGCTGGTGAGCCACGGGCGTATGTTCGGCGCGTTCAAGCCGGGCAACCGCTCCCGCGATCTGCCGGGGCTCTATCTCGCCGGCGGCGCCGCCCACCCCGGCCCCGGCATGCCCATGGTGCTGATGTCCGGCTGGATCGCCGCCGACTCGGTGCACGCGGATTTGGCCGAAGCAGCGCTGGCAAAGCCGGCGTGAGTGGTGCGGTAGAGAAAGACCAGGGGGCTCTGCCCCCTGGACCCCCGCCAGGGCGAGCCGCCCTGGACCTGCAATTTTTTAGAAGGCAAGGCGAAGGGGGGCGCTTACATGTCGTGGCACGACGCGTGTACGCCCCCCTTCGCCTTGCCTTCCAGAAATGGGGGTCTGGGGTCCCTGACCCCAGCGGGCGCGCCACCAGAACGCCACCGGTTCAAGTGCCGGTGGCGCGGGGGCAGAGCCCCTGGCCTTTCTCTCCCCCGCACCGCTCGCGGGCATTGCTGGCGCTCTTCCGGCTATATCTCCGCGTGCTGTTCTGGCGGCGGTTCGATGCCGTCCGGCTATCGCGCGCCGGTGGTCTCGCGCCGGCTTGTGGGGAGGGGTGGGGTGGGGGGTCACACTCCGGCAACGGCCAACGCACCCCGCCATTCAAAGGCCGCCCCCTGGTGATTTACTGCAATCACCCCTCCTGGTGGGATCCGGCGCTATTACTATTAACAACCCCAATCCTGTTCCCCGCGCATCGTGGATTCGGCCCAATGGATGCCACGGAGCTGGAGCGCTACGGCCTTTTCCGCAATTTCGGCGTTTTCGGTATCGAACCTGGCACGTTGCGCGGCGCCGCCAAATTCCTGCGTGTATCCACAAGCTTGCTGCAGTCGCCGGACACATTGCTTTGCGTAACGGCGGAGGGCGCCTTCACCGATCCCCGCCTGCGCCCGATCACCTTGCGTCCTGGCCTCGCTCATCTGGCGCGTCGCGTGCCCGATGCGGTGTTCTTGCCTTTAGCGCTCGACTACAGTTTTTGGAACGAGAGCAAGCCGGAGGCTTTGATGCGGTTCGGGGCGCC
>Ga0116231_10014027_pt1 | contig 10965 bp, 9 predicted proteins | sample S1TSphgellanicum_2_FD_89695 | JGI IMG/M metagenome (GOLD analysis project Ga0116231, IMG submission 89695) | Host-associated microbial communities from peat moss isolated from Minnesota, USA - S1T2_Fd - Sphagnum magellanicum MG | ecosystem: Host-associated > Plants > Peat moss > Unclassified...
CCTGGACCTCTGCGCCGCCCCCGGCGGCAAAACCGCCCAGCTCGCCGCCGCCGGCGCCGATGTCACCGCGCTCGACCGCGATCCCGCCCGCCTGGCCACCCTCAAGGCCAATCTCGACCGCCTAAACCTCTCCGTCAGCGTCGTCCAAGCCGACGCCCTCACCTGGCAAACGGACCAAAAATTCGACGCCATCCTGCTGGACGCCCCTTGCAGCGCCACCGGTACCATCCGCCGCCATCCCGACCTGCCGCACATCCGCAAACCCCGCGACATCACCGCGCTCACCAAACTGCAAGACCAGCTCCTCGCCACCGCGGCCGACAAACTGGCCCAAGGCGGCCGCCTCATCTACGCCGTCTGCTCCCTCCAGCCCGAAGAAGGTGAACCCCGCATCGAAAAAGCCTGTAAATCCCTAGGCCTGCGCCACGATCGCGTCAGCCTCTCCACCCTCCAAGAAGCCGTCACACCCCAAGGCAATATCCGCACCCACCCCGGCCTATGGCCCACCCTCGGCGGCCTCGACGGCTTCTTCATCGCCAGACTCAGAAAATCTTGAGCGGAAAGCCGCTATTTTCTTCCCGTACGTTCCATTACCGGAAAAGAGTCTATCCGCAGATTACGCAGATGAACGCAGATAATCTCGTATGACGGTAAAATCGCGATCCGCGCTAATCTGCGTAAATCTGCGAAAATCTGCGGATAAATCTTCTTCAGGCACCCACACAAACGGAGCCTAAAAGAAGCCCTCCCTCCCGCCCTCACGCCCCCAGAAAACCTTAAAGCTTGTGAAAGCGCGCCCCCCTTAGCTACAACCGGGCCATGGACCACATCCTCATCGCCCCCAGCCTCCTGGCCGCCAACTTCGCCAAACTCGGCGAGGAATTCGCCGCGGTCGAACGCGCCGGGGCCGACTGGCTGCACCTGGACGTGATGGACGGCCATTTCGTCCCCAACATCACATTCGGCCCGCTCATCGTCAAAGCCCTGCGCCCGCTGTCAAACATGCCGCTGGACGTGCACCTGATGATCGCCCCCGCCGACCCCTACCTCGCCGCCTTCGCGGAAGCCGGTGCGGACCATATCTCCGTACACCCCGAAGCCGGCCCGCATCTGCACCGCACGCTGCAGGCCATCCGCGGCTTAGGCAAAAAAGCCGGCGTGGTCCTCAACCCCGCGACGCCGGTGGAGGCGGTGGCGCATGTGCTGGACCTCACCGACCTCATCATGGTCATGACCGTCAACCCCGGCTTCGGCGGCCAGGCTTTCATCGCATCGCAGCTCGCCAAAATCGCCGCCTTGCGGCGCATGATCGACTCCAGCGGCCAAAACATCATCCTGCAGGTGGATGGCGGCATCACCGACAAAACCGCCGGCGCCGTGCTGGCCGCCGGCGCCACCTGCCTCATCGCCGGCACCGCCGTGTTCGGCGCGCCGGACTATGCCGAGGCCATCAAAACACTCCGCGCCGCGGCGCCGCGTAAAACAGCGGCGCTCGCGGAAAGTTTTGGATGACCCAGCAAGGCGGCTTCACCCGCTCGGCCCGCTCGCTGCTCGCCAGATTCCAAAACTTTGGCTCCGCCAACGCCCCCCACCACCCGGCCGTCACCGTCCGGGACCCCTGGCCGGGCGACCCCACCGCCGGCGCCCGGCTCCTGAAATCCGAGCTGGAATTTTTGGGCGCCGTCCTCCCGCTCTCCCCCTGCGTTTTCGCGACCGAAAGCGCTTCGCCCGTCATGCGCGCGCACCTGCTCGGCTTTTCCTGGCTGCGGGATCTTCGGGCCCTGGGAACCGATCATGCCCGCGCCGGCGCCAGAAACCTGATCGCCGGCTTCCTCGACACGCCCGAAACCCCGCTCGCCGCCCGCCCGGACATTGCCGGCGCCCGCATCGCCGCCTGGCTCGGCCATTACGAATTTTTTGCCGCCTCTGCCGGCGAAGATTTGCGCGCCCGCCTGCTCGCCCGCCTGGTCACCGACGCCCGCGCGCTCTCCGCCAGGCTGCCGGCGGATGCGCGGGACGGCCGCGCCATCACCGCGCTGAAAGGCCTGATCGCCGCCGCCGTGTGCTTCCCCGGCCACGCCCCGTTTCTGCCCCGCGCCACCAAGTTTCTGGGGCAGGAGATCGACTCCCAAATCCTGCCGGACGGTTTTCACGCCGAGCGCAGCCCCGCCGCCCACCTGGCCGCGCTGCAGGATTTCATCGAAATCCGGGCCCTCTACCAGTCCGCCGGCGCCGCGCCGCCCGAAAGCCTGACCCCCGCCATCGAGCGCATGGCGCCGGCCTTGCGCGCGGTGCGCCACCCCGATGGCGGCCTCGCCCTCTTCAACGGCTCGCGGGAGGAGGTTCCGGCGCTCATCGATCTTGCACTCTCGCAAGCCAGCCGCGCCGGCCGCCTGCCCAAGCTGCGGGAGGCCGGCCTGTACCGCCTGGCCGCCGGAAAATCCGTCCTGCTGGCGGATTTCGCCGCCCCCGCCGCGCCCGGGCTGGACCGCCTGGCCCATGCCGGCACGCTGTCCTTCGAATTCTCCGCCGGCCGCGAGCGCCTGATCGTCAACTGCGGCGCCGCCCCCGCCGCCGGCGCCGCGTGGCGGGACGCGCTGCGCGCCACGGCCGCGCATTCCACGCTCATCATCGGCGAGATGTCTTCCGCCGAACTGCGCGAATCCGGGCTCGGCCGCCGGCCCGCGCCGTTCGCCGCCGAGCGCCAGGAGGACGGCGGCGCGAATTGGCTGCACGCCGGCCATGACGGCTACAAAAAACCCTTTGGCGCGATCCATCACCGCCGCCTCTACCTCGCCCCCCATGGCGAGGACCTTCAGGGCGAGGATGAAATCACGGCGCCCGCGCCGCTGCCCTTCGCGATCCGCTTCCACCTGCACCCCGCGGTGACAGCCAGCCTGCAGCAGGACCAAGCGGGGGTGCTGCTGCGCCTGCCCTCCGGCCAAGGCTGGCGCCTGCGCGCCGTGGGGGCGGCGATGGCGGTGGAGGAGAGCGTGTATTTCGGCCAGGGGGAGCCGCGGCGCGCCGAGCATGTAGTGCTGACGGGGAGGCGGGATGGACCGCAACTGGTCAAATGGGGCATTACGAAGGTACGGTAGGGAATTTTTTGCTCCTGCGGGCGGTGGCCGGACCTCGTCTTTAATCGCCATCAGCGATGGCGATTAAAGACGAGGTGGCGCCACCGCCCGCAGGACCAAAAAATTACTTTTTTTCAAAAAAGTAACTTCTTACTTTCTACTTCTTTCGCTCTGGATTTCCTTCATGCCCAACATTCTCCTCACCGGCGGCGCCGGCTACATTGGCTCTCACACCGCGGTGGCGCTGCTGGCCCGCGGCCACACGGTGACGCTGCTGGATAATTTCGCCAATGCCGAGCGCGAGGTGCCCGACCGCCTGGCGCGTCTGACCGGCGCCGACATTCTGGTCATCGAGGCGGATGTGCGCGACGTGGAGACGGTGGCGACCGCGCTGGCGGACCAAAACATCGACGCGGTGATTCATTTCGCGGCGCTGAAGGCGGTGGGGGAGAGCGAGGCCGACCCGCTATTATATTATGAGATGAACATTGTCGGCACGATCCGCCTGTTCGAGGCGATGCAGAAGGCCGGAACGAAGCATTTGGTGTTTTCGTCCTCCGCCACCGTCTATGGCCAGCCCGATACGTCGCCGATTCTGGAAAATGCGCCGACGCGGGTGCAGAATATTTACGGCCGCACCAAGCTGGTGATGGAGGATTTATCCGCCGACCTGGTGCGCACCGGCCTGCTGAAGGGGGTGGCGAATCTGCGCTATTTCAACCCGGTGGGCGCGCATCCTTCGGCGATGATCGGCGAGACGCCGTCCGGCGTGCCGAACAATCTGATGCCCTACATCACCCAGGTGGCGACCGGCGAGCGCCCGTATCTGAACGTATTCGGCAACGATTATGACACGCCGGACGGCACCGGCGTGCGCGACTATATTCATGTGATGGACCTGGCCGAGGCGCACGCGCTGGCGCTGGAATATATTTTAAAGAATCCCGGCGCGCTCACCGTCAATCTCGGCACCGGCACCGGCATTTCCGTCCTCGACATGATCCACGCTTTTGAGCGCGCGACCGGCCGCACGATTCCCTTCAAAATCTCCCCCCGCCGTCCCGGCGACGTCGCCAGCTACTACGCCAACCCCGCTCTGGCCGAGCGCCTGTTCGGCTGGAAAGCCAAACTCACCGTCGATGACATGTGCCGCGATTCCTGGCACTGGCAAGCCCGCCGCGCCGGCATCAACGACGTCTAACGCGCGCGACACCTGTGGAGGGTGGGGTGCTCTTCCGCACCCCACCCTCCCGGCAGGATGCTCGCGCCCCCGAAATTTCGATCGTCAGGACTTTCGGACCTTCCGAAAATTGGTGCCGGACGCTCTCGTGCGAGTTTTGATACCCCTAGGCCGTGCCGATCTCTCGACTCACGATCCAGGCGTGCTTGCCCACCTGGCGTCCGCGCGTAAACCCGTATTGTTCGAATAGTTCGACGGTCGCGCTGAACAGAAACCTTCCCTGCGCCTCCCGGCCCGTGACGGTCTCGCTGATGGCTTCGGCCAGCCCGCCGCCGGCGGCGGACATCAGCGCGAGCGCGCCCCCGAGCGCCGCCCGGGCAACGCCCTGGCCGCGATGGCGCCTGTCAACGAAGATGCAGGCAATCCGCCACCGCGCACGGGGCGTTAATGCCTTCTGGTACGCCCGCGTGTGTTTGATTTTCAGATCATCGGGGCTGCCATACTGGCACCAGCCCTGGGCAAGACCGTGTTGGTCGAACACCAGCGCGGCATGCGCGCGGCCCGCGCGCACCAATTGCTCTTTTAGCGCGCGCGGGTCACTGACGCCGCGCTGATACTCGCAATGGTTCCCGACACACCAGCAGCCGCCATAGATACCGTTGTTGCGCTGCACCAGTTCAGCAAACGCCTCCCAGGTCGCCGCCCCAAGCGGCCGGATCGCATAGGCCGCCCGAACCTTCCGGTCCCCCTCCCCCGAAAGCACTTCCAACTCTTCGCCTTTGCCGCTTTCGACCCCCACGGTATCCCCCAACTCTCAGGATCACCACCTTAACGGTAGCCGTGGCAGGGAAACCTAGCAAGCAGCGTAGCAACCATTAGATTGCCCACGACACCGGCGACGCAAAAACGGACCACGACATCGTCTTGGTCTCAATATATGGTCCAGGCCAAGAAGTCACTTGGCCCTAAACTCATCCCCTTCATCGCCGTAAATCTCCGATAGTGGGTCAGTTTGAATAACCGCTTCGCGCTCATCCCGCTGGTTTATTGATGACCTCGGCTTTCCCGAAAGCGGACAAGTCGTCGGATGGGTGAGCGCAGCGTTACCAATCGATATATTGCCGGCTACATAGAAGGGATGAGTAGCGCTGCGCTTCCCCATCCTAGGTCTTGCTGGTTAGGAATTTGAATTTCGAACGTTTGGCTCATTGATGGACTATGGCTGGAGACGCTCCGGTTTGAAACGGTCAAGGGCGACATAGAGACGCTGCCCCTAAGCCCTTTCCTCTTGCGCTGGCGAAATGTCGGTCTAAAATCCTTTTATTAATAATGGGGCAAGCAGATGGAAACAATTCGCGAGGCGCTTCAATCGCTTAATCTTGGTAAGTCAGTTGCAGAATTTGACGAAGCCCTTGAGCGGTATTTCGTTGAAACTGAAGCCTTCCGCCAGTTGGTAAATGACCAATGCGATATCATCGCAGGCGACAAGGGTACCGGGAAGACTGCCATCTTCCGTATCCTACAAAAGAGATATACAAATATTTTTGAATTAAAGAAGATAGAAGTTATTGCGGCATTCAACCCTTCAGGTAGCCCGATTTTTGAACAACTAACGACCCGAGAGGTGCTCACAGAGCCAGAATATAATCATCTTTGGAAGGCATACCTTGTATCGTTTGCAGGCAACTGGCTTCTGAATGTCTACAACGGTGAATTCACCTCGAGCATGCCGATTTTGGATAAGCTCCTTCGCGGTCTTGAGTTACGGACTGAAGTTGATGCGCCGAGAAACTCGTTCGCGAGGGCGATGGATAAGATCGGAGCAATGTTCCACTGGCGGTCAGTCGAGATGGAATGCTCAGTTTCAGAACACGGTTTGCCTATCGTTAAACCCAAGCTCGAATTTTCTGACGTGAATGAGACAAAGGTCGCAGTATCGACGATTCCTGCAGATGCAATTCTTCGGCTATTGAATAATTGCCTTGATGAAGCAGATATTACGATCTGGATTGCACTAGATCGTCTAGATGAAGCATTTTCTGGCCATGCCGGGATGGAGGTGCCAGCCCTTCGTGCTCTCCTCCGTACCTACTTGGACCTTACAGAGTTCAACCGGATCAGGCTTAAGCTGTTTGTCCGCCGTGATTTGTTCAGCAGGATTACCGCTGGCGGCTTTGTAAACCTAACTCATATCAATGCGCGCAAGCTCGAAATCATATGGCGCGAGGCTGATCTAATGAACCTCTTGTGCCGACGTGTTCGTGAAAATAGCGGGTTTTGTGAGGCTCTAAACATTGTTGGAGCAAATGATCAGGAGATGTTCCAGGTCATCTTTCCAAAACAGGTCGACTCTGGAAAGCGCCAGCCCGAAACCTGGACATGGATGATGAGGCGTATCCGCGACGGCAATGACGTGAAGCCGCCGCGGAATCTCATTGACCTCGTCCAGCTATCGCAAGATGCCCAAGTGAAGCGAGAGAATATCCAAAGCCGGCGACTTGCGGCTCGGCCCGTATTTGAACCGGATTCAATTCGTGAGGGCCTTTCGCAATTGAGCAAACGTAGGGTTGACGATACCATTTTCGCGGAAGCTGGTCTCGTGGTTAAAACAATTGAGAAATTCCGTGGAGGAAAAACAGAGCATAACATCGACTCAATAGCATCGCTCTTTGGTGTCAGCGTCGATCAGGCGAAGGCGGATGTTAAACCGTTGGTTGCGATGGGATTCCTAGAAGTGATAAAGGAGTCTTTCAAGGTACCAAGCCTTTATCGGGAAGGCATGAAGATGTCCCAGGGCAAAGCCTTCGAGAATTTGTCTAGGACTGATACGGAGGACGAAGACGAGGAATAGACGGCGGATCGACGCTGTCCTCTATCTTCAATTCAAGACGAATAGCTGATTTTCTGGGGCCAGACCTGCACATGTGAGCGATATGGGCTCAAACGCGTCGCCAAGATGTAGGGCTCAGCGGCGAGAGTGGCGTGCATCCGTTCGGCAGTGTGGCGATCGGGTTGATTCGAAATCAGCCGATAACTTAAGGTCGGATGAATGGCGGGTTCTCCGCCTCGGACGCCTCTGAACAGCCCGTCCGCTTACGGCCAGCTTTGGGAATTATAACCGACCCATTACGTAGTCTGCGGATAGCTCTTTCTGACTTGCGTCCATTTTTAACGAAGCCGCCCGTTCCCACCTACCCCAAACCGCCCTCACGCCAACAAACTGGAAACATTCCCCCCACCTTGCTATCCTCTCACCATGCCCACCAAAACCTCCCCCAAACTAGACTACATCCCCCTCTCCGGTATCCCAGAAACCCCAGACGAACGCACCGTCCGCCTCCGCCACGAAGCCGCCCTCATAGCCAAGGGCGTGGCCGATTTTGCGGCGGGCAACTATTACGATGACGACGAAGTCGAAGCGTTCCTCGACCAGGTCGAAATCGATCCGCACACACCGCTACCCCCGCCAAGGCCCAAAACCCCTCTGAAATAAGCCTCTTGCGTGGCCCGCATTGTCATTGAGCCGGCAGCTTCCTTGCCCAAACCCAAAACCCTCCTCTTCCTCCTCACCGAAGACTGGTTTTTCGCCTCCCACTTCCAAACCCGCGCCCTCGCCGCCAAAGCCGCCGGGTGGCGCGTCATCCTCGCCGCCCGCGAATCCGATGCCACGCCCAAAATCCGCGAAGCCGGTATCGAGGTCATCCCCATCCCCTTCATCCGCCGCCGCCTCAACCCCTTCGCCGAACTCGTCTTCACCCTCCAGCTCGCCAAACTCTACCGCCAGATCAAACCCGACCTCGTCCACCACATCGCCCTCAAACCCATCGTCATCGGCGGCCTCGCCGCCCGCCTGGCCGGCATAAAAGCGATCGTCAACGCCCCCGTCGGCCTCGGCTTCGTCTTCTCCTCCGAAACACCCCTCGCCAAATTTTTGCGCCCCCTCGTTTCCGCCCTGCTCAAAATCACCCTCTCCCCCAAAAACGCCAGAATCATTTTCGAAAACCCGGACGACATCGCCGCCCTCGCCGCCCAAAAAATCATCCGCAAAGACGCCGCCATCCTCATCCGCGGTGCCGGCGTGGACATCGACGAATTTTCGCCCACCCCCGAGCCGCCCGGAAACGTAAGAATCATCCTCATCGCCCGCATGATCCGCGAAAAGGGCATTTCGGACTTCGTCGAAGCCGCCGCCATCCTGCGCGGCGAAGCCGATTTCATCCTCGTCGGCGCCCCCGACGAAGGCAACCCCAACACCATCACCGAAACCGAGCTCAAAACCTGGCAAGCGCAAGGCAAAATCACCTGGCTAGGCCCGCGCAAAGACATCGCAAAGCTGCTGGCATCCGCGCACATCGCCTGTCAGCCCTCCACCTATCGCGAGGGCCTGCCCAAATCCGCCCTCGAAGCCATGGCCGCGGGAAAACCCCTGGTCGCCACCGACATCCCCGGCTGCCGCGAGGCCGTCATCCACAACGTCACCGGCCTTCTGGTCCCTCCGCGCGACCCGCAAGCCCTCGCCGCCGCCCTCAAAACCCTCATTGAAGACCCCTCGCTTCGCGCCAGAATGGGGCAAGCGGGCCGAAAACGCGCGGAGCAAAAGTTCTCGGACTCCATCATCTGTGAAAAAACCCTTTTGGTGTATGAATCCCTCATCCCCGGGAGTCGCCCATGAAACGCCTGTTCATCACCACCTTCCTCGCCGCCGCCCTCGCCACACCGGCGCTGGCGGACCAGCAGATCGGCTCCGTCGTCACCAATTTCCGCCTCACCGGCTCGGACACGGTGGTCGTCCAGCGCTTCGACGACCCAAAGGTGCCCAACGTTTCCTGCTACGCCTCCTTCGCGCATACCGGCGGCATCGCCGGCGACATTGGTGTGGCCACCGACCCCAGCCAGTTCGCGCTCGACTGCATCGCCACCGGCCCCGTCACCATCCCCGCGGATTTGCCGCAGAAAGAGGAAGTCGGCGCCATCTCCGCCTCCTTCCTGTTCAAGCATTTCGTGCTCACCCGCATGGTCGATGCCGACAAGAACACCCTGGTCTATCTCCTCATCAGCACCAAAATCCTGCACGGCTCCCCCGCCAACGCCGTCTCCGCCGTCGCCGCCACGCCAGCCCCGGACGCGGCCAAACCATGACCGGCTTCCGCTCCATCAAGCGCGCCCTCATCTCGGTCTCCGACAAAACCGGGCTCATCGAATTCGCAAGAGTCCTCGCGGACCACAACATCGAAATCATCTCCACCGGCGGCTCCGCCAAAACCCTCCGCGACGCCAACATCCCCGTCACCGAAGTCTCCGACCACACCGGCTTCCCCGAAATTCTCGACGGCCGCGTCAAAACCCTGGTCCCGCAAATCCACGGCGGCATCCTCGCCCGCCGCGACGACGAAAACCACCTGGACCAGCTCCGCACCCACAAAATCGCCCCCATCGACCTCGTCGCCGTCAACCTCTACCCGTTCGAAGCCACTGTCGCCGCCGAAAAGCCGTTCGCCGACTGCATCGAAAACATCGACATCGGCGGCCCCGCCCTCATCCGCGCCGCCGCCAAAAACCACGATTTCGTCACCATCCTCACCGCCCCGCACCACTACCAGGCGGTCGCCACCGAACTCACCAAACACGGTGGCACCTCCCTGGCGCTCCGCAAAACCCTGGCCGCCGAAGCCTACGCCCGCACCGCCGCATATGATGCCGCCATCGCCGCCTGGTTCGCCGCCCAAAACGGCGAAACCTACCCCGCCACCGTCACCCTCACCGGGCACAAAAAACAGGACCTGCGCTACGGCGAAAACCCGCACCAGTCCGCCGCCTTCTACACCACCACGCCCCCCCGCTACGGCGTCGCCACAATCACCCAAATCCAGGGCAAGGAACTCAGCTACAACAATTTCAACGACACCGACGCCGCCTTCGAATGCGCCGCGGAATTTTCCGACCCCACCATCGTCATCATCAAGCACGCCAACCCGTGCGGCGTCGCCAGCGCCGCCACCCCCTCGCAAGCCTGGGACCTCGCCCTCGCCTGCGACCCGATCTCCGCCTTCGGCGGCGTCGTCGCCCTCAACCGCACTTTGGACGAGGTCACCGCCGCCAAAATCGCCAGCATCTTCACCGAAGTCATCATCGCCCCCGACGCCACGCCCGAGGCCAAATCCATCCTCGCCAAAAAGAAGAACCTCCGCCTCCTCCTCACCGGCGGCGTCCCGGACCCGGCCGCCCCCGGCCAGACCTTCAAATCCCTCAGCGGCGGCTTTCTCCTCCAATCCCGCGACAACGGCATCTCGCTGCCAGAAACCTGGAAAACGGTGACGGAACGCGCCCCGACAGAACAAGAACTCAGCGACATGGTCTTCGCCTTCCGCGTCTGCAAACACGTCAAATCCAACGCCATCATCTACGCCAAAAACCAGGCCACATTGGGCATTGGCGCCGGCCAGATGAACCGCATCGACTCCGCCCGAATCGCCGGCTGGAAAGGCCAGGCCAGTAACCTCGACCTGAAAAACTGCGCCGTCGCCTCCGACGCCTTCTGCCCCTTCCCGGACGGCCTGCTTGCCGCCATCGCCGCCGGCGCCACCGCGGTGGTGCAGCCCGGCGGCTCCATCCGCGACGAGGATGTCATCGCCGCCGCCAACGAAGCGGGGGTTACCATGGTGTTTACAAATATGCGCCACTTCCGGCACTAATCGGGCATGCAACTTA
>Ga0116231_10014028_pt1 | contig 10961 bp, 6 predicted proteins | sample S1TSphgellanicum_2_FD_89695 | JGI IMG/M metagenome (GOLD analysis project Ga0116231, IMG submission 89695) | Host-associated microbial communities from peat moss isolated from Minnesota, USA - S1T2_Fd - Sphagnum magellanicum MG | ecosystem: Host-associated > Plants > Peat moss > Unclassified...
AAATTATTTTTTTAATTTTTTATTCACTAATTTTTTCTATCCTAAAACCATCTAAACCAGCCAATTACACTCCCCCTATTTTTTTTTTTTTTTTTTTCAGGGGAAGACTTTCTCACTATTGCAAATTTAATCTTAAAAAAAGAATATTTTGTCGCAAGATTTTTTGTATTTTGAAAAAAAAAAATCATCAAATAAAAAGGTGCAGTTTTGGGTCAGGTTTGCTACATTTCTAATATTGGCTATAATAGGTAGCAAGACTATAAAAGGGAATTGTTTTTTGGAAGGTCGAGATAATTGGTTGCCATTTAATGCTACATCCCTCTTGAGATGCTCGCCACTAACAAGAAAGCAAAAGTTAAATTAAATTAAATGTCACAGATTCATAAACACCAAGTGCAATACATATAAAATTTTGTGATGTAGCCAAGTTGGCAAATATCCATAAGCCAATTTAGCCAAATTTGGCTATTAGAAATATGAAAGGGAAAATGTAGTATTCTTATTTTATTTTTCCTACCTTCTTGAACCATGTATAGAAATCTGGTGATTTTTTTTAGGGTTCTTTTTTATTTTTGGTGAAATTTTGGCAATTTTTTAAGAAATTAAAAAAAAAACCCCATGCACAACTACTTACCCATAATGCATTTTTGCTACCCCTTTAAAAAAGCAAAGAATGGTTCTAGTATGTAACCTTGGTTCTCAAAAACTTCTAAAAAACACATTTTTACTTACAAAGACCCACCAGCTTTTTCTTTTTTTTTTGGTGCCAAATTTTGGAAATAGTATATCACAAATTCAATGATTTTTTTCAATTGCCAAAATTGGAAAAAAAAAAATCAATTTAAAAATCTTTTTTTTTTGGGGGAAAAAATTGCCAGTTTAAAAGACCTAAGTTTTAGGTACATCATGAGGAGGAAGCCTTTGAAAGAATGAACATTGTCCACATACATTTTGTTGTTATTCAATGCTCTAGTTCTCTTGGAAATGCTCACCATTGACACTTCCAAAACATGGAAAAAAGATGAAAAAAATTTGAGACCCGCCCACCCACATGTGAAAAACCATCAAAAGATTTCCAGCAAATCATCAAACATCATCTTTGAAAATCATCCTGAAAAATTCCCAGTTTGAAATCATCGAATGCCATCATCATGATCTGTGTGAAAAATTCTCTACAAGTTTAGAATTGTGTGTATTGGAGAATATCAATCAGAGCAGCAAATGAAATTATTTGCCTCTTTCTTCAACAGCAGGAGAGTAGCCGACTTGGCAGTTGCAAAAGATCAAGCTCATAATCACAAATTGCTTTCTGATGTTTGAGCCAGTTTTTCCCCAATGTGACATTGTACATTTGAGCTGGTAACACATTGAGCTCCACCTCAGACATCTCATGATCCCCAATCTTCAATGTGACTAAACACGAGCATTCGGGGTACTTTTCAATGGTTTCAGCATTCAAAAATCCCTGCTGTTGTTGCTGCTGCTGCTGCTGATTGATGACAAGAAAGTCCCCTGTCATCCATGTCTTGAGCTGCAATTGTTGTGCAAAGCTCTTAGTGATGGCTGAGATTGATGAACCCGTATCCAGCAACATGGTTGTCAACACACCATTCACCGTCCCACACACTGTTGCTACTCTGTCCTTGGAGTTGTTGTTGTAATAGTAGTAGTAGTCATCGTGGAGTTGAGGCTGCTGCTGGAAGCAGCGATTCTGATGCTGCTGCAGCTGTGACAAAGAAGAAGGTATAAGATTGTGACATGATGCAGTGGTGGCAGCAATGGCCATATCTTCATCATCTTCTTCTTCTTCTTTGATTTTAGGCTTGCTCATCAGACACTCTGTAGCTCGACTTCTCAGAAGAAAATGCACTTGGGCACCTTGTTTTGCTACTGGATGTTTCAACCTTAGTACCCCTCCTCCAGGGTTAGCTGGTTTGGGTTGGTTTTGTGGTGGGGAACTTTGTATAACATTCACTTGAGGAATTGCATCAGATGAATGCAGCACTGGGATTGTGTTGTCATCCCCGCTCAGATCATCATCGCTTGTCACAGCAGCATGTGACCCCTGCAATCCATTGTTGTTGTGTAAATTCTCAACAACACCACAACTGTCTGGAGTCGTGGCACTGGACTGGGCAACTGGATCAGTTGAAATGAAGTCTGATGATGGACTCAATGATGGGTCGTTGTTTGTTTTGAGTAAATTTGTAGTGTTTTGGTCATCATGATGATCACAAACAATTGAACTGTTATCATCTCCAGTGATACCTGAGATGGTGGCAGCACCTTCAAGATTGGTGGCACAACGTGGCACCCTACCCACTTGAATGGTCACTGCTGCTGCTGCCACTGCCATTGCTGTTGCTGCTGCTGCTGCTGCTGCTACTGACATTGAGTCTTTTGAAGAGATGATTCTGTTGTCTTTAGTAATTCCATTTTGTTCCACATGACCACCACCACCAGTGTCTTTCTTAGTATGGACTTCATTGCTGGAGGAGGATGAGGACAAGGAGGAATTTACATCAGTCATATGCTGCTGAGTGTTATTGTTGTTGGACGATCTAGAAGAGCTTCGCCGACCTAGACTCGCATTTACACCTGAAGAGCTTTCTCTGTAGTATACAGGTCTTTGAAGTATATGGCCATGGTTACATTCATACCCAAGATGTCCTGGACTCCCACACACAGTACAGTAAGTCAATAATTGAGTGTAAGATTGACTCCTGCCGGAATTCTTCTTCTTCTGTTGCTCCTCAATCTTTGGCAATTGGGAGGAGGAGCTGGAGGAGTGTGATGGATTGACAACATGCTGCTGCTGCTGCTGCTGCTGCTGCGGCTGTTGTTGTTGTTGTCGTTGCTCCAGCAAGTTCAGAGTAGACTGATGATCATTATCATTTGGCAGTTGCTGCTGCTGCTGTGACACCAACTGATCCACTACAGGTAACTTTTCGGAGCGTACTCTTTCCAGAAGTACACCCCTCGGGATTCTGTATTCAGACCAATGACATACTGCTGTTGACACTGCACGTCCCCTTCGTGAAGAGGAGGAGATGGAAGGTGCTGTTGTGACTGCTGCTTCTTTACTACTAGTGCTCACCGAAATTTTCCTTGGAGGAGCAGCTCCAGCTGAATCCATTTCTACAGCATGGCACCTCCTCTGAAGCACTAGTAGACATTGTGTCCATGATCATGTGATTGCATTCTGCAGCAGAGATTTATAATCCCAGAAGAATATTTATTTATTGGTTGATTGATATTCAATGAAATCAAATCCCGCTTCTTTTTCCTGAAACATTTGAGAAAACCCAAATCCCCCTCCCACCACCCCCCCAAAAAACAAAAACAAAACCTCGCATAATAGTCATATACCCGAATCTCTAAGAGCCAGAGCTGAGTCTTGCAACATGTGCAACACATACAAATACACACTTACTTGTAAGTGAGATACTTTTGGAGATGAATTCAGTGCTCATGAGATAAGGTTATGTATTTACTTCAATGGGGATGATGCTCCAAGGCTTGTGCTCCAGAAGCAAGAATGTCCACCAAAACTACTTCCCACGTACTTCTTGAAACCCAATTTCTTTCTTCTTCTTCACCCCCTGCCAATGTGATCAGCAGCTGCTGCATCTTACACACAACATATATTGTACACAGATGTCATACAATACTTGTAAAGCTTATTACCAGTTTGTAACCAGTTTCATAGGGACTATGCATCATCATGAGGTTACAATTGTAAAATTTGCGAAGAAGTATTTTATGAAACTGGTCATGAAACTAGGCATGATGATGATCATCATCATCATCGTTTTGCAACAATTCTTCATTGTGGTAGTTAAAATTCACCCGAAAACAGGGTTACAACAGTAGTGTACCTTGTACTCAGTTTCCTAACAAACAAATTGCAAGAAGAACAATGAAAAACACAACGGCCTCATGTCCTTCCAGCATGATTTTCACAAGCCCAGGTTATATAGTGGCCCAGAGCCCAGCTGACTTGGGGTCTAGTATAATAGAGGAGGGATGATGGTGGCAGTGGTGTTGTTGTTGTTTTTGTTGTTGTTGGCAATTTGATAATCATCTGCAATGAATTGCCCACAACAATGAAATGCAATTTTTTGCATGAACAAGTTGTTCCCAAATGTGTGTTCTTAAAGAGACATTTCTGAGAGAGAGAGAGAGAGGAGGAGAAGAAGAAGAAGGTTGGGTGAAAGGAAGGATTGTAATAAGGACATTTTAGGGATAGAATTGAATTCAGTGAAGGGTTTCTTTTGAGTGAATGGGTGGGCTTGTTTTGGTAGGGAAAAGCTGTGTCTCTTGGGCATTCCCAAAACACAATCTTTCTTTTTCTCTCTTCAAGTTTCTTGATGGTTTTTTTGTGTAGGGTAAAGCCCTAGGTTAAGGACCTTCACAAGAGAAGGGACCTAGGACAAGGCGACAGCTGAGTCTGGCCTCACATTTTGGGAATGTTCCACACTCGTGGGTGTTACATGTCGCAAAGTACAACACAAAGGTTATCATGAACCTAAACATTCGCAAATCGCAAGGCGTGCTAAAGGCCACATTCTTACACCTAAGTACTCCTTAAGAGTGAGAGGGATCTTACATCTACAAGTAGGCTTAATGTCTCTCCTCCTCTTATGGAGTAGATGGAATATCCCTCCTCTTTACTAGGAGGGATATTCATAGATCAATAAGGTGCCCTCCAAATACATTCATTCAATTTCTTCAAGTGCTTAATGTTTTGGTTTTTTTTTTTTTGTTGGGGGCTAAATACAAGCTTTTTATTCCAAGTCTCATTAACAAACAAGAAACAAAGGGCACTCATTTGCATAGCTGGGACTATGGAAATGAAACAAAAAAGTGGTTATATATCCAAGTATAATAAACCCACATGATATATAGCTCTTCCTTTGTTTGGGCCCCAATTGTTGTAACCATTCTATGAAAATGTTAGTTCTAAAACTTAAATCCATTTGAATGAGATCAACTATGACAACATCAAGGGGAAAACTCAAAAAAAATTCCCATAATGAACCTCTGGAGGTGATTTTGCGAGGGAACCTCGCACACTAAAGAACCACCAAGCTGAAATGATTGAAAGTCTTTGTGAAAAACAGTTCGGGTAGCTACTAAGAACACCTAGTTCTTTAGGTGTTGGCATCTTGTGTTTTGAGAGCTTGTGCCATATGTTGTTGAACCATGGGCATAGCATAAACTCACAATTGAAGGAAAGAGTTCAAGCTTTACATAAAGGGGAAGATATGGATGATTGGGTTGTTGTGTTGCAACATCCTCCTATTTATACTCTAGGTACCAAGAGTTTTGTTGCAACTTTTTAAAGATTGACTTCAAAAATCCCCCTTTTGAACTTCATCAACTAGTAGACTATGAAGGAGAGAGATGTGGATTTCTATGTCTCTTTTGTTTTTTGGTTTGCATTGCTCTTTTCTATGAGAAATTTCAAAGGCATCCAATGTGTAAGGATTTTCATGGTGAGCATAAACACATGCAAGCCTCCCAAAATTTGTTGTCACATGATACAATTTTTTGCATTTCAAAATTTTGACAAGATGTGTATATCAAACTTGATGACAATATTGCGAACTTTAGGCAAATTTGAAAAGTTTGAAACTTGTTTAATCAAATTTTCAAAAAAAAATCAGCAAAAGATGAAAATTTTGTATGTGACAAATATATTTGAACCAAAATAATATTCGTCATAAAGCATGAAAAATGAGAAATATATTTCAAAAGTGAAGTTATGGGTGATTTTTTGTATGAAATGTTAGGTGAAGAATGAAAATTGTATCAAAAAAATAATCCACCAATTTTTTTGAAAATTATTACTTTCATTAAAAGACTTTGGTCAAAATCATGATTTTTCAATGTTGGTAAGCCATAAAAACTTTAGTATTTAGTATTTTAATGAAAGAAGCATGTCAAATGAAAAAGGGGAAGATCATTGAATTGGGCATAAATGTTTTTCCATTTTTTTTCCCCTTGTATGGAACATGTCACGTAATATAACAACCTATGATCAATAAAAAATTGCATGTTATATATAGTATGTACATTGAATGTATTTAATCCTCTTAATTTGACTGTTGAACTAAAGTTAATTTTGATTTAAAATAAACTTTGAATACAAAAAGTTGTCAAGCACATTCTAAAGTTTTTCATTTCAATTTAGGATTGCCAAAAGATTGCCACCAAAAAAATATCACTATACATTATCATACTTGTTATACATCACCGATTTTTTTTTAAGTGGTTCATTTCTGATATGCTTATACTTCAGTAATAAACATGCCTATTGTGTGTCTCTCTCATCCTTCAACCTTACACTCTAGATTCAAACTCATGAAAGTTTTTTCACTACAAATTAAATGTTATATGATTTCATTGATTTTATATTTTGAATCATGTTTTGTTATATCTTCAATCCTTCACGTTGAATTCCAAACCTTCCCTGCTCAAAATAACCCTAAACCCAAAAACTCATTATCTATTGTCAAACCCTATCTTAATATCCCTCCCTTAATTTAAAATCATGATTTTTTTTTTCATTTGAATTACATTGTTTGGTTATTTGAGATGCATCACTATCATTTAGCCAATTAAACACACTCTTGTTTGGACCTAATTAAATTCTTCAGTAGTGATTGTTAACCCTTAGATACTACATTTTTGCATCATGACAATTAAACCTTTTGTCTTTTTCAAAAGAACTTGAAAGAATGTTGGAAGGATCGTTCATTCTAAAACCCCCAAATGTTCATCAAAGTTACTAGAATTAATGCACTTTAAGATAGATGCAAATGGAATCATATTGGGTCACTACATGTTTTGGTGAGTATGTGCATCAAAGTTTTTGCATTCAAACAACCAACATTCCTACACAAATAATTTGCTAATTCAAAAAACTAGATCATAGTTGTTGCAAATGTTCAAATGTTTAAGTTATTTTTTAATAATATATCTAGATTATTATTATTTTAAAAAAGAATTGGTCCCATATTAAACCTTCATTATTGAAATTTGAAATAACTAGAACCGAATAAATTCTTTGAATTGGAAAATTTTCAAAAAATTGAAACTAAAGGTTCCTTGCTTTTTGAAGTTTCAAATAATCAAATAACCACACAACATCAATTTATAATATTTGGTTCACATTTTGGATCCTTTTGAGTTGTTAAAAAAACTAGCTATCATACTTCAAAATATAGTTAGTAATTGACATATCAAATTTTTGAAATGATTGAAATCGAGATTGTGAATTATACCACAATTTCTTTGCTTTTTAAAAATCAAGAGCCCTATATTTGAACTAGGGGATTGGTTGGAACTTTAATTTTAAATATTATTATGAAGATATTGTTGATAATTAATTATTAATATGATTGTAAATTATTTACATGCCCATGATGTTGGACTCAAAATCATTTCCAAGACCATCAATCTTTTAACTTTCATGTACATAATTGCAACTTGATCCTTAATTTTCATCATTTGTTCATTTGACTACATTTATTGGATTATTAGCCCATTAGAGTTTTGACATTTCATTTATTGACATATTGTCAAAAAAAATCAAATGGGAGACAAAAAAATTGTGATAAAGTGGTTTCCACTTGACTTAACATTTTTTTTACATAAACCTATATGTATCATCACATAGTAAAAATCGAATAGGGAATTGACCCATTAGAAAATGCATATAGGATGCATGTACATATGCATATTAATAGCTTGTGTAGGATGTTGTGAATGAAAAAAATTGAATTTGATTACATTGGATTTATATATACATTTAAAATTCCATCATGTGATTAATCTTTAACAATGAGCCAACATCAAATGTACATAAGAGCTTTTTAAGTACCTATTGCTAGTTGTGTTAATTAATTGTGAGGGGGGCAAGGGGATGGCTAAAGGGTAGCAAAGTGATTTTTTCCTTTTTGTTAGTGGATCTCTTTGATTGAACCCATCATAAAATATCAACAATTATCAAGGAGAAATAAATATTTTTTAAAAAAAGGTGTCTTCAACAAATTGAAAGAAAATTTCAAATTTTCTCCATTCATTTCAATCACCTCGTGTGGTATGATTTCCCTTTCAAGCAAAAGTGAACTTTTCTTTCACAAAAGATCATAATTCAGAACGTTTCATTTTTGTAAAGTCTCAATTTTAAACCATGTTTAAAGTTTTTATTGAGTTTTTGGACCCAATTTTGGGGTTGGCCCCCTCCACAAGGCCTAAAACACAAGAAGATTGTTGAAAACATTCTTTATTTTATATGTAGAAATTTGATTAGTAGATTTTTTTCATGATGTGTGAAGGTTGTCTTACTTGGTAAGCACATGCGCACTAAGCAAGATCGACAAATTAAATGTGGTATCAAGCTTGACATAGTTGCAAGATAGTGCCTAAAAAGAAAACCATTTAATTTATTTTTTTGATGGTTGTACCCAAATTGTGATGAACATTTTAACTATATTTCTTGCATTATCATTTCAAAAGTAAACATTGTGGTGCAATGGGTAGAATCACCCCTTTGAACTAAAAGGTCCAAGTTTTAATTCTTTTTTTCAAATTGTCTTTTTCTTTCACAAATGGATGAAAAAAAAGATGTAGTTCCTTGGTAACTTCCTCCAATAAGTTCCTCCATATCTAAAACAAACTTCTATGCTTGTGCAATTTTTTCTAGCATAACATGTGATCCATGATTGTCTAGAATTAGGAGATGTTGATTGGATTGAAAAATCTCACCATGAACCAACTTCTTGAAAAATGACAAAAATTCTTTGAAGAGGAAAAATGTCATCCATGTCTTGGTTTGCATTGCCATACATGTACTTACCTTGCACAATTTGATGTAGTCATCCTTGATCCGCCCACCTTTGAAGATGTAGAAACCTAGTAGGTAGTTTATTGTTGCATTAACAACATAGTTCACCATTATCATTCCCAAAATCCAAGCCACATCCTCTTGGTTTGTGAGCACACCTTATGGCCCTTGCTTTCTTGCTCTTGTCTTCCCATTCAAGTGATCTAAAAGGGATGTCACCAATATGTGCCAAAGCTTGCTACCTTTTCTCAAAAATAGTTGTCCTCTTTCCACTATATCCATTGCAACTTCCAACACATTGAATGTTCATCTTCTCATTGTGTCAAGCTAAGAACCTTGTTGACTTTTGTTGGTGTTAGAATTGTTGGTGGAATGTTTTCCTTATTTGTGGATTGTTGGTCTTGTAGGTTACTTCGTCTCTTGCGAGGTACAATGGGCATCATGGTGCCTCTTGGTCCTAGCCTCTAACAAGTTTGGGGGGGTTCAATCTAGTCCTATAATAGGTATATATTGGAACCTCCTATATGAATCCCAAGATTGTAAAAAATGGGTTAGATTTGCATAATGTTCAAGAGCATGACTTTCCAAAGATGGGTTAGAAGAAATTTTACATAGAATTTTTCAAAGTCACCCCACTCTAAATTGACATTTGTGGTTGTTGTGCAGGCTATTGGTGTGTACTTAACACTACAAATGCCTTGCAACCTACTAAAATTTGTGAAAATTGGAGCTATTTGATTTCCTTACTACTCTAGGAATTGTAGATTGTTGGGTCTAGCAATAATATAGATACTTGTTGAAATTTTCTTGGTAGAACTTATTTACATTAGATGTTCCTATTCTTGCACCTAGTCTTGTAGATGGTGCTTATGTGGGTTGATCCTGGACACTTGTTTGTATGCAGCAATCTTGTGAGTTGTTTGCTTCTTTCACATGTCCTAGCCCTCATTCTGATTCTATAATAGTTTCAGCCTCATATCTACTTCCTTTGAACGCTCTAAACATTTTAAAACTAGGAAACATAAGCTCTATGAAACTTTAGACTTCATCTTCTACAACCTTGGATAGTGAGGACATTCTTGAAAAATTGAGAAGCTTTTTGAGTTCTAAAATGTATCCTTCTAATATGATTTACAAAGTTTATAATTTATAATTTTGGCAGGAATCTAATGCCCTTGTACAAATGTACATGCTTTTTAGAGTCATTTATTTATTATCTTTTGGGATGCAAAGATTTTGTTTTGTATTAAGTGTTGCGACCTTGTTGGGGGGCACTTGAAAAATTGGTTGTACTCTAAAACCCCAAATCTGTTAAACATTGCTTTAAATGACCCACCAGCAAACAATTGTTCCTTGTAAAGTGGGCTGAAATAACCTTGTTTGTTGGGCTGCTATAAACCCTAGACCAATTACTTGGTTCCATCAATGGGACAAATTTTTTTAAAAAAAATGCACCCCTAAACCCCGCATTACCAAACACTTCTGTTTGATAAGTTGAATGATTTTTTTTAAATCAGTGGTTTGCCACTCACATATGATGAGTGCATAGCTCATTAGTATAAGTGCCCAATCAATTACTAGCTTATGTTCAGTGATGGGTGTTTCTACCCTAACTCAAACAAATCCATACTAATTGACTCAAATAATAACAGTATCTACTCAAATGATTTTCATTAGTATGGAGAAGGTCTCAATATTTATGAGAATTGACTTGGTAAAACCATTGTAACCGAACATGGGGTGACCGGACAAAGTTGCCGTTCTGATCCAGATCCTGATTTTGTTTGCACCAGCACTTGGCTGGCGGCGCATTACTTCTCATCACTAAGGCAATGCATGACGGCTGCTTTGGTTTGATCATGGAACTCACCACTTGAGGAGGATGGCACGGGATTACGGCAACAGAGGTACTGGCCTTTATGGTTTGAAGCGGTGAGAATGCATGGCGGCGCCGGAATTGGCATTCATGATGGAGGTGAGTGGTAGTTGAGGTTGGATCCTGGGAGTTGGGGATAGGTAGGAAGGTGCTTCTGGAGGAAGGCAGAATGGATGGAGAGAGGAGGAGGAGAAAAGATGGGGAGGAGAGATTTTTGGGAAAGAAAGGATT